>JAAUYH010026759.1_pt1 | contig 13294 bp, 7 predicted proteins | sample 7278061 | NCBI WGS metagenome assembly JAAUYH01 (sample SAMN14350203, study PRJNA611818) | marine sediment metagenome | isolation source: surface marine sediment (0.6m) | place: French Polynesia: Moorea | collected 2018-08
AAGGGACTGGAGCTTATTGAAGCCGAAGGTCAGACTGCAGCCGCTTGGGTAAATGAACTTAAAGCATCGGGACAAAGCTCATTTTATTCCGTAAGTGACGGTGCCACCTATTACTACGATATTTCAAAGAAGGCCATGGAGAAAATTCCTGGCCAGGATGCTTTTATTATTCTAGACAATATCCGAAAGACCAATGAGGTATTTAAAAACAGAGGGGTAGTTATTGAGGATCTGGGTGAGGGTATCTTAAATGTGGAATTCCGATCCAAAATGAATACGATAGACGGAGATGTTCTCGCAGGTATCAATAAGGGGATTGATCTGGCTGAAAAGGACTTCCAGGGACTGGTCGTAGGTAATCAGGCAGCCAATTTTTCTGTAGGGGCTAATATTGGTATGATCTTTATGATGGCCGTGGAGCAGGAATATGACGAATTGAATATGGCCGTAAAAATGTTCCAGGATACGATGATGCGCATGCGTTATTCATCCATCCCCACTATATCAGCACCTCATGGTATGTGTCTTGGAGGTGGCTGTGAGCTTTCACTTCACGCGGATAAAATCGTGGCTGCCGCTGAAACTTATATCGGGCTGGTAGAGTTTGGTGTAGGGGTTATTCCCGGTGGCGGGGGATCTAAAGAAATGGCCTTGCGTGCTTCTGACTCTTTTAGGAAAAATGATGTGGAACTAAATGTTTTACAGGAATACTTCCTGACGATCGGTATGGCAAAGGTATCTACCTCTGCCTATGAGGCCTATGATCTGGGTATTCTGGAAAAAGGTAAGGATGTGATCGTGGTAAACAAAGACCGACAAATCGCTACTGCCAAGGCCTATGCCAAATTGATGGCCGAGTCAGGGTATACTCAACCGATCAGAAGAAACGATGTTAAAGTTTTGGGCAAGCAAGCCCTGGGAATGTTCCTGGTTGGAACAGATTCTATGGAGGCCGCACACTATATCTCTGAGCACGATAAGAAAATAGCAGATAAACTCGCCTACGTGATGGCCGGCGGAGATCTTTCCGAAGCGAGTTATGTAAGCGAACAATACTTGCTGGATATTGAGCGGGAAGCGTTTTTGTCACTTTGTACGGAGCGCAAAACCCTTGAGCGAATACAGCATATGTTGAAAACCGGGAAACCGTTGAGGAATTAACAAAAAGACTGTTAGAATCTAGAGACTAGAGACTGTAGATATGAGCAGGCATAATTTTAAGAAATTAAAAATCTGGCAAGAAGGAATAGCTCTGGTACAGGAAAGTTATAAAATAACAGGGACTTTTCCCGACACAGAAAGATACAACCTGATAAGTCAAATGAACAAAAGTGCTGTTTCAATTCCTTCAAATATTTCAGAAGGGTCTAGTAAAAGTACAAGTAGGCATTTTAAGAAATTTCTAGAAAGTAGCTTAGGTTCAGCGTTCGAATGGGAAACACAACTAATAGTTGCATATAATCAACAATATATTTCAAAAAAAAGTTTTCAGGAATTAGAAGATAAAATATTACAAATTCAAAGAATGATAGGTTCGTTTATAGATAATCTATCTGATAAATAGTCTAGGATCTAGAATCTAAGTGTCTAGTCTCTTTATAAAATTTTAATCAAATGAACAAGACCGCTTACATCGTAAAAGCATACAGAACTGCCGTAGGCAAGGCGCCAAGAGGATTATTCCGGTTTAAAAGACCGGATGAACTGGCAGCGGAAACCATCGAACATATGATGGCAGAGATCCCTGAATTGGACAAAAAACGAATAGACGATGTTATCGTTGGAAATGCCATGCCCGAGGCCGAACAAGGGCTTAATATGGCCCGACTCATTTCCCTGATGGGATTGAATATTGAAGACGTTCCCGGTGTCACGGTAAACCGATACTGTGCTTCCGGACTGGAAACGATAGGCATCGCCACAGCAAAGATCCAATCGGGAATGGCGGAGTGTATTATCGCAGGAGGTGCCGAGAGCATGAGTTACATACCTATGGGAGGATACAAGCCTACTCCGGATTACCAAACTGCCAAAGAGGGTCATGAAGACTACTACTGGGGCATGGGGCTCACGGCAGAAGCGGTGGCCGAACAGTTCAAGGTATCCCGTGAAGATCAGGATGAATTCGCCTATAATTCTCATATGAAAGCCTTAAAGGCCCAGGAAAGTGGCAGATTCGTAGATCAGATCGTACCAATTGATATAGAACACACTTTCGTGGGTACGTCTGGCAAAAAAGAATCCAGAACCTATACCGTTGATACAGATGAAGGTCCTAGGAAAGATACGTCCTTGGAAGCACTGGCCAAGCTCAGGCCTGTTTTTGCTGCAGGAGGGAGTGTCACTGCAGGGAATTCTTCTCAGACTTCTGACGGTGCGGCCTTCGTACTGGTTATGAGCGAGGATATGGTAAAAGAGCTAAATCTGGAACCTATTGCCAGGCTCGTCAACTACGCAGCTGCCGGTGTGGAACCCAGAATTATGGGTATCGGTCCTGTTAAGGCGGTCCCTAAAGCCCTGAAACAAGCAGGTATGTCACTGAAAGACCTGGAACTTATAGAGCTTAACGAAGCTTTTGCTTCCCAGTCACTGGCCGTTATTCGTGAGTTGGATCTCAATACGGAAATTATCAATGTGAACGGCGGAGCTATTGCACTTGGACATCCCCTGGGTTGTACCGGTGCCAAACTCTCGGTGCAGTTGTTCGACGAGATGAGAAAACGCGAAATGAAAGGGAAATACGGGCTGGTAACCATGTGTGTTGGCACTGGACAGGGAGCAGCAGGGATCTATGAATTTTTGAACTAAATCGAATTTAAATAATAAACTACCATGAGTACTGAAACCATCAAAAAAGATATCATAAGAGGAGGACAATTCCTGGTAAAGGAAACAAGCTGTGAAGATGTATTCACCCTGGAGGACCTCTCCGAAGAACAAAAAATGATGCGCGAGAGCACCAAGGACTTTGTAGATCGGGAGGTATGGGGGCCGTGGGAGCGATTTGAGAATAAGGACTATGCCTATACTGAAGCATGTATGAGAAAGGCAGGTGAAATGGGCTTTCTGAGCATTGCTGTTCCCGAAGAATACGGTGGAATGGGTATGGGATTTGTCTCTACTATGCTGGTTTGTGATTATATTTCCGGGGCTACTGGCTCCTTTAGTACTGCCTTCGGTGCTCATACGGGGATTGGTACTATGCCGATCACACTTTATGGAACTGAAGAGCAGAAAAAGAAATACGTTCCAAAACTGGCTTCCGGAGAATGGTTTGGGGCTTATTGCCTTACGGAACCCGGAGCCGGATCTGATGCCAATTCGGGTAAAACCAAAGCTGTATTATCCAAAGATGGGAAAAACTATCTGATCAGCGGTCAAAAAATGTGGATCTCCAACGCAGGTTTCTGTAATCTTTTCATCGTTTTCGCCAGAATTGAAGACGATAAGAATATTACAGGATTTATTGTTGAGAACGATCCGGAAAACGGTATTTCACTTGGTGAGGAAGAAAAAAAGTTGGGTATCCATTCGTCGTCTACGCGACAGGTCTTTTTTAATGAGACCAAAGTACCCGTGGAGAACATGCTCTCTGAGCGTGGCAATGGATTCAAGATAGCTCTTAATGCACTCAATATCGGGCGAATCAAGTTAGCAGCAGCGTGTCTGGAAGCCCAGCGAAGAGTTATCAATGAAGCCGTGGCTTATGCTAACGAGCGTGTTCAGTTCAAGACGCCTATTATAAATTTCGGTGCTATCAAAGCCAAAATAGCCTATATGGCTACCAACGCATACGCCGGTGAATCTGCCTGCTATCGCGCAGCCAAAGATATTCAGGACCGAATCGCCATCCGTCTGGCAAATGGAGCTCCTCACCAGGAAGCGGAACTTAAAAGTGTTGAGGAATTTGCTATTGAATGTTCTATTCTGAAGGTGGCAGTTTCCGAAGATGTACAATGGACTACCGATGAGGGTATCCAGATCTTTGGAGGTATGGGATTCAGTGCAGATACACCTATGGAAAAGGCCTGGAGAGATGCTCGTATATCCCGTATTTATGAAGGCACCAACGAAATCAACAGAATGTTGGCCGTGGGTATGCTGATCAAAAAAGCTATGAAGGGTCATGTAGACTTATTAGGTCCTGCCACACAGGTGGGCGAGGAATTAATGAGTATTCCATCTTTTGAAACACCGGATTTTTCGGTTCTGTTCGCAGAAGAAAAAGACCTGATCGCCCGTCTGAAGAAAGTATTTCTTATGGTAGCCGGAAGCGCCGTAAAAAAATACGGTACCGATCTTGAGAAGCATCAGCAATTGCTAATGGCCGCGTCTGATATCCTTATTGAGATCTATATGGCTGAGTCAACCCTTCTCCGAACGGAAAAGAATGCCTTACGCTTTGGTAAGGAAGCTCAGGCAACACAGATCGCCATGACACAACTTTATCTCTATCAGGCCGTGGAAACTGTCATTCAAAAAGGTAAAGAGGCCATCATTTCCTTTGCGGAAGGAGACGAAATGCGCATGATGTTAATGGGACTCAAACGCTTTACCAAGTACACGAATTATCCCAATGTAGCAGAATTGAGAATTAAAATTGCCGAAAAGGTAGCTGCAGATAACGCCTACACCTTTGATTAATTTTAAGTAGTTAGTTAACAAAAAAACCGCCCAATTACAGGGCGGTTTTTTATTCAACTAAAGTCCTTTTAGTTGAGAAAGCTATAGTTAGCCGAGTAATCTAACATCTGAGCTTCAAAACTTTCTGGTTGTACCACTTCGATATCCGTGATAGTTCCCTGATCGTCTGTAACTGGTTTTAAAACAGGATTGACAAATCCGCTATAGGGAGCTGATTTAAACTGTGCGTTGCGTTTCAGGACCTCAGCGTGCAATGCCTGGTCCACCTTTACACCATATCCTTCCACCAGGTCCTGTGCTGCCTTGAAATCACCCTCGGATTTAATTCGCTGGGTTTCCCGAAGCAACTGGCCAAAAAGCTCTCGTAACCTGGCGTAATCATTAATGTTGTAATACGTCTTACCATCTTTCTGAACCTTTTCAATCACATTATCCTGCTCGCCTTTTTCAAATGCCCAGGCTGATACCCATTGCCGATTCACCATATGATCCTCTTCAATGTCATCGCCCAATTCTATACGAACGAGCTGGGTCACCAGCCCGTTTCTGATATAGCCGTCATAGGCTGCCTTTCCTATATTTTCCCAATTGTCTACCAATCCCAACTCCTGGAGCTTGGGATCCATCAGGTAGTAGAGGCCCAGCAGGTCGGCCCTGCCCTCTTCCATGGTAGAAGCGTAATTTTTAAGAGTCTCCTTGGGCTGACCTATGCCTTCATTAATTTGCCCCGAAGCATGGCCTATAACCTCGTGCAGTGCAGTATGGAGCTTGTCTGCCAGCTGACCGTATTCCTCTTCCAGAGCGATCTCCTCTTCATCGTAAGCAAATTCTTGAAGTCGGCCACTGCCTCCTGCATTATTGTAAGATGCTATGATATTTCCCAGAGAAACCGACTTGCTGCCGTGTTGCTGTCTGATCCAGTTGTTATTGGGAAGGTTTATGCCAATAGGTGTGCTAGGGGACGCATCACCTGCTTCACCGGCTACATTGATGGTCTTGTATGAAACACCTACAACATCAGATTTTTTATGAGCATCCATCAAGGGTGCATTGTCCTCAAACCATTGGGCATTTTCAGAAAGCACGGCCATTTGGCGCGACATTTCAAAGTCTTTTATCTCCACAACACTTTCAAATGACCCCCTGTATCCTTTAGGATCATTGTAAACCTCAATAAATCCGTTGATCCAATCAATATTTCCACCAGTACTGGTTACCCAGGCCACACAGTAGTCATCCCAGGTATCCAGACTGCCTGTCTGATAGTATTCGATCAACAATTCAAGGGCCTTGGCCTGATCTTCATCTTCAGCAACTCCCACTGCTAACTCCAGCCATTTAATGATCTCATCAATAGCAGATCCGTAAAGGCCGCCGGATTTCCAGACCTTCTCAACCAACTTTCCATCTTCACGAACCAGTTTGGAGTTCAAGCCCGCCTCAATAGGACGATCCTCAGGTCCGCTATAATCCGTGGCATAAAACGCTTCTACATCTGCATCGGTTATACTCGGACCGTAAAAATTAACAGCAGAAGAGGCCACATTATCCACGCCTTTTTTCTTATTCACTTTTTTATCATCACTATCGTTAAAGATTACTTCAAGTGCAGCTTCATCCAACTCTGTATTCGTCTCCGCAAATAAATAGCTGAGGTATTCAGAAGGGAATCCGGGTTCTATCTTGTCATTGGAATAATGATGATGGATCCCATTGGAAAACCAAACGCGTTTTAAATACGTTTCAAAGGCCTGCCAGTCTCCAGTGGTTTTATCACCTTCATAGGAAGTATAGACTCTTTCCAGTGCTCTGCGGATGGGAAGATTATGCCTGTAGTTTTGATCCCACATAATATCCCTCCCTGCCAAACCGGCTTGTGTGAGATAATAGACTAATTTTTTTTCTTCCAGCGTAAGTTCATCAAAGCCGGGAATTTGATAGCGAAGAACTCTTAAATCTGCAAATTGATCCACTACATATTCAAAAGTCGTTTCCTCGCTCACCGCGGATTCAGACACGGGGGCAGGCTCCTTGCAGGAACCTAGAAGAAGGGCGATCAGCACAGCGCCCAAAAGATTGTTTAACTTCATTTGGATGTGTTTTTTGTTCGGTTCCAAATTTAACTAAACCTGTGTAAAATCTTTTATTTGTAACTGCTAAAGTTGAGCTCAAAACTGCTATTCCTTCTACTCAAGTATCATTTTTTGGAAAGTTGCCTGACAGAGATCAACCACTTAAATTTACAAGATGGATATTCAAGGATTAAAAGCGGCGTATTCTCCGGATAAATTCCGGGCTCAAGGTCATCAATTGGTCGACCTGTTAGCAGATCATTTAGATCGAACAATGAATGATTCTTCGGAAAAGGTCATTCAATGGCATCCACCCGAAAATGAAAGAAGGTTCTGGGAGGCCTATGATCCGGAGCAAGATCACGGTCAATTTTACCAGGAATTGCTCAAACACATTATCCATATCCATCACCCAAAATACATGGGACATCAAATCAGTCCCTCATTGCCGATTACAGGACTCACCAGTATGGTCAGCTCCCTTTTGAATAATGGGATGGGCATTTACGAGATGGGAGCCGCCCCAACCGCAATGGAACGTGTAGTGACTGACTATTTATGTAAAGTAGTGGGCTATTCCGATATTTCCAGAGGCCTCCTGACCTCTGGCGGTACGCTGGCCAATCTGACTGCACTGCTCAGTGCAAGACAACATTTTCTAAAAGATAAGAATGAAAATTTTGCACGTGAAAACCAGCTAGCGGTAATGGTCTCCACCGAGGCTCATTATTGTATAGACAGGGCGGTGAATATCATGGGGTTGGGCAAAAAAGGAATCATTCTCATACCCACCGATTCAAATTACCAGATCCGAATAGATCTTTTACAGGAATATTATGAAAAAGCGCTTTCCGAAGGAATCTCCGTATTCGCGGTCGTAGGCTGCGCCCCGTCGACTGCTACAGGTATTTATGACGACCTCGATGCAATTCAAAAATTTACCAATAAACACGGTATTTGGCTTCATATAGACGCGGCTCACGGCGGAGCAGCCATATTCTCTTCCAGATACAACACTCTGCTAGATGGCGTTAGCCATGCAGATTCAATCACCATAGATGGTCATAAGATGATGATGATGCCGGGGATCACTACAGCCCTCTTATTCCGGGATGGTCAAAATTCACATGATACTTTTAAACAGGAAGCGGCCTATTTGCTGGAAGAATCCGAGGAAGAAGACTGGTATAACCTGGCCAAAAGGACTTTTGAGTGTACAAAGCATATGATGAGCCTGCACTGGTATGCGGCTTTAAAGTTTTACGGTCCGGAATTATTTGATGACTTCGTGACCAGACTTTACAGCCTTGCCGGAGAGTTTGCCGGTATCGTTGAAGAGGATACAGAATTTGAACTGGTCGTACGTCCAATGTCCAATATCCTTTGCTTTAGATATACAGGGCAAAAACCAGAGGAAATTTCATTAAATGAATTCAATAGGACCCTCCGTCAAAATTTGTTGGAGAATGGGGAATACTATATTGTCCAGACTAAACTAAGAGATAAACAATACCTGCGGACAACCATCATGAATCCATTTAGTACCGCGGATCATTTTAGAGGATTATTGGAACATATCAGAGAAATCGCAAAATCGATGTAAATCCAGGTTTCAATCTGTGTTCCTACCCTAATCACGCATTGTCTCGATGATCTGTTCCTCGGTCTCCTTATTGGAAAAATTAACTGCGCAATCAATCAGAGCCAGATGCGAATAGGCCTGAGGGAAATTACCCAATAATCGCTTTGTTTTAAAATCGATGTCCTCACTGAACAAACCTAAGTGGTTGCTATAGCTCAGAAGTTGCTCAAAGAGTTTTTCCGATTTCTCTACTTCCCCAATTTTGAAAAGGCTGTTGATAAACCAGAAAGTGCAGATAGTGAACGAGGAAGACGGTAGACCGAAATCATCTTCGTTCTTATAACGGTATAACAAGCCATCGTTACTCAGGTCCTTTTCTATGGCCTTAACGGTGCTGATAAACTTCGGATCCTTGGCTTCAATAAATCCATAGGTTTCCATAAGCAAGACTGAGGCGTCTAAATGCTTTGATCCATAGGCCTGTACAAATGCCTTAACCTGGCTATTCCAGGCATTCTCATGAATATCACGGCGAATTTCCTGTTCCAGTTTGGACCACTTTTCGATCTTTCTGTATTTCCTGAAAATCTTCGCTACTTTAATCGCACGATCTATAGCCACCCAACTCAGGACTTTTGAGAAGGTAAAGTGCTGGTCTTCAGTCCTGAATTCCCAAATTCCTTTATCAGCTTCCCTCCAGTGTTTCGCAACGATCCACACTATGCCTTTAGTAATACCCCAAAGATCTTCTCCGTTCTCGATATTCGTCCTGAATTTATCCAGCTGCGTATAGATCACATCCATCAGGATTCCATAAATATCATTTTGTTTCTGCATGTAGGCCGCATTACCGATGCGTACCGGACGGGATCCCTCGTACCCACTGAGGTGATCCAGTGTCACTTCGGTTAGCTTTTTCTCTTTATTGATCCCGTACATGATCTGTAGTTTTTCATCCTTATCAGGGATGAGATCAATAATAAACTGAAGATATCTTTTCGCTACATTCTTGTGCCCCAATCCGGACATCACCTTAATCACCATCGAAGCATCCCTGATCCAGCAAAAACGATAGTCCCAGTTCCTTACTTCCCCTATCGTCTCAGGTAGGGAAGTAGTAGCAGCAGCAAGCACCGCACCCGATCGATCGTAGCTTAAAAGTTTTAGCGTTATGGCGCTTCGGGCTATTTGATCGTTGTATTTTCTAAAACTGGGGGTAATATTACTCCAGTTTAACCAGTATACTTTGGTCCTTTCCTGTTCAACATACATTTTCTCGGTCGTAGGCTGGAATATTTTCTCGTTGTAGGAAATCAGAAAAAAACCGTCTTCCGTCACTTCCAGTTCACGACCTTCCATCACGGCATTTTTATTAAAGGAAGTATATAGAAAAACTGTATCGAACTTGTCTTTATAGGTCAGGCTGGCCACAAAATTCTTCTTTATGAAAGTTTCGGTCTTCCCAAGGGCATACCTCAGCCTGGGCTCGTAACTGACCCGGAATTTAGGCCTCCCGCTTATATATCGAATGTAGCGTACAATCTCGGGGGGTGAGTGATAAGTACCGTTTTCCTTATGGTAGCGTGGCATAAAGTCCCTGACCTCAAAACAATCCTCTCCTTTTCTGAACCTGGTGATCAGCAAGGCGGTATATTCCTTATATCGCTGAGTGATCTCATAGCCATCTTCTGTAAGGATCCCAAAAGATCCCCCCTTATCCTCATCCAGCAACTTGGCAAATACGGACGAAGAATTGAATTCAGGCAAGCAACACCAGTCAATGGAGGCATTCCGGGATACCAATGCGGTACTCCTGCAATTTCCAATAATTCCGTAGTCCAGATTATCCATATATTAAATCTCCCCCCTTGTATTGTTTAAAAGGTGCAATTTGACGAAATTTAAAGAATTATAGGTCAAAAACACGTCAAAATTGAGCATTTTATGGGCAAAACTGTCATCATCTCCAACCGATTACCTGTTCAACTGCAAATAAGCAACGGGAGCATTGAGGCCATACCCAGTGTTGGCGGTCTTGCCACTGGTATGAAATCAGTACATTCTGGAGGCGATAGCCTCTGGATAGGTTGGAGTGGATTAACCACTGAAGAAATACCCATTGAGCTTGAGGATAAGATCGATAAAGCTCTTAAAAAACACGGATGTTCTAAGGTCCAGCTCAGCAATGAGGAAGTTAATGGCTTTTATTTTGGATTCAGTAACCGGACCATCTGGCCATTGTTCCACTATTTTCTCGAGTATTCGGAATTTGAGTTACCCAATTGGCAAGTGTACAAACAGGTAAATCAAAAATTTGCCGACGCCTTATTGGAACATGTGAGTGATGAAGATACCGTCTGGGTCCATGATTATCAGTTGATGCTGGTGCCACAAATGGTCCGTGTAAAGAGGCCCAACATAGCTATTGGCTTTTTCCTGCATATCCCTTTTCCCTCTTATGAGATATTCAGAACACTTCCCTGGCGTGAAGAAATACTGGAAGGCCTGCTCGGCTCGGATCTTATCGGATTTCACACCTATGATTATGAGCGACATTTCCTTAGCTCCGTCAGACGCTTGTTGGGCTTGGAAGTACACTTTAATGATATCATTAAGGAAAATCGAATAATAAAGGCAGATTCGTTCCCTATGGGAATTGATTATAAGAAATTTAATGAAGCCGCAAAGGTACAGGCAGATACCGACACTGAACAATCCGATCTTCAACGTCGTTTGAATATTCATAAAGAATCCACACCGGATGCCAAGCTCATATTGTCAATAGATCGTTTGGACTACACAAAAGGTATCGCCAAACGGCTGAATGCCTATAAATATTTCCTGGACAAGTATCCGGAATATCGTGAGAAGGTACGATTGATCGTTCTGGCGGTTCCGTCACGCTCCAAGGTACCTCAGTACAGATTATTAAAGAAAGAAGTGGATGAATTAGTAGGCCGGATCAACGGGGAACTCGCAACCGTCAGCTGGACACCTATCTGGTATTTCTACAGGTCGGTGCCATTTGAAAGTCTCATAGATCTCTATACTTCTAGTGATATCGCATGGCTCACCCCCATTAGGGACGGTATGAACCTGGTGGCCAAGGAGTATGTTGCCTCCAGAGTAGACGGTTCCGGAGTGTTGATCCTTAGTGAAATGGCAGGTTCTGCAAAAGAGATGAACGAAGCGATTCTTATCAATCCGAATAATTTTGAACAGATTGCCTGCGCTTTGTACAAAGCGATCAATATGCCGGTTGAAGAACAAAAAAGGCGTAACCAACTACTCCAGCATCGATTGAAGCGCTACAATGTAGAAAAATGGGCCAATGACTTTATGGAATCCCTGGTGAATCACAAGAAGCTGGATGATACCAATGTTTCTAAAAAATTGACTTCCGGACGGTGGAATGGTATCATCAAAGAATTTAAAGCGGCTCAAAGAAAGCTATTATTCCTGGATTATGATGGGACCTTAGTCAATTTTCACCCTGATCCTCAAAAAGTAACACCGGATGAGTCACTTTTGGAATTACTGGACCAAATTGCCCATCTTGAAAATACAGATATGTACCTCATCAGCGGGCGTGATAAACAAACCTTCGGCAGGTGGTTCCTCCCAAAAAAATACAATATGATTGTGGAACATGGGGTCTGGCTCTCCCGTGATGGAGAAGATTTCAGAATGCTTGAAAATGTCAACAACAACTGGATGGCTAAGATCCGTCCGGTTTTGGAATCCTTTGTCGATAGAACACCGGGGTCATTTATTGAGGAAAAGAATTATTCCCTGGCCTGGCACTACAGAAATACCGATGTTGATTTTGGAAATCTAAGGGCTAACGAGCTTACCACGGTGCTTACCAGTTTAATCGGTACTGACGACCTAAGCGTTATGCAGGGCAATAAGGTATTGGAAATTAAAAGCAGCAATGTGAATAAAGGCCGCGCTGCCGTAAGGATGATGAACGGTGATAATTATGATTTTATATTCGCCATCGGTGACGACTGGACCGATGAATTTATGTTCCAGGAACTGCCTCAAAGTGCTGTCACGGTAAAAGTAGGCAGACAAAAGACAGCCGCGAAATATTTTATCGACAGCAACAAAGATGTAAGGCACTTATTGAGAAGGTTTTCGGAATCCGAAACATGACATAAAATGGTCGTACTCCAAATGCGTTAATTTACTCTTTACTTACCTTATATTTATCCCAACAATAAATCAATTCGATTTCATGAAATATTTTGCAAGCTTGCTTTTCATCCTACTGGTATTTAGTGCGAATGCCCAGGCAGATACGAGGATGTATGAGATCATTAACAAGGTATCCGAACAGCGGATAAAAGACGATATTACCCGATTAGTAAGCTTTGGTACGCGACATACATTGAGTGACACTCTATCGGAAACAAGGGGGATCGGTGCGGCCCGAAGGTGGATCAAGAGCCAATTCGATGAGATTTCATCCGAATGCGATGGCTGTCTTGAAGTTTTTTATCAAAAAGACCTGGTAGCCGAAGGAACAGGGGCACGAATAGTAAAAGATGTTTGGGTGGTAAATGTAGTTGCTATTCAGAGGGGTAAAACCCATCCGAATAAGTTTATTATCATGAGCGGCGATATAGATTCCAGGGTAAGTGACCCAAATAATTATACAGCGGACTCCCCAGGCGCAAACGATAATGCCAGTGGGATGGCAGGGGCCATAGAAGCCGCCAGGGTGTTGAGTCAATACGAGTTTGAAAACAGCATTATTTATGTGGGTTTATCCGGGGAAGAACAGGGGCTTTTTGGAGGCAAAGGCTTAGCAGCATATGCTGTGGAAAAAGGCTGGGAGATCATTGGTATTCTGAATAACGACATGATAGGTAATATCCGGGGGGTAGACGGCGTTATTAGCAACAGGGATTTCCGGATATTCTCTGAACCGGTGCCACCAACGGAAAGTGATGAAGCTCGCAGAGCAAGACGATTTTATGGTGGAGAGGTC
>JAAUYH010060068.1_pt1 | contig 13294 bp, 11 predicted proteins | sample 7278061 | NCBI WGS metagenome assembly JAAUYH01 (sample SAMN14350203, study PRJNA611818) | marine sediment metagenome | isolation source: surface marine sediment (0.6m) | place: French Polynesia: Moorea | collected 2018-08
CGCGCGGGGAACTCGGCCTGGCGCGCGGCCCGGGAGATGGTGATGCGGCCGGACTCCAGGGGCTCGCGCAGCACTTCCAGCACCCGCCGGTCGAACTCCGGCAGTTCATCCAGGAACAGGACCCCACGGTGAGCCAGGGAAATCTCTCCGGGCCGGGGACTGCTGCCGCCGCCGACCAGAGCCACCCCCGAAGCCGTATGGTGAGGCGACCGGAAACTGCGCCGGCGCCAGTGCTGAGGCCGGAATCCGCTGTTGCTGATGGACATGACCGCGGCGGCCTCCAGGGCCTCAGCCTCGGTCATGGGCGGCAGGATACCGGGCAAGCGCAGGGCCAGCATGGTCTTGCCCGCCCCGGGCGGACCGCACATCAGCAGGTTGTGGCCACCGGCTGCCGCTACCTCCAGCGCCCGGCGGGCCTGGACCTGGCCCCGCACATCCGCCAGTTCCGGGTAATCCGGCACGGGTAGGCTGGCCGCTGCGGGTTCATCCAGCATGCCCTGGCCCTGGAGCCAGGCGGTGATTTGCAGCAGATGGCCGGCTACCTGGGTACTGTGGTCACCCAGCAGGGCCGCTTCGGCGCCACAGCGTCGTGGCACCACCAGGGTGCGCCGGGCCTCCCGGGCCGCCAGCGCGGCGGGCAGGATGCCGCGACAGGGACGCAGGTCACCGTTGAGGCCGAGTTCACCCATGAACTCGAACTCCGGCAGTCGCTGACGGGGTATCTGCCCCGACGCCCCCAGGATACCCAGGGCAATGGCCAGGTCGTAGCGGCCACCTTCCTTGGGCAGGTCGGCCGGGGACAGGTTGACGATGATGCGCTGCAAGGGGAATTCGAAGCCGGCGTTCTGCAGGGCACCGCGAACCCGGTCCTTGCTTTCCTTCACCGCGGTTTCGGGCAGGCCGACGATGTTCAAGGTCGGCAGCCCGCTGCCCAGGTGGGTTTCCACCCGCACCGGGGGCGCCAGCACGCCGGCTTCGGCCCGGCAGCGCGTCCAGGCAAATCCCATGGTTTCCGTCCCTGGAAATCAACAGGATTCGAGGGTAGCAGCAGATGCAGGGTCCGGCCCTGGGCCGGGACCCCGGTGTACTGTCAGAATATGACCACGGTATCGCCGATCAGGCGGCGGACTGGGCCGCCAGCCAGTCGTCGTCGGATTCTTCGGTAATGTCTTCGAACAGCGGCGTGGACAGGTAGCGCTCGCCGGTATCCGGCAGCATGACCACCATGACCGAGCCCGGCTCGGCGTTCTCGGCCATCTTGAGGGCCGCGGCCAGGGTGCCTCCGGCAGAGATGCCCACCAGGATGCCTTCCTGGCTGGCCAGGTGCCGGGCCGCCGCCATGGATTCCTCGTCGGTCACCGGCACCAGGTCGTCGTGCACGTCGGGATTCAGAACCTCGGGAACAAAATCTGGCGTCCAGCCCTGGATCTTGTGGGGGGACCATTCCTTACCCGCCAGCAGTTGGGCGCCCACGGGTTCGGTGGCCACCACCGTGACCTCCGGGCGGGCCAGTTTGATCATTTCACCCGCCCCGGTCAGGGTCCCGCCGGTGCCCCAGCCGGTCACGTAGTAATCCAGCCGGCGGCGGGCAAAGTCCTGCAGGATCTCGGGGCCGGTGGTGTTGCGGTGGTAGGCCGGGTTGGCCGGGTTCTGGAACTGGCGGGCCAGGAACCAGCCGTTCTGCTCGGCCAGTTCTTCCGCCCGGCGTACCATGCCACTGCCGCGTTCGGCGGCCGGGGTCAGGATGACCTTGGCGCCCAGCATCTTCATGATGCGGCGGCGCTCGATGGAAAAAGTTTCCACCATGGTGGCGACAAACGGGTAGCCCTTGGCGGCACACACCATGGCCAGGGCAATACCGGTATTGCCCGAGGTGGCCTCGATTACGGTCTGGCCGGGTTTCAGGGCCCCGCTTTTCTCGGCGTCTTCGATGATGCCGATGGCCAGCCGGTCCTTGACCGAGGCCATGGGATTGAACGACTCGACCTTGACGTAGATGTCCACGTCCTCCGGGCCGGTGCGCTGCAGCTTGACGATGGGCGTATTGCCGATAGTGTCCAGAATATTGTCAAAAATCATGGGTCCCCCTCCTCATTCGGGTCATATACATTGTCACGCGGCGGACCTGGCGGCAATGGGTGGTTGGTCATCAACCGCCGACGCCGGAATCTGGTCCACGACATCGCCGACCAGCAGCATGGCCGGGGCTTTCACCGATGCCCGCGCCGCTGTCCGGGCCAGCTGGCCCAGGGACGCACGGAGAATCCGCTGGTCATCACGGGTGCCGTTTTCGACGATGGCGCAACTGGCTGACTGACTCAGACCGTGGCTGATCAGTTTTTGTTGCAGCACATCCAGGTGTTTTACCGGCATGTAGAACGCCAGGGTGCGGTTCGCCTCGACCAGGGATTCAAAATCCATGCAGTCCATACCGTCCTTGCAGTGGGCGGTGGACAGGGTCAGGCCGTGGGCCAGGTCCCGGTCGGTCAGGGGAATGCCCGCCGCAGCCGCGCAGCCGGATGCGGCAGTAATGCCAGGAACGATGGTGACTTCGATACCGGCGCCGCGCAGGGCGGCCAGCTCTTCGCTGGCCCGGGCAAACAGGGCAGGGTCGCCCCCTTTGAGCCGGCAGACCACCTTGCCCTCAGAAGCAAGTTCAACGATCAGCCGGTTGATGCGGGCCTGGGTGAACCGGTGGCTCCCAGGGGTTTTGCCGACGTTGATGAATTCCGCGTCGCGCCGGGCCCGCTCCAGGATGCCAGGCGACACCAGGCGGTCGTGCACGATGACGTCGGCCTGTTGCATGACCTGCAGCGCCTTCAGGGTCAACAGGTCCGGGTCGCCCGGGCCGGCGCCAACCAGGAACACCCGGCCTTCCGGTGCGTCCTTTTCCTGCTGCAGAGCGTCCTGGAGCTTGCGGTCGCTCCAGCCGCCGGCCGCCAGGATCCGGTCCAGGGTCGCGTCCCAGAAACGGCGGCGCTGGTCCAGGTCGGGAAAGCGTGTCTTGACCCGCTCCCGCCAGCGGTTGGCCCGATGGGCGATGTCGCCCAGGTTGGCGGGCAGCAGGGATTCCAGCCAGGCCCGCACCCGCCGGGCCAGTACCGGCATGGCGCCGCTGGATGAGATGGCGACCACCAGGGGTGTGCGGTCGACGATGGCGGGCGAAATGAAATTGGACAGCGCCGGCGCGTCCACCACGTTGACCAGGCGGCGCTCTCGCCGGGCGACGCGGGACACCTCCTGGTTCACCGCCTCATCGCTGGTGGCGGCAATGATCAGGTCGAACTCGCTGATGTCCGCCGGTCGGAAGCGGCGCTCAATCCACACGAGATCTCCAGCCAGGTGGAGTTCCCGCAGGGAGGGCGACAGATCGGGTGAAATCACCGTCACTCCGGCCTGGGCCTTGCGCAACATGTGGATTTTCCTTTCGGCCACGGCGCCACCGCCCACCACCAGGCAGCGGCGATCGGAAATTTTTGCGAACACCGGAAAGTAGTCCATGAAAGCAAATCCTCGTTTGGCCGGTTTACAGGATATGGACCGGCACACCGCCAGCGGAAATAAGTAATTCACAGTGCGACATGCCATTTGGTTATAACCGGCCTCCGGCACTTGCATCGGGATGGTGCGCGGCCATACTGAATCGCATATCCGGCGGCTGAAAGGCCTGCAAAATATGAAACTGCGACAGCTCGAATATCTGCTGGCCATTGTCGACAACGGCCTCAACATCACGGCGGCGGCTGAAAAGCTGTACACGTCGCAGCCCGGTGTGAGCAAGCAGATCAAGCTGCTGGAGGATGAGCTGGGTTTCACCCTGTTCAGCCGCAAAGGCAAGACCCTGGGTGCACTGACCGCCGAGGGCCACGAGGTGGTGGACCGCGCCCGCCGGGTGATGCAGGAGGTGCAGAGCATTCGCACCCTGTCCGACCGGGTTTATCACCAGCAGCAGGGCAGCCTGTCCATCGGCACCACCCACACCCAGGCCCGCTACGTGCTGCCGCCGGTCATTCGTGAATTCCGGGAGCAGTACCCCAACGTGGCGCTGAACCTGCACCAGGGCACCTCGGAACAGATCGCCAGAATGGTGGAGGACAAGCAGGTGGATTTCGCCATCGCCACCGGCTCGCACCGGCTGTTTCCCAGCCTGGTGATGCTGCCCTGCTATGACTGGGACCGGGTGATCATCGCGCCGCACGATCACGAGCTGGCGGCCGATGGTGCGGAAATCTCACTGGAATCCCTGTCGCGATTTCCCCTGGTCACCTACGTGTTCAGCTACGACGGCGAGTCTTCCCTGAAAAAGGCGTTTACCGACCAGGGTCTGGTACCCGAAGTGGTCTTCACTGCCCGGGACGCCGACGTCATCAAGACCTACGTGAAAATGGGCATGGGTGTCGGCGTCATCGCCAGCATGGCCCAGGACTGCGAGGGTTCCGGACTGCGGGCCGTCGAGGCGCCGGGGCTGTTTCCGCGGTCCACGACGTGGATTGGATTTCGTCGGGACGCCGTGCTGACCAAGTATATGGTGGATTTCATCGAGCTGTTTGCGCCGCACCTGGACCAGGCCCGGGTGCGGGAGGCGGCACAACTGCCGGAGCAGGCTGACATCCAGCGGCTTTTCCAGGGCGTGGAACTGCCGCTCAAGGGCCGCTGCGCCGAAGACGTGGATATTTCTGTTTACGCCGAATCGGTGGTCTGAAGTACCGTTCACGCACCCTCAAAGCCGTTGCTGAATATCAGATTTTCCGCGGGCGCCGGCGGATCGAGGACAATCCCGGCCGTCATCTCGAACTCCCCTCCTATCAGGCGGCCCGCCGCCGGCATGCCGGCCGCCACCGTCGCGGAAAGATCGCCTCCGGCGACCCGGCCGAAGGCGGTCACAACGGATGACTGGCGAATGGAAAACTCGCCGCCCTCCTGGGCCTGGCCAGTCCATGTGGAAGTGGTCAGGGCCAGCACGAAACCGATGGCTGTTGCTCTGGACATGATGACTGCTCCTCAACGACAGATAGGCGTTGCACAGTGATGAACCTTGGTATACAGACCGGCCGGTTCGCCAGGCGAGTAGCTCAGGATCGGGAGGCCGTCGCTGCCCAGAGCAAGTGAGGAGTACCCGCAAACATCGTCCAGGGCGGCCACGGATTCGTTACTGCCGGCGCAAATGCTGTCGTTGCAGCTCACCAGACTCATCGTTTGCCCGGCGCAAAACGAAATCATGGGATGTCCATTCGGGGAGAGAATGGCTGACAGGGCCAGTGCTCCGGTGTTTGTCACGGTCTCAGGTGGATCCAGGAACCGGCAGTCATCAGTGGCGCAGCGAATCAGTTCCACACTGGAAACGCTGTCATCGCCGCGTATGAGTAACGGATTTCCATCCGCCCCGATGATCGCGGTGAATTCCTGGGCACCTGAGAGGCTGAAGGCGGATACCTCGTTGATCTCCTCGTCCTGCCCGGCGCAGGAGGGGTCGTTACACTTGACGGCCCTGACCTGACCCGACGAAAAATCAACAGTCCCGTCAATAAAGATCAGGGGCAGGCCGTCATTTCCGATAAGGGCAACGCTTCGACTACCTCCTCCCGTGGAAAATCCCACGCTGGGAGCCGCAATCCGGCTCGTTTCGTCGCCGCCGCTGCAGGACGCATCGTTGCAGTGAATGACGTTGAGCTGGCTGCCGTTTCTGAATGCAATGACTGGCAGGCCGGAGTTATCCAGTGCCATGGACAGATTTCCGAACTCGAGACCGGACACCAGCGTGTGAATAGCTTCGTCGCCACCGCTGCATGCCGGGTCGTTACAGTCGGCCACCCGCAGGGAATCGCTCGGCCCGTGGCGGTAAACGAGCAGGGGGAGACCGTTGCTGCGCATAACCGCCGCGATACCGCCGGACCCGGCGTCGACGTCCACCAGCGTTTCGGTTTCGTCGGCGCCGAAGCAGGCCAGGTCGTTACATTTCACCACCACCACACCCAGGGGCGACTGGCTGAGAAAAACGATAACTGGCAGGCCGTCATTGCCGATCAGCAAAGTGTTGTAACTGCCCACGGGACCGGGCGGATCCGAAATGACCGTGGAGGTGGCGGGAAACGGTACGGCCTGGCACAGGGGCTGCCCGGAAGCGTCGATGCCGTTGAGCAGCTGCCCGGCCGGACACTGGGCCTGAAGCCGGGCCTGAACCTGGCTGAAATCCACCGATACCGACGCAGCCCCGGCGTCCGCGCCACCGGTGAGTCCCGTTCCTGCATTGACAGAGGTGATATCACCACCGGGGTCCGTCTCACAAACCACGCTGCCATCGCTGTTGATGGCGCGCACGGAGCTGCCAGCCGCACAGCTTTCGTTGACGCGAAGCTGCAGAGCGCTGGAATCCACCGATGCCGCCGCTATGGTGTTGGGAGCCAAATCCGCAGCGGTAACGGTTCCATCGGCGATCTGGGCACCGCCGACCACGTCCGGCGCAACGTTCAGGGCATGAACCGCCAGGGGAACGGCGTAAAGCACCTGGCGGGGTTCCAGTACCGTGAAAGCACCGCTGGAAGACGCTTCGCGAACCCGCACTTCCATCCACAGGTCCACGATGCCGAACACGTCCATCCCGAAGTCCACCGGGACCGCAAAATTACCTGTCGCAACGGGTTGATCCATGACGGTCACAGGACCCGCCACGGACATGCCCGCCACAAAATCCGGGTCGTCGAAGAGCTCGAACTGAAAGTCGTATTCCCCGCTGGCCGGCGAGCCCGACTGATCCAGCACACCCTGGTAAATAAACGCATTGGAAACCTGGGCGTGGACCGTGGGGCTGGCCAGCACCCACAAAAGCAATCCTAGATATCTCACGGCTTTCTCCATTTTCGCGGTGACTACCCAGATCCAATGCTCCGACGGGAAAAACCTGCACAGGCTAAGATACCGGTCATGGTGATCTACGAAGTGAATCTGGATGTCCGGCGCGACGTGGCTGAGGCGTTTTCCCGGTGGCTCGGTCCTCACGTCCAGGAGATGCTGGAACTTCCCGGCTTCGTATCAGCCGACTGGTATGAGCGAACGGACGACAGCACGGAATCCGTCGTGTGCTGGACCACCCACTACCGGCTGGAGTCGCGGCAACACCTGGACCATTACCTGGAAAAACACGCGGCGGCCATGAGAGCCGATGGGGTCAATCGTTTCGGTGAGCAGTTCAGCGCCGCGCGACGAATCCTGGAACCTGTGGAGGACAAACAATGACAACAACCGCACTGGCCCTGCTGGGCTACATCACCTGGATGGTGATCCTGCTGGCCATCCTGGCTGGTCTGCGAACTTCCCTCACCCTGAGCGGACAACGCCGGGCTAATGACTTCAGCCCCAGCGGCGAGGACGTATCACCGTTTTCCCACCGGCTGTGCCGCACCCACGCCAACTGTTACGAACATTTCCCCATATTCGGCGGCCTGATGCTGCTGGCCCTGGCCACGGCCACCACCCAGGTCACCGACGGCCTGGCACTGGTGCTGCTGGCGGCCCGGGTGGCCCAGGGGCTGGTTCACCTCTGGTCGACCCGCAACCTGGCGGTGCTGATCCGGTTCCACCTGTTCCTTGTGCAGTACCTGATCGCCATCTACTGGCTGTACCGGTTCTTCCGTGCCTGGCTGGGCAGCTGAAAACTCTGTGAGGTAACGATTAATCGTCACCCTGACGAGGGAGTCACCGGCAGCTTTATTAAATTGAATTCAATTCAATAAAGTTTTACACTCCAGCCCCCGTTCACTGGAGAACGACCTTGCCAAACACCGCCAGAAAGCGAGACCCCGTCCTGACCCGAAAGCGCATTCTGAAGGCCGCAAAGGCACTGCTGGCCCGCAGCGACGGCAATCTTGAGATGGCCTGGGTGTCGCGCAAGGCCGGCGTTTCCCAGGGACTTGCGTACCACTATTTCGGCTCCAAGGAAGGCCTGCTCAAAGCGGTGGTGGAAGATTTTTATGACCGCGCGGAATCCTCGGTGCTGATGGCACGGATGGACGACCGCGGGGACTGGGCTGGCCGGGAACGGCGCCGGGTTCGCAGCTACGTGGATTTTCTGTTGGACGATCCCATGGGAGCGGCGGTGATTACCCGACTGGCGGCTACGCCCGCCGTTGCCGCGGTGGAAGCACGTCGCTGGGACAGCCTGATAACCGAGGGTTCGAAAAACATTGCCGAAGGCCAGAAGCGTGGCGTTGTCACCGCAACCCAGCCCAGCGAGCTGCTGGCTGCAATGACCCTGGGCGCCATGCGTGCCGCAGTGGTCAGCGCATTTACCAGCCCGGAACCGGTGGACGCGGAAAAGGTTTCCCAGGACCTTTGGGAGTTTGTCCGCTGCGGACTGGGTATCAAAGAGACAGCATCATGAACAAGACTATGCCGCATACTGATGACCCGCATTTCCTGCAGATCGACAACGTCGACGAGTACATGGACCAGGACCTGGCCCGCACCCATACCTTCACTGCCAGCGAGGAGGCGGCATCGGTTGATCCCGGGATCATCGATGCCCAGCACCAGACGCTGCTGGACCAGGGATACGTCATCATCCGCGACCTGCTGGACGCCGATAGTCTGCAGGCGCTGCGCCAGGAATGCCGGCCACACCTGGGCCGCACCGGCCGTAATTCATTCGAGGGCGCGCTGACCCAGCGTATCTACGCGGTGCCGGAGAAGCTGCGTTCCGCCGACCCCCTGATTGAGCACCCGATGGTCCTGGCACACCTGGACCGGCTGTTCCAGCCCAACTACCTGCTGTCCCAGGCCCAGGTCATCAACATTCTGCCCGGGTCTCCCGCACAGCCCCTGCACGTTGATGACGGGTTCTATCCCTGGCCTCGTCCACGGCCGCCCCTGAGTGCCGCCACGGTGTTTGCGGTGGACGATTTCACCTTCGAAAACGGCGCCACGGTGGCAATCCCGGGCAGTCACCGCTGGGACGAAGCACGCCGACCCTCGGATAAGGACCAGGTCATCTCGGCCGAAATGCCCGCTGGCTCCTGCATCCTGTTTCTCGGAACGCTGTGGCACGGCGGCGGGGCCAATACCAGCGACGGGGAACGATTGGCGGTGACGGCACAGTACTGTGAACCGTGGGTCCGCACCCAGGAGAATTTTTTCCTGTCCGTTTCCCGGGAAACTGCCGCGGGTGTCTCAGAGAACATCCGCCGGCTTCTGGGTTACTCCATCCACCCGCCGTTCATGGGCATGACCGACGGCATGCACCCCAAACGGAAGCTGCCCCGGTCAGGGCGCCAATCAGAATGACGCGATGGGATCGGCCTCGTGCAGGCCGCACTCCCGTTTCAGACCGAAAAATCGCGTCTCCTCGATACTGTCCACTTCCAGCAGGGAGCGGGTGGTGTGCCAGTCACCGATCGACACATAGCCCTGGTCCCACAAGGGGTGATACGGCAGGCCGTGGCTTTGCAGGTACTGATGCACGTCCCGGTCGTTCCAGTCCACGACGGGGTGGACTTTCCAGCGATCACCGGCGCTTTCCACCACCTGGCGCTGGCTGCGGCTTTCCGACTGGCCACGGCGCAATCCGGCAAACCAGGTCTGGGCACCCAGCTCGCTCAATCCGCGCTCCATGGGCTCCACCTTGTTGTCGCGGTTGTAGGCCTCGATGCCCTCCAGCCCCTGCTCCCAGCGTTTGCCATAAAGCGCTTCCTGCCAGGCCGGGCTCATACGGGGCCGGTAAACCTTCAGATTCAGGTTGAGGCTTTCGCTCAGCTGGTCCACGAACTGGTAGGTTTCCGGAAACAGGTAGCCCGTGTCCACCAGGATCACGGGGATATCCGGTTGCACCCGGGTGACCAGGTGCAGCATGACCGCCGACTGAGCGCCGAAGCTGGAGCTCAGTACCGGGTTGGCCGGCAGGTTTTCCAGCGCCCAGGCCACCCGCGCCTGGGCCGACAGCCCGGCCAGGTGCCGGTTGGCGCAGTGCTCGGCCGCCCGCCGGCTCTGTTCGACGCAAAGGGCCGTTTTCATGATGTCGCTCCGCTGATCTGATGAACCTGGGGCCCCGCCGCCACCGGCTTCACGTGGCCCACGCGAACCAGGAAGTCGCCGAAGGGCTCATCGCCCTGGCGTTCTGCTGCAAAGTCGCCGATCAGGGGCTCCAGGGTCTGCAGGATGTCTTCCTCGGTGGCGCTTTCCAGGTGCAGCCGGTTCAGGCGCCGCCCGTCGAAGCCACCGCCCAGAAACAGGTTGTAGCGATCGGCGCTTTTGCCCACCAGGCCGATCTCCGCCACGTAAGGACGGGCGCAGCCATTGGGGCAGCCCGTCATTCGGATCACGATGGGCTCGTCCTCCAGACCATGGCGGAGGAGGATGTCGTCCAGCCGGTCCACCAGGGATGGCAGGTAACGCTCGCTCTCGGCCATGGCCAGACCGCAGGTGGGAAAACCCACACAGGCCATGGCGTTGAGGCGCAGGGGCGTGACGCCCTGCTCCAGGCCATAGTCCTCGATGATGGCTTCCACCGCCGGTTTATCGGCGTCGCTGATGTTGCTCAGGATGACGTTCTGGTTGGCGGTGAGGCGAAACTCGCCGATGCCGGTTTCCGCCAGGGCCCGCAGCCCGCTCATCAGGGCCCGGGATTCGGTGTCAGCCACCCGGCCATTTTCTGCAAACACCGTGTAGTGCCAGAATCCGGCATCGTCCCGCAGCCAGCCCGCCGGGTCATCCCGGTGGCTGAACTCGGACGGCCGGGCGGGGGCCAGGGTCACCCCGGAACGCGCTTCCACCTCACCTTTGAACCAGTCCAGGCCAAGGTCGTCGATGGTGTACTTAAGCCGGGCATGTTTTCGATTGCTCCGGTCACCATGGTCGCGCTGAGTGGTAACCACCGCCTCGGATATGGCAATGAGATCTTCGGGAGCAACGAACCCGATCACGTCCCCCAGCCGCGGATAGGTCTCTGCCAGGCCGTGAGCCATGCCCATGCCCCCACCCACGGTGACGTTGAAACCCGCCAGCTCACCCTGCTCCACGATGGCGATGAAGCCAAGGTCCTGGGCGAAGATGTCCACGTCGTTGCTTGGCGGAATCACCAGGGCCATCTTGAACTTGCGCGGCAGGTAGGTGCTGCCATAGATGGGTTCAGCCTCGGGGGCCACTCCCACCGCCAATGAGTCGGCTTCCACGATCTTTTCGCCGTCCAGCCAGATCTCGTGGTATGCACCGGTGCGCGGCGTCAGGTGATCCGACACCTTCTGGGCCCAATCCGCCACGGCCGCGTGCACCCGGGTGTTCTCGGCCACGGGCGTGGCCATGACGTTGCGGTTGACGTCGCCACAGGCGGCCAGGGTGTCCAACAGGGTCTCATTGATGCCGGCAATGGTGGCCTTCAGTTTCGTCTTGATCACGCCGTGGAACTGGAACGCCTGGCGGGTGGTCAGGCGCAGGGAACCGTTGGCGTGGGTCCGGGCCAGTTGATCCATGGCCAGCCACTGCGCCGGCGTGCACAGCCCGGCCGGTACCCGGGCGCGGATCATGAAGCTGTAGGCCGGCTCCAGCTTCTGCTTGCGGCGCTCGGCGCGAACGTCCCGGTCATCCTGCATGTAGATGCCGTGGAACTTGCTCAGCTGGGTATCGTCATCCGCAATAGCGCCGGTGACCAGGTCCTGCAGGCCCTCGGCCAGGGTGCCGCGCAGCAGCCTGCTGCGGGACTTGATGCCCTCGACCTCGCTCAGTGGTTTGTCCTTGCTCATGGTCAGTACACGTCCCTGCGATAGCGGCCGTTCCTGCCCAGTTGCTTCAGGTAGTCGGCGGCCTGTTCATCATCCATGTCGCCGTGCTCGGCAATGACGTCCAACAGCGCCTGGTGCACGTCGGGCGCCATGAACTCGGCATCGCCGCAGACGTAGACGAAAGCGCCGTCCTGGAGCTGGCGGAACAGTTCGGCGCCCTGCTCACGGATCCGGTGCTGCACATAGACCTTGTTTTCCTGGTCCCGGGAAAACGCCACGTCGATGCGGTCCAGCAGTCCGGACTTGCGCCAGCGCAGCCAGTCCAGCTGGTAAAGAAAATCGCTGTGGAAGCGGCGGTCTCCGAAAAACAGCCAGTTCAACCCCGGAGCAGCCACTGCTTCACGCTGCTGCAGGAAAGCTCGGAACGGGGCGACGCCGGTCCCAGGTCCGATCATGATCACCGGTGCCGTTGGATCCTCCGGCAACCGGAACCGTGGGTTGGGGTCCAGGAACACTGATACGGTATCCCCAGGCTGCAGCTCCGCCAGATGGGAAGAGGCCGCACCCTGGTGATCCCGGTCAAAGGCCTGGTAGGACACCAGCGCCACGGTCAGGTGGACCTCGTCGTCGTGCAGCGCCGGCGCGGATGCGATGGAGTATGAGCGCGGCGCGATGGGCCCAAGGACCTCCACCAGCTGTGCCGGGTCCAGCGCATGGGGAAACTCCCGCAGCAGATCGATGACCTGGTAGCGATCGAGGAACTCGGCGAAGCGTTCCCGGGATTCCAGGATCCCGGCCAGGGCCTCGTTACCGGTCAATTCGGTATAAGACTCCAGCACCGGGCGGGTCAGCCGGGTCAGCTCCCGGGACCGCGTCAGCGCCTGGACCAGCGTCTGGTCGCTGCCGTCCACCGGGACGATCTGATCGCCGGCAAGGCCGGTGGCCGCCAGCGCCTGTTCCACCAGATTGGCGGCATTGTGCGGGATCACCGCCAGGGAGTCTCCGGGCTGGTAGCTGATGCCCGATCCCTCCAGGGAGATCTCCAGGTGGCGGACATCCTTGTCGGAATCGCGGCCCGTGATCTTCTGGTTGACCGTAATCTCGGCGATAAACGGAGTCTCGCGGGTGTAGCGGGGCTGGTCTGGGACCGCACGCAGTACAGGGGCGTGGGTCTCAACAGGTTTCAGCAGGGGTTTCAGGGCTGCAAACGCCTGCTCCTGCCAGCGCCCAGCGTCGCCCTGGTAGTCCAGGTCACACTCCACGACATCCATCAGGCGGACCGCACCGGCCGCGGCCAGGCGCTGGTCGAAATCATGGCCGGTCTGGCAGAAGTTGGCGTAGCTGCTGTCGCCCAGGGCCAGCACGGCGTACTGCAGGCCGGACAGGTCAGGCAGCTTCTCGCCGCCCAGAAAATCCCAAAGGTCCTCGGCGTCGTCCGGTGGATCACCCTCGCCGTGGGTGCTGACCACTACCAGCAGGAACTTCTCTTTCCTGAGGCGGGCCGGCGAGTAATCCGCCATGCTCACGGCCCGGGCGGACAGGCTCTGGTCCGCTGCCGAGGCAGCCAGGGACTCCGCCACGGACTGGCC
>JAAUYH010084818.1_pt1 | contig 13294 bp, 13 predicted proteins | sample 7278061 | NCBI WGS metagenome assembly JAAUYH01 (sample SAMN14350203, study PRJNA611818) | marine sediment metagenome | isolation source: surface marine sediment (0.6m) | place: French Polynesia: Moorea | collected 2018-08
AGCCAATGTAAAGGCGGTTATCGGTGCTGGTGACCCACTGACAAAACTGATCCCAGAGGGATGCGCTTTCGCGCCGTTGTAGTGTTGCGGTCATGATTAGATAATTGCGAGTTGTTCAGATGTGAACGATTTGTATGTATGTAACCAAGATTAAGTCAATTACTAAGTTATGTAAAGTATTTTCTGAGAAAGGTCTCTGATGAATTCAATAAGGCTGACTTATTCGTCCTTACAGACGTTGGAGAGAGCAGAGCGGTTTCGTCTGTCTTCTGTTCAGTCCTCGGAATACTTAAGAATTTGAGCGTTGGGGGAGCGGACATGGCGACGATCCCTGTGATTTTGGACCTGAATGGCTATGTAATTCGCTCCAGTCCAAACTGAGAATTGCTGATAAAGTCGAGTCCAACTTGCGCGCCCCTTGAAGAAGTGATAGGTTGTGAACGCGCTGAAATCTTAAAACAATATTAATTTCTCTACGAAATTGCCATAATCAAAAGTTCTAAGCAGTTTCCTAATGTTGTAGTTAGGCTAAGTGGCATGAGTACTAAAGTTTTGCGGTTATTCTGGTCCGTAGTCTCAGAAATTCCATCAGATAAAGCTGCTGAACTGTCGGATGACGCTTTAATGGGCAGTCTGTTGTTTCGAATGAACAGTCAACTCTGTCTCAGCATAGAAGAGCAAACTGCTGTCAGGTCATATTTCAAGACTCGGGGTCCTCTAGTTCGTGAGATCCTCCAAGAAGCCAGTTGAGTTGAATAAAGATGACTCTCTCAATTCTCTTTGGCGCCAAAGTATAACAGCCACTTTAAGTACTAAGTGCTTTTTGGAGCGCAGCGCGGATTTCTGGCGCCTTTGGCGGTTTATTCAACATGGCGAAGGCGCCCAGATCTAGACATTGCTGTCGGGCGCTCTCCTGAATGTCTGCTGATAGGACGATGACAGGGATAGTCGAGCCTTGTTCACGCAGTGTCTGGAGCACACCGAAGCCATCCATTTCCGGCATTAACAAATCCAGAAAAATACATTGGGGTGAATGGGATTTCAGCATTTCTAGGCACTCCAGGCCACTAGAGGCTTCTAGCACTACGTGGCCATCGCCTTCTAAAGTTTTACGCACCATTCGGCGGGCAAAGGCGGCGTCATCGGTGATCAGAATTAAGGCCATGCTTTAGAGCTCGATATTAAGTGCTAAGGGCCAGGTAATTTGCAATCGCTTTATTAGGCTATAAGCATTATCGATGCTGGTTCCAGGAGCATGTTAGGAAATGGGAATTCCTTCGCGCTGGGGACGGTAGACGGAAACAGAATCTGGGATCGTAAAGATTGTATAACCTATGTCTTTGACAGCGGCCTTAATCTCTTCTGAAGTAATGGGTTTACCATTTTTTGGGGAGGTTGCTCTGGATTTGATGTATCGATTCAAAATGACTGTGAATTGATCAATCCCATGCCCAGTCTTCTGTTCTATTTCCTGACAATAGATCGTCAAATTCTTTAGGGCTTCGAGCGCAAAGATGCTGGAGTTGAGGGGAATCAACAATTCATCTGCAGCATACAGGCCGTTCAGGATAAATACGTCTCCATCTGAGCTTTCTGTGATTGCCCCCCCTCTACACTCTATACACCCCTAAAGGACGTATGACACCTTAGCCAAAATTCCAGGGTTCTTGAAGAACCCTGGAATCTAAGATGTCAAACAATGTTTAGACTTCCACCAACTCAGCTTGGGGCTGATGGTTATTAAGACTATCCGTTTCAACCTGAACCTGACTTAACCACTCCTGGAGTTGATCCCCTTCGATCACTTCCTGGTGCAACAGATGCAAAGCAATCTTATCTAATAAGTCTCGGTTCTGCGTCAAAATAGTCCGGGCCTGTTGGTGAGCCGTTTCAACAATGTCCTTGACCTCCTGGTCAATGGCTTTCGCCGTTTGTTCACTCACCATCCGGCGAGAATTCATCCCGGCCTCTCCCAGAAAAGTATTTGGCTGTCCCTGATCATAAGCCAGGGGGCCTAACACCTGGCTCATGCCGTAGGTCGTCACCATGCGTTCCGCCAAATCGGTCGCCCGTTGGAGATCATTGGACGCCCCGGTGGTAATGCTGCCAAACATAATCTCTTCCGCTGACCGTCCTCCTAAGAGGGTGGCGATTTGACCTCGCAGTTCCTCTTCGTTCAGCAGGAAACGGTCTTCCGTCGGCAACTGAAGCGTATAGCCCAACGCCGCCATGCCCCGAGGCACAATGGAGATTTTTTCCACCCGATCGCTACTTGGCATCAGGGCTCCGACTAGGGCGTGACCCACTTCATGATAGGCTACGATCTTTTTCTCTTTATCATTCAGGACCCGACTTTTCTTCTCTAAGCCCGCCACTACACGCTCAACCGCCTCGGCAAAGTCTTGATTGTCAACTGTCAGACTGCCCCGACGAGCGGCTAATAGAGCCGCTTCATTCACCAAATTAGCCAAGTCTGCGCCCGCAAAGCCAGGAGTGCGAGTGGCGATCGCGTTGAGATCAGTCTGATCGCCCAGCTTCACTTTCTGAGCATAGATTTTCAGGATCGCCAGTCTACCTTCCAGGTCAGGCCTGTCTACCAATACCTGACGGTCAAACCGTCCGGGCCTCAGCAAAGCAGCATCTAGGGTTTCGGGCCGGTTAGTCGCGGCTAGCACAATCACGGTTTTATCCCCGACTGCAAACCCATCCATTTCTGTCAGGAGTTGGTTGAGGGTTTGTTCTCGCTCATCATTGCCGCCGTAGAATCCGCCGCTGTTGCGAGACTTGCCAATGGCGTCCAACTCATCAATAAAGATAATACAGGGCGCTTTCTTCTTAGCTTGCTCGAACAGATCCCGGACTCGGGCCGCGCCCGTGCCGACAAAGAGTTCTACAAATTCAGAACCGGAGATGCTAAAGAACGGGACCCCTGCCTCGCCAGCCACTGCTTTCGCCAGCAGTGTTTTACCTGTTCCCGGAGGACCTACCAACAGCAACCCCTTAGGAATTCGAGCCCCAATTTCAGTGAAGCGTTGGGGTGAGCGGAGAAATTCAACCACTTCTTGAAGTTCAGCTTTGGATTCTTCAACCCCCGCCACATCAGCAAACGTAACCTTGTTGGCGTCCCCTTCAACATACACCTTGGCCTTATTCTTGGTTACCGAAAGAGCGCCTTGAGGACCGCCGCGTCGGTTGAAAAACTGGAAAATGGCGACAAAAATGATCGGCGGAATGACCCAGCCTAAGAGACTGGTAAACCAGCGATTGCCGGGAGGCGGCATGGCTGCAAACTCGACCCCTTTCGATTCCAGCAGCTTAGGCAACTCCAAATCGAAAATGGGGGTGGTTTGGAGAACCTGGCCGGGTTGGTCAGCCTCATCCTTGAGCTGGTATTGAATCTGCTCTTGCCCAACGGAAACCCGAGCAACCTCTTGATCTTGAACCTGCTCGATGAAGAAGCTGTAAGGCACTCGAGGAATGCGAGGGCCTGATAAAGCAGGCAGAATCAGATTTGCCAGCAGAAACAATCCCGGCAGGAATAACAGAAGGCTGGTAATTAGTTTAGGGCGAGGGCGTCGAGGTTTGTCGTTAATGGGCATGGATGTCTCCCTATTGTTGCAAAGCAGTGTTATCGAGGGGGCAATGGTCAGCGCTCGTCAGCCAGAGGTTAGGCTGCTTCACTATCCTTAGGCCAATAAGCCCAAGCGCTTGCCATTATCTCGAGCCAAGCGGATCAGATTTTGCCGCTGGGTGCGCTCAATCCCAATCCCATTGCAGAAGCGGGTAATGGTCTTGGAATGAAGTGCAATAAACTTACCCCGTAGCTGAGTAAACTCGGGCTTGCCAATCAAGTTACGAACCAGAATTACAATCGGTGCAAACATGAGTAACTTCCTTATATGAGGCGCATGTAACTAATTGTAACGATTATATTGAAAAATGTAAACTTAGTTTGCAATTATCCATTTTGAATGTTAAGGATTTCAATGGCATCTAGACCTCTCCTCTAAGTGCTGCTCTCTCGGGTCCGCCACGGAGACCATTTCCCAACCGGCCCGAAGCTGCATAAGTTTTAGTCCACAATGCTTTCAGGGAAACCTTGTATCAATTTTCACTACTGCATGGCGGTCCATACTGTTTTGGCAGGTACGGTCGAGATGCCGGTTGAAGATATCGAAGCCTTACGAGATGGCAAACAGCTTAAAGATCCTAAACTTCAAGCCCTGAGAGATTTTACCCAACGCAGGGTTATAATAGGGGGCTGGGTCACAAAAGATGAGATTTCAACTTTTATGGCCCATGGTTATACCAAGCAACAAGTTTTTGAGGTGATTAAAGCTGACCCTTTTGCCCTGAGCGTAGAGTTATAGCAGACTGCTGAAGTCCATCGTCTTGATCGAGTCATTCATAGTGAGGATTAAGAGTCTGAGCTTTCGAGGGATAACGACAATCGACCTAAGGCGATCGCAGCCAGCACCGCCAAAAACAGAATCCCCCCGCCTACGCGCAGCCAACCGGCAATCAAAAACTGAGTCGCCGATAGTAGCAAGGCACTAAGCATCAGAGTATAGATCGTCCCGACTCCAATGGAGCTGATTTTACGCAAGGATCGATTCGCTTCGACTGAATTGACTCGCATGCGCAGGTCACCCTGCTCCAGCTTATTCAACGTCGTTTCGATTCGGCTGGGTAAACTCAAGCTGGTGTTGGTAAACTCAACCGCCTGATTACTGAGTTGGCCAATCAAGCTGTTTGGGTTGTAGGAGGAGTCTTGCGCCATAATTTCTTCTGCGAAAGGTTGAGCCACATCCATGAAGCTAAACTCGGGGTCGAGGGATTTACCTAAGGCTTCTAGGGAAGACAATGACCGCAAGACAAATGTGAATGTAGCGGGAAAGCGAAAGGGTTGGTCATAGGTGAGTTCGTACAAGTCATCGCTAATGTCCGCCATCGAGATGTCCTGATGTTCGCCCAGCGCCTGATTCAAGTACGTTTCCAGCATATACTGCACCGAACGCCTGACTGGACCCAGATCTGAGCCCGGAGCCAAGGCCCCCAATTCGACCATCGATTGCACCACTAAATTGGCGTCTTGCTGAAGGATGCCGGAAAAAGTCAGCATCAGGCTGGCTTTCGTCTCCGGCTGAATCTGCCCCATCATGCCAAAGTCATAAAAAATCAGCGCTCCGTCTGGATTAACCGCCAAATTGCCGGGATGGGGGTCGGCGTGGAAAAAGCCATGATGGAGCACCTGACGAAGATAAGATCGCGCCCCTAGGTGGGCGATCGACCGGCGGTCTAACCCCGCCGCTGTAAGCGCCTCAAAGCGGGTGACCTTAATCCCAGGAATGTATTCCATGGTCAAAAGCTGGGGAGTGGTGTACCGCCAGTGGACTCGCGGCGCAATCACTTTCGAAATCTGCCGAAAATTGCGGCGGAAAGTATCGGCGTTGCGACCCTCATTTAAATAGTCAACCTCTTCCCAGAGGGCGCGGCGGCATTCTTCGTAAATGCCTACCCAATCTCGACCGTCTTTACCCCAAGGAGTGCGGTGCTGTACATAGTCAACTATCCCCTTGAGAATACTCAGGTCAATCGTAAATAGACGCTGCAGGCCAGGCCGTTGTACCTTGACCGCCACTTCTTCGCCAGAATACAGCCAAGCATGGTGGACCTGCCCCAAGCTAGCGGAGGCGACTGGAATCGGATTGAACTCTGCATAGACTTGATCAAGGGGTTTATCCAGCTCTCGTTGGATGATCTCAACCACTTGCTCATAGTCAAAAGCCGGAACCCGATCCTGTAGTTTGGATAATTCCTCAATATATTCAGACGGGAACAGATCGGCGCGGGTGGAGAAGAATTGACCGATCTTGATAAACGTCGGCCCTAAATCCAGTAAAGATTCCTGTAGCCAAGCGGCCCGTTTTCGTCGTCGCTCGCTTTTTTGCTCTGAGGTGGGTGGCTGTTGCGAACCATAGCTGCGAGGTTGCTGGTCCAGCCAGAGGTAGAATAAGAACTGCGTCGCTGTCCGGCCAATATGTCTCAACCGTCCAAATCGGGTGTAGTTACTGCGGCCCCAACGATAGGAGCGGGGAGATTCAACCGATTCAGTCAAGTTAGACGAGGTGTCAGCAGCCACAGGAATAAAACCAATAATTAAAACTGACTAAACTAAGATTACATTATTTCGTAACACTTCTTAATGTTACGTTATAGTGAATTCGGTGCATGCGCGTTGAAAGGAAGGACCTCTGTTTTGTTTGGCAGCTTACCATTTCCAGGCCAAGGGGGCGACCAGCTGGTCAGTAAGGCTGTGACGGCTGCGATCGCTGCTCTTTTCAAGCGTACCCAAAAGCTCGAAGCCACGGTGCGGGCCGAGCCTGTGGCCAAACTCCTGCAAGGCAGCGCCGACGGCTTTGATTTTGTTGGCCAAGGTCTGTTGATGTATAGCGGTCTTCGGGTCGAGGTGATGGAATTATATGTGCAAGCCGTCTCGATTGACTTTGGAGCTATTTTTAAAGGACAGATCAATCTGCGGCGGCCGACTCAAGCGACGATGCGGATTGTGCTAAGCGAGGAGGATTTAACCGCCTCCTTCAATACTCCATTCCTGCTCAAGAAGCTTCAGCAGGTCGAGCATGAGGGCCAAGCGCTTAACTTTAAAAAGACCCAGATCACCTTGAATGCGGATAAGTCGCTGCGGATGCAAAGTTCAATTCGGTTGGGTGATGCGGTAGACTCCATCGATGTTGATTTAACGGCTCATCTGCAAGTCGAGGACCGGCAAAAGATCCAATTTGTCGATGTCGTCTATGGCGGAGATTCCCAAGCGGTGGAACTGGCTCAAGTGTTGACCCATCATCTGAACAACTTGCTTGACCTGGACGAGTTCTCCCTGGACGGTCTGCAGCTGCGAATTGATCAATTGCGACTACGAAACAAGCAACTCACTTTCTATGGGATTGCCCACATCAACCATTTCCCCCAGCGTAAAGAAAGCGCTGCAGCCTAGGTTTAAGCAGCTTCAAATACAATTAAGTTTCAGTTGAGGTGGTTTTCTACTATGAACTTATTGATGGAAATTTCAGCCAGTGGCTCTTCCTTTCCCGCCGGAACAGTTCTAACACTTACAGGCGTCATCGGTTTCATTGCCGCTGTGGGCATTGGCTCACTTGCCTGGTATAACTCTAAGCGTCCCGCCGGATGGGAAGATGCAGAACGACCTGGATTTATTCCTAAAATGGGCGACGATTCAAAGCCGAACAAATAAGGGTGGGTATTAACTACATCTCTAGAACCCCTGCGAATCAACCGCTCTACGCCGCCTAGCCCCCCAAATATTCAAAAGCTCCCAAATTTTCCAAATTTGGGAGCTTTCGGTAGTCTCATTATGTTATGAAATATCGGTTAGAAAAACTTATATGTACACGATAGGATTCTATCCAATCGATAATTGCTCGCTTTAAGTGGGCGCTCTTAGGGATTAAAGAATGAAGTTCTACAATCCTTAGTTCTACAATCCTTCAAGCGGCGTGCCTTCAAGACAGGCGTCCTGCAATAGAGCGCCATCCCAGATTGCCTGTTCTGCCTGAACACAAAGCAGATTGGCCTGACTCAAGTTAGCTCCTCGCAATATGGTTCCGTTAAGGGTTGCTTCTTCTAAATCGGCTTGTGATAGGTCAGCTCCAGATAAGTTGGCATTACTGAAATCTGCTTGATGCAAAATGGCGCCGACCAAGGTGGCTCCGCGCAAGTCGGCGCCTCGAAAGTCAACGCTGCTTAAGTCCAACTTACTGAGTACAGCGCCAGCCAGAAATGCGCCAGAAAAACTAGTTTGGGAAACCTGAGCGTCCAATAGCAGAGCGCCTCGCAGGTCAGCGTTGCGACAATCGGCTTGAGTCAGGTTTGCCCCGGTCAAGTCAGCCCCCCGTAAGTTGGCCCGTAAGGTTGTTCGATGCAGATCGGCCCCTGTCAACGCAGCGCCGGTTAAGTTAGCCTTGGATAAATCCGCTGCCGCCAATTGAGCTCCAGATAAATCTGCCCCAGCTAAGTCAGTATTAATCAGCGTCTTGACCTGACCATTACGGACAGCTCCCAAATCAAGGGTTTGGGAATTGCTCATCGACTCGCCTCCGATTCAGGTTGATTAATATTATTGATGTTAGTGTCTTCCAGCCAAACAGTGGGTAATTCACTGGGCTGTGTGGGCAACTGCATTAAGCCTGCGTCAGTCAGGCGAACCAGCGCCCCTAAAGAGTCTACGAGAGCTGGGTCGAAACGAACGCCACTCAGCGCTTGGCATTTTTCGAAGGATTCTTCAAGGCTGAGCGCCGGCCGATCGCCTCTGGCTTGAGTCAGCTCTTGGAAATAAGCCACGACCCCTAGAATACGAGCCTCAATGGGAATTTTTTCGCCTTTCAACCCATCTGGCCGACCGCTGCCATCCCAATACTCGAGTTGATGGGCCACAATCTGCGTTACCGGAGCAAGCTCAGGCATGGCAGTCAACAATTGTGCGCCAAAGGTGGCGCGATCTCGCCAAGAAGCCATGCCTGAGGTGTCTAACTCACTGGGTAATTGGGTGAAGACTGCCACAGGAGCTTCCGCTAATCCAATCCGAAATAGCAGACCGGCCAATCGCAGTCGCCTCAGCTGAAGAGTCGGCAAATCCATTAGTTGACCTAACGTTTCAGCTAAAGCCGCAACCTGAAGAGAAGCGAATGGATTGGCTTGATCCCGTTCATCGACCTGCCGGGCCATTCGCAAAAAGGCTTGCAGCTTATTCGCGGTCAAATTTCGGTTGAGCCGCAGCGCCTGACCTTCCAACTGCCAAAAGTCTCGCGTCTGGCGACTAACCGTGACCAGTTGCTCCTGACTGCTTTGCAAGTAAGTCACGATCCGAGAAACCACACCGCTGAGATCAGCTGGGGCCTCACCTTGGGTCACGCTGATTTGCTGATAATGCTGAGTCAGCTGGTCCGCAAGCGCAGGATTATAGGGGCGTATCCGCTCGATTAAAATTGTTGCTGACGCTTCGATTGCGGGCCTATCAAACGTCCACAGTCCGTAAAATTTACGCTCAGTATCAACCTTCGGCTGGCTATCCGCTCGATACTCATCGTCAGAAAGCTCGTGGCAAAGAACCATCGCCGCGTAGCCAGGAGCAAGGATAAGCAAATTCCACTCATTTACCAGACTATCGTCACTCGTCAGATCAACCAGTGAAACGTTGCTCAATCCTCCAGTCTTATGATTCGCAAACCCACTATCGGGAACAGCTGCGATCGCCACATGTTTAGAACATTGCGCCAGCTCAAAATAGCGATCAGCTTCTTGTAAATACCACTTCCCCTGTTGAAAAGTAACCAGAACTAAAGGCCACTGTTCCTCAGAACTATGACGATTTTGCAGAATGTGATCTTCTAGGGCGTGGCAAAGCGCAACCAGTGTATTTTTGAAATACACGCCGTAGCTGGAAGGGAACTGGCCGGTTGGCAATGCCGCCTTAAGCTGGTTGAGGGTAGAGTCTGGTCGCATCCTTAAGACAATTCCGTTCGTATCAATAGTAACTTAAACGTATTAGCGGCAACTTAACATATCTTAATACTCTACAGCGATCATACTCATAACGGTCGCCCACTTTAAGTTTTTCCTGAAATAGAATTCACAATCCAAAATCCAAAATCTTGGATGCAAAATCTTGGATGCAAACTCCTAATTCCTGACTTCTGTAGGTCTACACCCTCTGGAAGAGTATTGACGCCCAGCCAGAAAGTTCTGGCCTAAGATTGACGCCTCTCATAATTACTCAGAAACCTTAAATAGGAAACCGCCACTGAATTGCGTTGGGCATAATCTCAAGTTAGCTTATAAGTAAATTCATTTAGTTCCCTGGACTATGTTTTTTCCTCACTATTGCGCTTCCCATCGACCCTCTCGCCAGGATTATCAGCAGTACAGATTGAAAAGACTGAAGGCATTCCGCGATTCCCTTGAAACTTGCCTGGCCGCCATCAATGCTGCAATCGAAATCGTCGAACGGCAAACGTCTGAATCAGAGGGTTCCGAGGCCGCATAACGCTTCCCCCTTATGCCCCAAACTGCTAACCGTATCGTCATTCTGGGCGGCGGCTTTGGCGGTCTTTACACTGCTTTAGCCCTCAGTCGACTGCCTTGGAGTAAACCTGAGCGGCCTCAGATCACATTGGTCGATCGGCGCGCTCGCTTTCTATTCTCACCGTTGCTCTATGAATTACTCACGGGAGAACTGCAAACCTGGGAAATTGCGCCCCCATTTGAAGAACTGCTAGCGAATACAGGGTGTCGCTTTCGCCAAGGAACCGTGGATAGCATTGCTATCGACAGTCGTCAGGTGAGGCTGCAGGCTGGAACTGTGTTGCCTTATGATCGCTTAGTGCTTGCCTTGGGGGGTGAGACGCCCATGAGTGATGTCCCCGGCGCAGCGGAGCACGCCATTCCGTTTCGGACGCTCAAGGATGCCTATCGCTTAGAAGAGCGCCTACGGGAACTGGAAACTTCTGATACCGACAGAATTCGCATAGCCGTAGTCGGTGGAGGCTACAGCGGTGTGGAGCTGGCTTGTAAGCTGGCGGATCGACTAGGGGATCGCGGTCGACTGCGCTTGGTCAATCGTGGCGCTGAAATCCTCAAAACCTCACCAGCGTTTAATCGAAAGGCTGCTCAAAAGGCGCTCTCAGATCGAGGCGTTTGGGTTGACTTAGAAACCACGGTTGAACGCGTTACAGCCGATAGCCTTTCGCTCAACCATCGCGATCGGGTTGACGCTATTCCGGTTGACATTGTGCTTTGGACCGTCGGCGTCCAAGTGGCGGGAATCATACAGTCTCTCAATCTGCAGCAGAATCAGCGGCGACAAATCGTCGTTGATTCAACCCTACAAGTTGTGGATCATCCCGAAGTTTTTGCTCTGGGCGACCTGGCTGATTGTCATGACGCCGAAGGCCAACGGGTTCCCGCTACCGCTCAAACGGCCTTCCAACAAGCTGATTATTGTGGGTGGAATATCTGGGCTTCCTTGACCGATCGACCAATGCTGCCTTTCCGGTATCAGCATCTGGGCGAAATGATGACTTTGGGAGCCGACAACGCCACCCTAACTGGCCTGGGCGTAACGCTAGATGGCATTATCGCCCATGTCGCCCGCCGATTGACGTACCTTTATCGCTTGCCCACTTTGGACCATCAGATCAGAGTTGGGTTGAATTGGATTGGCCAACCGATTCGAGATTTGCTATTTACTTAACGTTGATTGCGGTTTCTACTTGGGTCGAAACTTAGTTATGAGTGTCCAGTTAAGTCGAAAATTTCTGGCTAGGAAAAGTTCAGGGGGTAGTGTCAAGGGAGATAACCACTACGCCATTTCCAGCCAGTCAAAAATTTGATCAAGTTGCTCCAGGGTGACTAGCCCATATTGCCAGAGGAGCATCGGCAGCAGGGCTTGAGATCGTTCAGAGCGGCGTAAAGCAACTGCAATTGACTCTGCAGGAATTGCCAACTCTTCCTGTAGAAAGTCAATCAAGCGGCTTTGTTTTGTAGATTCCATTGATTGAGTCAGACCTCAAAATTGAGATGCACATTAAGGAAGTGTAGCGTCGAATTTTGGAGAAGGCGAGTAGAAAAGAATTTTAGTTGCCATATTCAGAGAGAGATCAGACTGTTAAATCTTCGTGCTCGAATAAAGACGCGCTCCCAGAGGAAAAGAGGAGCGCGAGAATACGTAACTAGGGTGGTGTGTGAAATCATCTTAGGATATCGTACTATCGATGACTCAGGACCTTCTGAGTTTTGGAGACTTCCACGAACTCGCAAACCTCATGAAGTAGTAGGCGAAGGTCAGCGCTGGAATAGCAAGAAGACAGGCCATTAGCCCGCAGCCGCAACCCACAGTTCTGGCCTAGAAGTTGATGAGTGCCTGCATCTGAAAGATCATGAGAAAGACTAGCTTAGAGCCATAGCCATGCTGTGTATCACTTGAGCTTCAAGAAAAAGCCCCAGCAGAGCGTGAGACTGGAGCGGCATGGGAAACTTTATTAAGCTTAGACCTAGCGATTTATGATCATAGCAGTGACAGATCAATTTCAAATGTATTGCAAGTAACCTAACCACCTAGATTACATTAAGTCCTTAAAATGCCGCTGTAGAAGTGCATAGCAACGCATCTCTACAGCAGGTCTTTCTAATTAAGGGACACTCTTAAGCGACAGGTTTTGATTTCATAGAAAAGTCGTCTCATACGAGAAGCTGAGGATGGACAAGCTGATAACCAGCCGCTATGAGCTTTCGATTACTGACGCGCAAGTTTTTGCGCCGCAAGCCTGGTCTTGAGGAATCCCAGAATACCCTTGGCAAACCATAGCGTGAACAGACGGTGTCAACTTGTTCCCGGACCGTGAGTTTGCTGTCGTCGACCAGATTGTAGATTCCTTGGAGTTGATTCAATCGGGCGAACTCAATGGCTGAGACGATATCATCACGGTGAATCCAATTAATCACGCGATCGCCTTTGCCCGGCGCGATCATGCCAGCCATCCCCCCAAACATTCCCACTAACTCGCGCCCAGGACCGTAGATCCCACCCAGGCGAAAGATGCAGACCTTCCGCGTCTCCGTTGCAGCCTGGAGCATAATCCGCTCGGCCTCACACAACACCTGGCCCTGGTAATCAGAGGGGAAGACCGGAGTGGTCTCATCGACCCATTCCCCGCCGCGATCGCCATAAACTGAGTGACTACTGAGATAGATTAGCTGCTTGACCCTGGGAGCTTGTTCCAATGCCTGGACTAGATTTCTAGCGGTGGGCAGGTAGGTCGCCCCATAAGGATCTGTTTCCGCAGAGTAAGAATTCGTGGGCGCGACACTGACGACAACGGTGTCTTGGTCTTGAATAACCGATTGCACAGCGCTGGCGTCGTCGCCTCTCATCACCGCCACTTTGGAGACGACTTCTTCAAGGGCGGCGATTCGCTCTGGACGGGTGGTTGTGCCGGTGACAAAGTGTCCTTGCGCTTGCCATTGGTCAGCTAGCGCCGTTCCCACATAGCCGCAGCCTAAAATAGCCACGTTTTCGTAAAATGGGCGGCGCTGAGCCTGCTGCCGCAGAAGCGTCTGAAGATAGGCGAAGTATAGTTCAGAAGCGCCTTCACTAAAAGGTGTGTTGCTAATGGAGTGAGTCATTTTCTTTTGGGGTTGGGTATTGGTTCTTTGTCATTTGTTATTTGTCATTTGAGACAATTAACTGGACAGCCGTAAG
>JAAUYH010059121.1_pt1 | contig 13291 bp, 7 predicted proteins | sample 7278061 | NCBI WGS metagenome assembly JAAUYH01 (sample SAMN14350203, study PRJNA611818) | marine sediment metagenome | isolation source: surface marine sediment (0.6m) | place: French Polynesia: Moorea | collected 2018-08
ACAGTAGTTCGACTTCTTTTAGCTCATTGTCCATCATGGTTTCATATGCATATTGATTTCATCCCTCCCTAGGTTATTATAGAATTGAATACTGATTATCGGCACGTATAACTTTGGTTAGTATTGTATGGATATCTGAGAAACTGGTGATAAATTCGGAGAATATAATCGTATTTTCGATTTCTACGACATTTTCCTCCAATATATGACGTGAAGGCTGCATTTTTACTTTCTGCATCTTATTCCTTTTCCATTTAATGAATTTAGTCGCCGACCCACCATGATTTAAGTCAAATCTCAGACATTTGCAGATTTTACCGAGCAATCAACCGCAATTTCTGGTCGTTCTTTGATTGAAGACGAGTTGATTTTGATTGATTTTGTTTAGCAATCAACTTCGGATACCATCGGAGGTATTGTAATAGAATTTATCGTAACGATATCAGACTTCGATTGCATCGTCTCAAATTCAAAAACGCAAATCAACTAGCAATTGCTATTTAAAATAAAAAGGAAAGTTTTTCATACTGCTGAAGCAATAACAGAAAGAATCAATTTGATGGACGTCAACAGATTATTGACTGATGTCCTAATTATTCTGATTTATTGGTAGAAGATTAGTTGGTCATGTTTGTTATAGTCAAGCAGGGATTCAATATTTTGGAAATTAATTCAATCATTCTTAAAAACTAAACTGCAGTAATAGTTTCAAGATGTAAGATCGTCCGACTATTTTGCGGAAGTACTAGAGAAGAATCTAATAAAAATGTTACCTCACTTTGTAGGTTCTTTTCTGGAAGATAGGCAAAATATTTCGTACTACTGAGAATTTGGACTAAGAAAAAACAAACAGGTTCCTAATTCTTTTCTCGAATAGCTCATCTTTATCCAGTCTCGATACTATACTAGTCATTCGGTTTACTAACTTAGTTTCACTAGTGAAAATAATGTGTGGTAAATTAGCAAGTCATGAAAGTGGAATCTGCTAAATGCATTTCATTTGCTGTACGATGAAAAATTCCCTCTCTTTTGAGTTAATCATGATTGTAAGTTGACCACATTGTTCCCATTTCAAAAATAGCACATGTTTAGAAAAAATAATTCCCTTTCTTGATGGCATCCAATAATCAGATTGAATCACCCAGTATCACTTTTGATATCTTTAAGCCGTCCTTTCTTTCGTCTAATACTCAATTTGAATGACTACTATTTACAGTTCGTCTTGGAAAATTCTATCAAATTTGTTTCAATAAATACCGAAAGAATGGAATCTGATCCTTGATGGAAATTTCCACAATCTTGGAGCCGGTAACAATTTAGTTCAAGCAACGTGCAAACAGTTGACTGATACAGATGCCGTTGAAAGGCACTACAATCTGACAGATATAGTACTATCTGAAAGAATCCTACAGGTTTCCTCAATTCTGGAATAGATATTTGTTTTCTAAATAATCTCGAAGCACCGATAAATGGAACAATTTTAGCTCCTCCAATGAATCGCTTGCGTTCTACTCTGCCCCTGTTATTTAGTGTGTTGGTCAAGTTTTACCACGTACAGTTTTTATTATCCACTGATAGTCCCACAAGACACAAGTCACGAACACCAATTCATTACAAGCTGACCCACCAAACTGGCCAATAGGCTCAACGTAAAGACTGTCATGAGGTACGTGAGTCTCTTGCTATGAAGACTAGGCAATTTCGTGATTGCTGGGCCAAGGGCCTCGAACTAAAATTAGTACGTCGCCTTGCTACTGTTAGCAAAGAAGAAGCCAGGCAGATGTTGGGGCCTGAGTAATAGCAATTCATTGATGGCGATTTCAATACAGCATTACTAGGAAATTTCGCGCTTTGCGGAATAAATGGTGACCATGCTTCAATCTATACATTTTAGTTTGTCAGATCTATGAAAGGCGAAGAAATTTGCTATAGCTGTCTTCGAATTGTCATGATGGGAAAGGCGAGTGGTCTTACAGAAGAAGTTGAGCGTCCTCTTGAACTCGTGGAACGAGCAGGTACGGAAAGGGACATGTCCCAGAAAACAGAGAGACCAGTAGTATGAAAACAAGAAAGTTTGCTATATAGTAATGAAATGGAGATAAAAACGGGCCACCGCGTCAGGAACGGCCAAAGTGGGTGTTGGCGGTGAGAAGACGACGAGTGCCCAGAAATAAGCGAAAAACAGGGCTGTGGAAGATGAGGGACTATCTCCTGACACTTTTCGGGAACACGTGAACACTGTAAAATCGCAGCGACACATCGTGATCTTCGCCCCAAAGCACCAACACCGTTGCACAGAGTCACCGCCACGCAACAGCTATTCCGTGGAACTCGGCCGGACCCGCCCGCTGCCGTACATCGCCCGTTTCCCGCCGCGCCGCATGGGCTTCTCGCACTCGAAGATGGCCAAGCCCGAACAAATCTCCAAGCTCATCGGCGACGCGCCCGGCGCGCCGCGCACGTACCCCGGCGCCGACGGCGACGAGGGCGTGCGGGGCGCCACCTCGGCGGGATCGATGTACGGGCTCCTGTCCCGCACCGCGGACAAGCACGGCGAACACGAGCTGCTCGGCCATCGCCTGGCGCCCGGCGAGGGCGAGTTCCAGTTCATCTCGTACACTGAGACGCGGGCAAAGGTGCTGCGCATCGCCACCGCGCTGATGAAGGAGCATGGGGTGCAGAAGGGTGACCGCATCGGGGTGTACGGGAAGAATTGCCCTGCGTGGGCTGCGATTCAATACGCTATCAATGCCGCCGGTGCCATCCTCGTGCCGATTTACGATACCCTTGGCGCGGAGATCGTCGAGTACGTCTGCAATCACGCCGAGTGCGGCGTCGTGTTCGTGGCGGAGGAGAACTTTGCGAAGTGGGATGCGGCGAAGGAGAAATGCCCCACTGTGAAATCTGTGATTCGTTTCGATATCGGTGCCGTTGATTCGAAGAAGGGCGAGGGCTCTATCACCGAGCTGATGGAGAAAGGCACAGAAGATGCCAGTGGGTTGCCCGAGGTCGGCAACGATGATCTCACTGTCATCATGTATACTAGCGGTACGACAGGCAACCCGAAGGGCGTCATGCTCACGAACGGCAACATTCTCGCGAGTGTCGGTGCGGCGTACCATTTCTTCGATCGCTGGGGGATCAAGCTCACCGATACCGAGTCTCTGCTTTCTTATCTTCCTCTGTCGCATATTTTCGAACAGCAGGCTGAGGCATTGATGGTGGGCAGAGGCGGAAAGATTGGATACTACTCGGGCAACATCAAACTTCTGGTGGCGGACCTCGACGCGTTGAAGCCGACTTTGTTCGCCGGCGTGCCGCGTGTTTTCGCCCGTTTCCAGCAGAAAATTGAAGAGACCGTGGCCGCCGGATCCGCCATCAAGAAGATGCTGTTCAACTGGGCGTATCAACGCCAATTGCAATCGGTGAAGAACCCCGGTGGTATTGGACGAAACGCGCTGTGGGATGCACTCATCATGAACAAGGTCAAGGCCAAGATTCTACCGCGTGCGAAACTTATCATCACTGGGTCTGCGCCCATGTCTGCCCAAACTAACGACTTCCTCAAGGTTTGCCTGAACGCACCAGTGTTGCAGGGATACGGTCTCACGGAGACGGTTGGAGGGATGAATTGCTCTGCACCATTCGTCTCGGTGTCTGGCACCTGCGGTGGACCCCTACCGGGAACCGAGGTGAAACTTTTGGACCTGCCTGAAATGAACTATCTCTCGACTAACAAACCGCCCCAGGGAGAAGTGTGCGTGCGTGGCCCGGTCGTGTTCAAGGGATACTACAAGAACGAGGAGGCGACGAAGGGTGCGTTCATTGATGGTTGGTTCCGCACTGGAGATGTGGGTCAGTGGAATCCCGATGGCAGCCTGCAGATTATCGACCGTGCGAAGAACTTGTTCAAACTGTCGCAGGGCGAGTACGTATCACCGGAGGCCCTCGAGCAGGAGTACGCCAAGGCGAAACTCGTGTTGCAGATCTACGTGCATGGCAACTCGGTCGAAAGTACGCTCATGGCGGTGGTCGTGCCGGATGCGGAACATGCGCTGCCATGGGGCAAGAAGCGTGGCCTGGACACGCTGCAGGCGATTGGAGCGAGCGAGGAGTTCAAGAAGGAGGTGCTGGCGCAACTTCTCGAAATGCACAAGATCGCGAAATTCAAGTCGTACGAGAAGATTCGTGACATTATCATCGAGACCGGTGACCTCAACGAACTGGGGCAAGGGTTCCACGTCGACAACAACTTGGCGACGCCGACGTTCAAGCTCAAGCGCCCGCAACTGCGCAAGAAGTACAAGGATGGGCTTGACGCACTGTACGAGAAAATGAAGCAGTGAGGGTAACCGGTGTCTGTGATGACGTCATAATGTTCGGTGATGGACGGTGTCGTACGATTGAATACGCCGTATAGCCTCTTCGTCGACTAGTTCACTACTTTTGCGCTACGATACTTCGTAATGAAAGATCCGAGAGAATGGTTAAATTGACTTGTGCGCGACCGAGTACTTAGCAGTTATTCCTCTCAGAGTGCCTGTTTCAAAGCTTCGAATAAACATCAACTTCGGCCAAGACAGGCCCATTTCTCATTGACTTGTATGCCATCAGTTGAGAGTAGGTAAATAGGCGTTTGGGATGTTTGTGCAAGAGAACAGTACAGTACTTAAAGACGATGGATTCTGTTCTGTATGAATCTAACTTTACTAACCCACCCAGTCTGCTTGACTAGAACTGTAAATGAGAATGAAGTAGCGTGATTGAAAGAGAGGCAGCTTCATCTTCATGACTTGATCGAGAAAGTAAGGTGGAGATGAATACCAGACTCAGTGGTGCCCCATATTTGTGAAGAAAACCGCATTTCGGACTGAGAAAATCCATCGCCGACAGCAAGTGAGATACTACCGTATATCTACCGCACTGCAGTCGAAACAGATCCATATCTATTGAATTCGTTCATCACCGTTAAAAAGTTGGCTCGTAGAACCTTGCGTGTTTCACTGTAGTCTTCCCACTTCGTTGTCGTCCACGACAACTCTTTCAAACCTTTTGAGAGAGATAGGTGCGTGCGTGTAATAGACGAGTACAGCGTGAGTAACTTCTGTCACCGTTACGGGAATAAAGTGCAGACCACTGTTGCTCAAAAAGGGCACTATCAAAAATACATAACTGGTGCGCAAGCACTCCACCACTACCATGAAGTGCAGTAATCACTAGCACTACTCGACAGTGTCAGAAGACGAAGATGACGCGCACCATATGCCCGCTCAGTTGTCGTTCGACTGGAACGCGAGCGCGGTCGCCAGTTTTGTCCACAAATTCAATGGCGTTGACAGAGAGGGTATAGACTTCCCTCAGTTCTTCGGCCCATTTCAACCATGCGAACAAGGATTCAAGCAGTTCCAATTCGAGCTGCTACGAATGCTTAGTTGCAGCAGCACCGAGCCAGAGATATGCGGCAAACACAACGCCACTACAGCCGTGGCAAAAGACCACTCATCTCTGTATAAGTTGGTAGTAAGGCTGACGGCGCTCACCAATGAACCGTGGGTTCAAGCACTCCTGCAGCATGGAGAGCCACTTCCCAATAAGCTGGTGAAGATTACTTTCTCCGTGCACGGTAAACCGCAGGATGTTATTGATATTCAACACCCACTCATTCATTGACCGATGTATGTAATAAAACTCGTTCACCTATGCGTGGCGCTCTATTGTTTGCTTTCCTCCTGTTACTCACCGTCAAAAAGTTGGCTCATAGCACCTAACGTGTTTCAGCAGTGATGATGCAAAATCTCATAGGCTTGATGAGAATGTGGTGCACCATTTGAGAGATCATTGACGAGGCAAAGTAGCATGGCATGGAACTGTCGCGTGAAAAAGGAATTTGCTGAGTCGTGTGCGCAGTTTACGAGTCGTGATGCGAGTAGGGTGTGAGATCCAGTTTATTCTGATACAGTTCGAGACAAAACGAGTCAATACAGTGAGGTGTGCCTCGCTGAATGTCGCTGATGACATACTGTGCCATTGGTGTCATACAGATACTGTAGAAAATTGGATGGAAATTTACGTTGGATGGAATAGGAACGTCAGGGGGATGAACTTACTTTACTATGTTATGGGTTGACTACACTATCGGCAACTGCTGTACGTAGCATGTGTCGAAGAGAAGGGTTGGACGATTTCTGGCACCCCCTTGTTTTCGAGTATGCCCAAGAAGCGAGGTCGCGAGGTTTGGAACAGAACGGTGGACTGTTCCATTTTTTCTGGGTCGCTTCTGTAATGCGCCGCATAATACTGTATTCGGATCAACGATTAAGAGTGCTCCAGAAGAACTGGCACAGACTCTGTAAGTCAGAGAGTCAGAGAGTACCGGGACTGTCAAAATATGAACAGTACCAGAATTTGAGTCTTTCAATAAAACTTGCAATACCAATTCCAGGTTGGCGCGTTCGGATTAGCTCTTGACACGCTTCCTTCTTTTTCTAGTCGAGCAAGACCTGAACAAACCGTGCTACATGAGCTTGAATTGATTCGCCGTTTCGATGTGAAAATCAACAAGGCTTTCGAATGCATGAATCATACTGATTTTCGTGCTATCCAACCAAGGAAACGAAAATATGTCTCAGATTTGCGCCTCAGATAATGAAGGCTCTATTTCCCTCACGCAGGCATTCAAGATACCAAGGCTAATCGAGCAAGTAGCTGTATGTTCCGGTGTACTTGGCACAACCTCGGGTAGTCCGACATGCGAAATTTCGACGACGCAAGGGAATATGACTTTTCGCCGCGGCGTATCTTTCTGTGGCTGGTGCAGCGAAGAAAGTGCAATTAGCCATGTTGGGTACTCATTCCAGAAGTTGAGTCTATCGTGCACTGCACTGCACTGTACGGTACGGTACATCTGCCCAAACACTGAAGGGTTTCGATTCTGAATCGACGCGACCACATAATTTCTAGGGTACAGGAAACGTATTGTTGGCACTTGTTCGAGCGGGATCTAGATGATTAAGTAATGCCTTTCCAGTGGACAGAGAGTAGGGTTCGTTTTCGAAAACAAAATTGACATTTCCGATGGAACACTGGTTACATGCTCGCACATCAACTTTGTCGGTGTACCGTATCTGAATGACTTGGAATCATAAATGAGGACGAATTGGGTCCGATACAGCCAGAACGCTCCTGAATCTGTGCGAGCAAGCCACAGTTCTCAGAAGGACATGAGGGTAAGGATTTGTCCCACTCGTCGAAGGATCGAATAAATTCGTAGACTGCACACAAGTGCACAGTGATGCAAATTGCAAACGGCTTGCTGAGTCTTGGTACAGTAAGGCAATCATCAGGCAAATCAAGTAGCATGAGGCATCACATTCCAATGTTGCGTAGTGATTGAAAGCCGTTGGCGTTGCTGTAATACGAGCCAGAGTTGTGTATCCAGAGGCCAAGAACATCGACGCCGTTCCGAGGAGCGTGGTGCGGCATGTTTGCGAATCCATGCAGGCGTCGCACTAAATGATGGTCAGATCCTTCCCTGCCCTCAAGTAGAGATTGTCACAGCCTAGTTATTGAAATCTACCGTAGGATGTTGTTTGAAATGAACGGTCTGCAATATTGAAGATCACGGCACTGTAAAAGGGCGCAGTGGTTGCATTCTTGTTCATTATTCTTCGTCAAAACAGTACCGACGTGTAAAAAGTACGGATACATAAGTAAAATGACCTCTACTAACAACTTCAGAACATCGTCGTAGACAAGGTTCAGCAGATGTAGTGCCCAGTGTGATAAATTCGTATCGAGGAAGTGAACGAGTGCTGATAACTTTATGAAAGTTGTCGGGTACGCTTCCGACAAAAATGTGAACATGACGAGCCTAGCGACGAGAGGGAACGTGAGTTGGAGAAAAAGGTAAGAAGTGCAAGGAAAAGGTGCAGGTACGGCATTTATTTCGCGCCTAACAATTTCAATGTACGAACGGGTGAGCGTTGACGCGAGCTACCATACCTCAACATGTGAAGCACGAATATGAAAGATTTTGTCAGTGTTGGGAGCCCTTCACTCCAACAATCTTCGGTGTCACGTAATTTGTTTTTGGGTTGTTCACTTGGCTTTGAGTGATATAGTCCTCAGATGGGTTGAAATCTATTGGGCATGTTTATGTGAATTCAAGAAATGTGGAGCTCAATCAACCACATTACGTGAGCTAGTGATATCGGTGATGAGAGGTTTGAAACATGCTGACAATGGGGCGTAGTTGTGAGTTCGGACGTTATTTTGCATTATCTTTCTTCTCTGTCTGATACATGTGCCCTTTGATATGTCAAACAAGAGCCAGCAGTGTCCGCATCTCCCTGAGAATTGAGATGCGAATTTATGATTTCAGCGAGTCGCTGTTTTATCATGTTTCAGTCGAATTAAGAGAACGAGAACCATTCTACTGACGTGATATTTGACATCCCCTATTCCCGACTCCCTTTTTCCTCCCGGTTCCTCCTAATCCATCACCGTTAGTTATATAGGTAAAAACGTGTAGCACACTGACTAGAATGGTGCCAGAAAACATGAACTTCCTCATGGATTCGTACATCCGCACTCTATGATCTTTTCAGTTCGAAAGCAACCTAAAAGTGAGTCCGACATCGCACAAAAATGAACTGGAGTACCATTCCTGCTCTTAAGGAAGTCCGACGAACTCCAACAAAACAACGAAACATATCGAATACACTTGAATTGATTTTCCCACTTCGAAGTGTAGACTTGCAAGGCTTTCAATTTCGGACCACTGCGCTGACATCCAACCACCTCGCGCTGGTCCTTGCAAGGACACTCATTTTTAGGTCCACTGGCACTCGGGTATAGACGTGTGGCTTTTGTTTCGGCGCATGATGTTCTAATTTCTTCCAATGTTGTACCACCGACTGGAAATATGAGCAAAGTTTCGTTGAGGTTGTATAGACCGAGCTCTCGGCTGTCAAATAATCGGCACTAAATCAAGTGCTTCGGCTTGCGAAAGAAGTTTGATCATCGCACATGGTCTCAATTTCATCGGGTTAGAACATGGATGCAATTATCGAAATTATTTTTCTGTTTTCGAGTGAAGATTTGCGAAAGTTGTGAGTATGTCGTGGCGATCACCAAAAGGCACCAAGCAATCGCTCTGGAAGGTGATTTAAGCGCTCACTGCCGTCTGAACCTTCCAACACCGAGCGACTACAGCCATGGTCAACGAAGCAGTACCGGAGACGCGAATCATCGTCGCCGGGCGGATCACTAAATTTACACCGGAGTGGATGAAAGAAAAGTGGCCCTACATTCACGAGCTCAGCAACAATGGAAAGCGCCGGGTGGGGTTCAAAGACATGCCGGAGATGCTACTAGCACTAATGTTTCAAATTGTTGACGAGGAACGCGTGCCGGAAGGGGCGAATCCGACGCAACACGAGAGTATCCTCATGCACCGGGCCGCCGTGCTGACGAAGAACCTTCGACTAGATGCGACCGTCTTGTGCGATCTCTTCTCGCGCACCGCGTCCACCAACATTCGTGAGGTGATGCAGCGCGTGTGGAACGTACGTGAAGGTGTGAACATGATGGATTACCTAGCCACGAACTTGGAGCCGATCGTGATGTGCGCGCTACCTGCAGAGATCCTCGATGAACTGTTGTCTTCGACAGAAATTGTGATAAAGGCGAAGGATGTGGCGGATTTATGTGTTCAGTGGAAATTATTTCACCCCACGGACAACGGTCGCGGCCTCGACCGCCTATTGCTACACTTTCGCTACGATATCATGCTTCCTCGTTATTATCCGAGTAACACGGACAAGGCGGATTGCAGAATGAAGAGTCAAAGGTTGGCGAAATCGCTGCGAGACAGAAGTCGTTGCACCACTTATTCTACAGACCCGGCCAGACTACCACGCGGTATCGAGCCGTTGTACTGGATTATGGTGCCGGACTCCGACGGCACGGTCTTCGCCCGCAAGGCATCGACGATTAACGTGGACTATATCTTCAGTACCGAATCCGTAGAAGGATGGAGCGTGAGACATACGATGTTCCACCGCCACCCGGTGACAGTTGGTCCGTACAGCTGCTCGATTATCACGTCGTTTGGAAATGATTTCTTCTACGCTGCTGTTACTATCGATCATCGTGAGCAGGGCGACAAGAGAGTAAGTTTAGCGCAGGAACTGCAGAAGAACGACCTTTTCTTCCGCGTTCACCAATCCACTGATCTTACTCAATGGCATCATTTTGTCGACGAGAAATTTCAGCCTGCTATCTACGCGATCCCGAGAAGAATCAACAACCAAGGTCTCCCCGATTGGCGTAATGCGAGACCTGTCATTCGATGCTTCAACAAGTGGCAGGCGAACAAGCTAATCCCCGAAGGACAGAATAGAATTAGAGTTCGTTTGATCTTCGACGTGGTGATTACCAAGCAGAGAAAATAAAGAGACCATCTGAGTTCTTCTTCGTCTGTTGAAACAATCGTGTCTTTGCATTGCAATTGGCAACAGGATTGAAGTGGTAGCACAGGTTCGCTGACACAGTGGTCTGTTCCGTGGTCATTCAAATTGTGAATGTGCTTTGTACCTTGTTCATTTTTAAAATTTCTTTGCTACAACTTGAAACCTTAATTGTACTTCTCTACAGTGCGCCTTTCCCCACTACAGCATATGGTGTTCTTCTCTCTTACAAGTATCACCGAACCCCTTGTTTTAGCTAACGCCACATACTTAACAGTAAGTAACTCTATGTTACAGGTTCTTGTTTCTTCTAAATGTAGCATTCTCTTTAGTTCACCAATCCGTAAAGCAGGAATCCAGCCCTATATCGGATAATTTTTGTTTTTGACTCACTCGTGAGTTGATTGATTCCAGGGCAGGCAACAAGAATGCCGCTGAGTAATCATGATGTGCTTCATATACGGCTACTATTAAGTATCTAGTAGCAATAGTTAAGGGTTACTAAGTCGGAGTTATGTTCATTGAACCTGTTACAGAATCAATCAAGTAAGCACAGCACTGGCTACTTGCTAACTGTTGCCTATTATCGTTGTTGCATTAGCTGCAAGTGTTCTACTATTGCGAGGAGCACACATCATTACTTCTCGCATGGTCCTCATACCTGCTACACGGATGTTCGCGGATCTATCTTACAGAGCATAAGGCCCAGCTTGAGTAGTCTACGGGTGGTTCGTACCTATATAACCATCTGAATTCTCAAGCCATACTTGAGTAGCGACACCTCGCTGACCGTAAACTGATGTAATGCTCTCACTAATGTAGTAACAAGTTCTTGATATTGCTGTGAAGGAAACTTGCTTCCATATGCCCTCCGTTCGATTCAGCGGAGCTGTTCTTGTTTGACTTCTAATTCGGAGTAATGATTACATGATTACTGAAATGAGGAGTTAATGAGTTGGATTCGTCTATTTGATTCTATTCACTGAGGTGTATATCGTGGTTGGTCGAGAAAAGAAATTGTATTACACAACCTAGGACTACAATTCACAACTCCATGATGATGAGAAGATGCTCGCCTGGTGAGTGCGATTGATGGACCGAGAGAATCACCTTTGCTCCACTTAGCTATATCACTGAAGTAAAAGAACTCGGCAATGCTGGGACTTCTGAGGCAGGCGCCCGGGCAGTTCCAATATTCTTAGCTTTGCCGGAAAAGGTGAACAACTCGAAACGTTACCCACTTAACCATCATCTGAATTAGTAAGGTATAGCAAACAGCAACGTTCTCAGTTCTAAGAGCATTCTGCAATAAATACATCGAATAAAAATTGGAAAGTGCTGGATCAAGACACGATTCTTGAATGATGCAACCGTTGATGCTCGGCGTGACAAAATTTTGAACTTGTGTTGAGCAGATAGAGACCTTTCAATGTTTCCATGCCGCCTTTTTAGGTGACCTAGACTTTATGCAATAGCTCTACCTTCTTTAGCATCTACGAAACACATACAAAGAACTTGGATACTAAGTCAGGAACTGTCATACCAGCGAAAGACCGCCTATCTGAAGACCGGCATCGTTAACAGGTGTCCTACGCGCAGTGTGGAGTGCAAGTGCGTGCGCGTGGAAATGTCGCTACTAGATGGAGATTGTTGCCTGCGCCTTCTTTCTCGTCAGCAAGATCTACTTAGCGTTCTGGATGGGATGGTAGCTTAAGACGTGGTTTTCAAGCCACCGCAAAGAAACTTCTACAAACGCATAACACCTCGACTGTACAGTACGCCCAATCACCACAAGAAGTCGCTCAACCTTTCTGAAGCAAGAAGTGTGAACTCTTGGACGGTTTTGGCACTAATACTAGCGAATTGGGTTTGTTTGGGTGTGTGCAATCATTGTAGTGCGAATCTTATTGGCGAAATGTGGAAGAATGTGATGGGGAAGTAAACAAATACGTTTGAAAAAGCATTCTATACTGCGCACGAAAAACAAATTCCCTTTCGAACAGAAATGAGCGGATTGCTCAATGAATGTTGACGGCACGACTGCTGCCTCTCACAGCGCATTGAGAAAGAATAGAAGCAAGGCCGATAGAGTAATTGCAACCATCTAATGGGCCGGAAGCAAATTGTGGAGAATTCATCAGCTTCAGTGAAACCACATCCTTGTCTAAAGCGCTCAATTATTCTGAAATACGAGAAACCATAGAAATGACTTTTCATCCGGCAGCAAACACAAAGCATTGCGACTCCGAATCAACGGGAAGAGAATTAATTCTAGAGTAATGAAGATGTTTTGTTCGTCTGCTTACGGGGCCGATAGTTGGCGTGCCTGAAGTCATATTTTCTCGGTCTTAGCGAGAGCAAGGTTGATATAACGAAACCGGAATCGGGGTTTCTCATGGATTTCTGTTGCATGCTAGCCACATCGCCTCTTGTTGGATACCCGAATGCCAAGGAAATAAAAAAACGAGAACGAGTTGAAGACAGTCCGAGCATTCGAGGATCTGTGCGAACAAGACAACGTTTTTTGGAGACCATGAATAATGATTTGTACTGAGCTATTCATAACACTCTCACATCATCGAGTATGTTCTCGGTAAATTTCCAAGTGCCGAACAGATTCGCGAATTGTAGTACAGAGTGAGCCGACTTACAAACGACTTGCAGAACTTTTGTACGGCAATCATTTTGTGTCGCTTGTCCTTCGCATTGAAGACAAGTCAAGCAATAACTTGTTCTGTTACCTCTAGGCTGTGCGATCATGGCACAACAGAAAGGAAGTAGGACGAACGATGACAAGTTCGACCGAGTATGGTAATTGAACG
>JAAUYH010107673.1_pt1 | contig 13288 bp, 6 predicted proteins | sample 7278061 | NCBI WGS metagenome assembly JAAUYH01 (sample SAMN14350203, study PRJNA611818) | marine sediment metagenome | isolation source: surface marine sediment (0.6m) | place: French Polynesia: Moorea | collected 2018-08
AATTTTGCATGCTTCATTGACATTTCGAACACTGGTTAAAGCTTTTGACTGCTGTTCCAGCTGCTTTAAAAACTGCTACGCTTGCTTTGTGAGTTATTTTCCAGCCAGTTCCATTTAGGATGGGAGGGGTAGATTGATAATTTTAACACCTTCACACCAGAGGAAATACAATTACTGTATTATTATAACAGGACAAAAGGTTGACAAGTTGTGACCACTGTTACACAAATGGAAACAACCCCATTTTAAATGGAACTTAATGCATATGAAACGCCAATGCTCACGTCAATAATTCACATTTTTGTCATTATAGTTATAAAGATGTTACTACTAATACAATAACAGTACAGATAAGACTGGAGTCATCTTGTTTTGGAGTTGCAATAATTTCCTTAACACATTAAGGTGAGCCCTAACATACTTATGTGGAAAAAACATCAATAGTTTCAACAAAACATCAGAGTTCCTAGGTTTCCTACTACACAAAATATGAAAAATATGTCCACTAAAAACAAACTATACCCAAACATGTCTTTGTTTTGTAAATAATGATTTCTAGGGATATGTTGCTTTGTTGTAGAATGTTGAAACTTTTGATAGTGAAAAAATTGTATACTTTTATTCTTTACAGTTTCACAGCAACTTTTCCACATAGGTCACATGACCTTGATATCTGTATTTAAACCTATTTGTGCTTTAACAAAACAATCATTTAAAGAAAATTTTGAGTTTGAGTCAATTAAATTACATGAATAAATTATTGAATAGACAATTTGATCACAGCCCAATGCTAAATATAATCTGTTCTTCAAACCCAGCCTTGAGACCATGTATTTTACTGACTTGAGATTTTTTATTTTTTATTTAGGTTGAATTTTAATTGGGTCCTCAGTATGGTATACAGTAGTAACCGTGAAACTGGGCACACAGAAATGCGCACAGAAATTCACTCTCTGTGCCACACCATAAAATTTAAATATGATATTCCACAATAAGTATTACAAAAATGTCTGCATCCACATAAGAAAACATGTCCAGAAGTCTGTCAAAAGTCAAGGAGAAATTTTGCTCAGAGCTGTGTGGTGTTTACACAGAGCACTCACAGCTCGCACAGAGAGTCGCACAGAAGAGTCATGTTCTGTAGAGTCATGTTCTGTGCACTATTTTGTGCCCTATTTCATGGTTACTACTGTACATAACATTTACTTATTTATGTCTTTTTCATATTTTTTTCAGATACGGTGGGAGGTGAGTATGATACATATATTTGGAATAGCAAAGCTGCAATCATGGACTGTATTTTGCATAAGAAACCGCCATCTGAAAAATCTGTTCTGAAATTCCTGTCCACTATGGACAAAATGAATTATGACTTGAAACAAACAAAGAGGTGCCTCAGTAATGAGCAAAGCCGATCACGGCGCCTCAAGCTGGCCCTGAGCCGTACTCAGGCCAGCTTGAGGGCAGCACGTGATCAGAATCAAACACTGAACGACAGCTTAAGTTTACTCTTTGAAAATGAGTGAGTTTCAGTTTTACGATCTGGTCAGAGAGCAATATGTAGACCTTATGGATCTTGCATACAGACTTGGCCATAGTGGAGCAGACTTTGATGGACATTCGGTCCAGTAAAACCTGAGCATCTGTCAGACCGACAACAATTTTGGTGGTCCTTCTATGGATTTATATGTAAAATTACAAATATTTTGTTGGACATTCGGTCCACCAGCTGACAAAGTTCTGTCAGACCTTTGCAAAATCAGTCAATTCGGTCTGACAGGTCTGATGACTATGGCCAAGTCTGTGCATAGGTGCAAGAGTTCAGTAATCTTACTGAATTTCACTAAAAGTCACTTTCAGGCTTCAGTAAAATCAGTAAAAAATATAATTCATTAGAGAGAGTTTTCACTCAAAATGAAAGAGAACCATTTGAAAGAAGCCTCAGAATGTGTGAAATCAGTCATCTTTTGCTTGAAATGTTTTGAGAATTGGACTTTGTTGAAGTAGTCCAAGCATTTGACAGTTTTCAGTAAACATGTTTTACACCACTTGCGCCCATGATCTTGTCACTTTAAGGGGAGACACCCCACCCCCCCTAGAGATTTGGGGGAAAATCCTCAAAATTTTAGTTTTTGCCCCATAAAATTCATATTTTTCATTGACCATTGCTTTTAGACACATTGGGCACATCTTTGTGATTGTTCTAAAGTAAAAACACAGTTTTCGAAATTTATACCCCAAAATCCAAGATGGCCGCCAGGCGTAAAAGATGGCCGCCAGAGGCAGATGCCAATGATCCTTAGCAGTAGCACTGTGAGCTTAATAATTTGGCTACAGACATAATGTTAGGCTCATTTTTTTCCTTTCAACTTTCTCTAGAACCTAACAGAGAGTTTTTTTGAGATTATTTCCTTAAAAATATTTTTTTTCTTTGATTTATGCCAAAAATTGTGCTTTTTTCCATAATGTTTTAATATTATCTTCATGGCTGATGCGAGGGTAGATGACGAAAAAAATCTAAAAATGTCTCTCTGTCACGTTTTAGAACTTGATGAGACAAAAAGAATGAGCCCAATATCAAGTCTGTAGTCCAGAGATTAAGCGCAGGGTGCTACTGCTAAGCCTCTCCAAATCTGGGACAGGTCTGGCCGCCATCTTGGATTTTGGCGGCCATCTTGGATTTTTTGGCGAAAAAAATTCAAAAATCAATTTCACTGGGGAACAGCTAAAAAATGATGCACAATGTACCTTGATCCCACAATAAATAAAAAATATCAATTTTTAGTCCCCTGTCCCCCCTTAATACTTTTGTGAGAGTATTTGTAGAGACAACTTGTTTGTAAAGAGAGGTAAAAATCAGACCATTTTCTTAACTATAATTTACTTTTCAGGTAATGTAGACCTTATGGATTATATAAGAGACAAAGCCATAGCCTGGTGCTGGATTTCAAGGACAAATGCATGAGATGATACTCTAGTGGACAATGGAATATAATGCAGACATTTAACAAATGTAAAAGATACACTCAATTACATGATCACCCCCATGAATAATCTAGTAGTAAAACAATTATTAGTCTAACGTAATATACAATATGTGCATGGCATTGTTATAACTTGTTGTGTACATTTGACTGAGGTAGCAACTTATGTACAAAAGAATGTTTAATAATAAGATGAATAAAAGTTTTTACAGATAAAACTTAATAGCACCTTTTTGAGTTTTGATAGCACCTTTTAGAAATTACTGCCTACATATTACTACCATTAAAACATATATTACAAACTACCTTACAGTGTATCCTAAGTATACAGATCCTAGTCTGCATAGCTCCCTTCTCTAGGAAGGGTCTGCAATAGATGGTCCTTTTATTCCCTTGTAGTGGGCATGACAGTGGGGGAAAGCCCCACGCTAAATATAGCCTGGTGGCTGCCAAGATCAAGGAAAACTACAGGCAGCCAATCACAGCCCTGCCAAATATAGCCCGGTGGCTGCCAAGATCAAAGAAAACTACGGGCAGCCAATCACAGCCCTGAGGCCACTGGTGGCCTCAAAAATTCTCAGTCTTCTGGAGACCCTGTGTACAGGGGCTGCTATTCAGACTAACAGATCCTTATACTATTCTGTGATCCTTTGTCATATCAGATACCTGTATATCTTCTACCTGAAAACTACTTCATAACATAGTCTTTCAATCTCACAGGCATACTCCTGTTTCTCTTAGGCCTGTCAACCCTTTCAGGTGAACCTGTTCTGCATAATATTTCATTTTTGCCTTTTTGCCTTTGCTATCACTATCTGCTAGCATATCAACACTTACATCAACTTTGACTTTGAATATAGGTAACTTATTCAATGCATCATGTACATTGTTGGCATGCAAGTCATTGAAGTCAGACTCATTGTCATTTGAATTTAAGCAAAACAAATATGAAATTGTATCCTTTTATCCAGGCAGCTTCATATGATGCATTTGAAGGCATGTCTGTATGCAAGTGATATTCAAAATAATCATAAATGGGTTAGCCTTTTTATATAATAAATAACATTATATATATATATCTTTATTACAAATGTATATACAATACTATAATAATAAAGACCCATTAATCTTTCAATAAAAGTGTGACTAACTTCAATCTTTCAAGACCTTTGCTTAAACAAGCCAGTATGACCATTATTCACTATTTTTGACACCAGGTGGCAGCCTTGAGCACCGAGAAACAGAATTACTGGTTAATATGCACATAACAGGAATTTATATCATCATGATAGTCCAAATAATTCTATTTTATGGATCAAACTGTTTTAAAATTTTGCATTTAAAATATTATTTGTTCAAAATAATTCACATAAAATTCTGTTATATGACATTGACAAATTTATATCATTATCTTCAACTGAAACCTAATATAATGATTATAAATACACTTATATGACAAACATGATCACAGTACTTCACAACCAAATTTTATTAAGCATGTAAAATTTTATTGAACACTCCATGATATGTACATGGGGTTAGCAAACAAGGTCACATCTTTACAATAGAGATGAACTGATATGTGTTACATCTTTATCAGTAACAGTTATATGAAGTGATATTTGTAATGTCTCTGTATACAAAGTTTCATTTCAAAGTTGCATGCAAAACACAGGGTCTGTAGTTAATGATTGTCCTTATTGGTATGCAAAATGAAACCAGTGATTCTAAAATACACGTATATTCAATATGAATGTCTATCATGTTGTTGTATCCACATGGCTTCCAATTCCCTTCCTAGATTTTGACTTGGTAAATGGGAAGTGTCCTGAAATGTAAAAAAAAAAGAATATAGTCCAGTTATGCAAAATAAGTGCTGGCCCCTCATAAACAATGAAGTTAGGTATTGAAAGATAATATGGTATATTTTGATCCCATGAAAAGATATGAAAGCATGAATAATATTAATTCCTAAGCATCTTTTATACTCTTTCTTTGTGAAAAAACGTGACATTTTGTGTTTTTTCTTATCTTTATTTAAACAAGTCATCATATTAGTAAAACATGCATATGTGGACATGTGCGTGAAATTCTTACCTATTGTCTCTTGTTGTTGATAGATGATGCTGAGGACTTGAAGCTGGAGAAGGAAGTAGAAAAGCTCAATATTCCTGCACTGAACTGCCAGTATTGTGCTCGACAGTTCAAATCTTTACTCTGGAAGAATAAGCACAAATGTACATTTTGCCATGACTGTAAGATAGTATTTTCTAATCATACACGTTTAGCAGGTCATAAATGTCCTGCCTCAAAGTTTACATTTCGTCCTGTGGAATCAAACTGGCAAAAGGAAAAATGTGCTGCACTAAATGTCTGTCTTGATCATGTCAATAGGTATGACTTTGTTAACAAGGAACTTAATGCACCATGTAAATTTACAGCAGTTCAAGGAGATGGAAACTGTTTTTTCCGGAGCATTGCCTATGTCTTAACTGGTACTGAAGAGAATCATGGATTTATGAGGGCACTCATAGTCAGTCATATGAGACTTATAAAGGACAAGATTGAAGCATTTTGTTTGGGTCGGGAAAGAACTTTGGATGCATATTTTAGACAAAGTCAAATGGAGCAAAACACTCAATGGGCAACTGAAGTAGAGATATTTGCCACATCACACCTTTTGGCAACAGAGATTTATGTATATACACTGAGTGGTCACAATCAGTGGAAATGGTTGAAATATTCAGCAGTATCTTTTGATTCACTCTTGACAATGCACAACAGGGCAATTTATATAAACCACAAAAATTCAAATCATTATGAACCAGTACAAGATGTGCAAAACCAGAGTATCCTGTCTGAAATGGAGAATGACTTCATTTTGTCAATGCCACAATCAAACTCTTCAGCTCCAAAAGGAATGGATTGGAAAAGTCATGAAGAGGAATTTCCTTCCCTTAAACATGCAGCAATTCTTTCAGGGACCAAAAAGCGCAAAAGAAAGAGAAGTTGTGCTTTCAAAAGCAGAAAAGAGAGAGATGTCAAGAGATCTCTAAGAGTCGATGAAATAAAAAGTAATCAGAAAAATGAAGACATTGGCCACAAGAGCACAGAAAATCTTGGTTTATCAGTGGGCATAGGGGAAGACAGAATTCATGAGCATGTTACTGATAAAACTGAAAAAGTTGAAGAGAAAAATATTGCTCGTGCAAAAAGTTTGTTTAAAGAAAAAATAAATGATGGACCAAACTACATCTGCATTTCATGCCACAAACTACTGTATAATGAAAATGTTGATATAGTTGTAGAAGAAAACTTTGAAAAAGCAAAAGAAAAAGGTATATGGAAGAAACTGTGTGAATCAAAAAGATGTAGCATTGATGGATGTGAATATGTATGTAAAACATGCTCCACACATCTCAAAAAGGGGAATATTCCTGCACAGAGTATACTTAATAATCTCAGTCTGCAGGACATTCCAGAAGAACTACAGGACTTAAATGATCTAGAGGTCAGGCTCATTGGCCAGAGAATCCCCTTCATGAAAATTGTCTCTCTGCCTGCTGGAGGACAAAAGGGAATCCATGGTGCTGCTGTAAATGTGCTAAGTAGTTTGGAGCAAGTTACAGACTTACTACCAAGACTTCCCAGTGAAGCAAATATAGTTAGTATGAAACTGAAACGAAAACTCGCTTTCAAGGGGCATTACATGAAGGACTTTATCAGACCTGATAAAGTTATGACAGCTTTGAAATGGCTGTGCAAGAACAACCCACTTTACAGCACAGTCAAAATTAATAAAAACTGGATAGACATTTGGGCAAGTGAACAGAAAGACTTCTGGAATGCTGCCACAAATTCAGTGGAAGAAATGGATGTGGATAATGAAAATGATGCCACAGTCACAACTGTGGAAAAGACAAAGGAACACATGTCTAAAGTAGCTAAGAACAATTTGCTCACCTTTGTAGATATAGAGTTTGATGAAGACTGTCTCTTCACAGCATTCAGTATTGTTCTGAAGGCAGCTGGTTTTCAAATGCAAGAACCCCGTAATTTAAGAACACAGGTGGTTCGTGAAATGGAGGAAGACTTACAAAGTGGAACATACATGAAATTATTTTCTACTGCTAAAAATGATCTTTGCACATGGAATGATTATTTACATGACTTAAAGACTGGAAGTTATGGGGATAAGGTTACAGTTCAAGCTTTGGCCAATATATTCTGTGTCAAAATTAAAGTTTTGCGCATCAGTTCAGAGATAATTTATGTAAAACCAGGAGAAGAAAGTCATTGTACAGTAAACATTGGATTAATTGGAGACAAGTATTATGTTCCCCTTCTGATGGATAAGAATTCTTTGAATAGGCAAGATGATGAAGCAGAAGATGGGCCAGGTGACAATGAAATAGAAGGAATTCACTATCAGACATGTCTCCAGAAAGAGAATTTTGAATTAGATGGAAGTGAAAACTTCTCTGTTGCACCAGCACAAGGCCAAAAACCAAGAGGCATCATTGATGATCCTTTCTTTGAGGAACTTACGTTTGCAAATTTGTACCCATATGGAGCAAGGGGTAAAGGTTGTTACCAACAGGAGAGGCCAGTTCGCTTATCTTTACGAAAGTATTTTCAGAACAGACTCTTGTCTGCTGATGGCCGTTTTGCCAAAAATATAGAATATTTGCTTTATTCACAATATATTGTTGAGCAGAAAGATGTATTTGATAAAGTCTCTATTGCAATGCGCAAGTGTAAAGGGGGTACTTTTGAAGGCAAGAGAATAAGTGCTGGTCTTGTTAGAGATGCAGAAGCTATGAGGAAAGTTATTAAATCAGACAAAGCCTTCAAGGTTTTGAAACAAATAAGAGGATCACCTATGTATTGGTCCAGTTTAATGATGCAAGCCCTTGGTATGATTCGTCAGTTAGGGAAGCCTGTCTGGTTCCTGACGTTATCTGCTGCAGAATTTCTTTGGACAGATGCTATACGGTGTATAGCCTTTCAGTATGGCAAACTATATACTGATGAAGAGATAGAACAGATGAGTAGATCAGAGAAGCATGGCTGGCTCAGAAGAAATCCAGTTACAGCAGCTCGACAGTTTGACCACAGAACAAAGTCTCTCTTTAGTACATTCCTGAAAAGTGATGGAAAACCACTTGGTCAGCTAACAGACTTCCTGTACAGGATTGAATTTCAGGTAGGAATATATATTTCTACCAGTTATGTTCTAAAATCTTGTCAAAATTGAGTGCAATTAACACATGAAAAGATATGATAACTACATAAAGTGTCTTGAATTCTTTTGTAGGCACGTGGTTCACCACATATTCATTCTCTGGTCTGGGTCGAAAATGGGCCAGTGGTGGATGTAAATACTGATGAAGAGGTACTGGATTTTGTTTCTAGATACCAAACTTGTCAGTTGCCTCCAGTCAAAGAAGAAAAATTGCGAAAGCTTGTGAGTAGTTTGCAGGTGCACTCACATTCTACTTACTGTAGGAGGAATGGCCATTGCCGCTTTCAGTTCCCGCATCCGCCATTAGACAGAGCGATTATTGCCCGTGAAGCAGATCCATCAGAGCTGACTGCTGCAGGGGAAATAATGAAAAAAGTCTTCACATATATCAACAACAAAGAGCATATTTATGACTTAATTGGAAATGAAAAGGATGAAATTGAAGACTTGCCACAGATTCTAAAAGCGCTGCATATCTCAGAAAATGATTATTATTCAGCCCTTAGCAAGACAAAATCTGGTACAAAACTGATATTGAAGCGTTCATGTGCTGAGTGCTGGATAAATTTTTATTCCAAAGATGTTATTGACATATGGATGGCTAATATGGATCTGAAATATGTGGATAATGAATATGCTTGTGTTGTATATTTGACATCGTACATGATGAAGGCTGAGCGTGCAATGTCATTAACTTTACAGGCTGCTTCAAATGAAAGTGAAGATTCTGATGCAAAATCTCAGCTCAGGAAAATAGGATCAGTCTTCCTGAGCCATAGGGAAGTTTCTGCCCAAGAAAGTACTTATAGGATTCTGGGTCTTCCATTGCGCCATGTGTCCAGAAGCTGTGTCTTTATACCAGCATATGCTGAAGGCAAAAGAGTTCGTTTCTTGAAGCCAACAAGTGTTTTAGCAGCAAAGGAAAATGACGATGAAAATATTTTTGGAATGAGCATGATTGAACGTTATGCAGCCAGGCCTGACTCACTTGATGACTTATGTCTGGCAGATTTCTTTGCCTGGTACTATCCTGAAGGAGGCAAAGATGATGAAGAGGCATCTTCAGGTGCAGCAAAGAAAATAGAAAGAAATGAGAGAGTAAAACTCAAAAATGAGCTTGGCACCATGGTAAAGAGGAAAAAGGTAGCAGTTATCACATTTCCAAAATTTAAGAAAAGTACAGATGAGGAGGAACAATACAGAGTTAAGCTCATGCTTTATCTACCATGGAGGGATGAGAATATTGACTTATATGCTGGACACAATACATTCAGAGCTCACTATGAAAAAGTAGCAAAGAAGCTTCATGAAAATGAAATAAAGTACACAATAGGAATTGATATAAGTGAAGAAGATGTAGATGCAGTTGCTAATGCTGAACATGTGTGGGACACCATTTCCCCTACAAGTGAAGAATTGAATTCAGCTGCACTTGATGAGGGCATTGAGAACATTCGTCATGTAGATGATGAGGACCTAAAAGCAAATGCTGAATTGCTTGAAGGTAGGTTCCATACAAGGGATTCTAGTCAAGCAAAAAGGTTTGGTGTGGAATCTCAAACTGAAATACTGACACCCCATGAATATAGAAAGAAATTTAGGCAATTGAATGCTGAACAACGAAGTGCAGTGCTATTCAACAGGAAATGGTGCAAAAAAGCAGTTATTGATTTGAAAAAGGGGCAAGTGCCAAGACCATACAATGTCTTTTTGAGTGCGCCAGGTGGATATGGGAAATCTTTTGTGATCGACATGATACGCACAGATGCAATAAGACTTTTGAGATTAAGTGGGGCCTTTGACCCTGAAGATAGGATTACTCTCCTGACAGCACCTACCGGGACTGCGGCGTACCTTATTTCTGGTGCCACAATGCACAGTGCCTTAGGCTTCACTGCTGAGGAGCCAAAGTATTACAAGGGTATATCTCATGATATGATGGCTACAATGCGAGCAAGTCTGAGCAAACTACGCCTGCTGATTATAGATGAAATTTCTCTATGTGGAGCAGACATGCTATTGAAAATTCACAGGAGATTAGAGGATATAATGGGATTCAGTAGCAAGGTAGATCGCTTTGCTTCTGTGTCTGTTCTAGCAAGTGGTGATATGTATCAGCTTGGAGCTGTAGGACAAGACAAGGTCTATGGGGAACCAAGTGATGCCATGGCTGCCTTACATGGGTCAATATGGAAAGAAAAATTTTCACTTATAGAACTAAAAACACCTATGAGACAAAATGATAGAAGATTTGTAGATCTGTTGAATCGTGTTCGAATAGCTCAGTGTACTGAGGAGGACATTGAAATTCTAAGGAGCAGAGAAATAAAACCAGGTTGTTCAAACTATCCATATGAGAGTCTACATTTGTTTGCAACAAATGCAGCTGTAGATAAGTTTAATGATGAAATGTTGAATAGGTTTATCACAGATGATGATATATGTGTAATTAGGGCTCAAGATACAAAGGCAAAGAATCAAGACAAGTCCAAGGGTAAACATCCAAGGAAAGAATGTCTACCCACTGAATTAAAAATTGGAGTTGGTGCAAAGTGCTATTTGACAACGAATATTTCTACATCACAAGGGCTCACTAATGGTGCAGCTGGGACTTGTGTAGCAATCATAAAGAAGGATGATCAAGTGTGTCATATTTTGGTTGAATTTGAAGGTCAAAATATAGGCAAAGAAGCTTTGGCTGAAAGTCCTTACAAAGCTCAATACCCAAGAGCAGTGCCAATACAAAGAGTTACTATGAGCTTAGGCAGAGGTAGCAAAATGTACAGAAAACAGTTTCCACTGCATTTGGGCTTCGGAATGACCATTCATAAAGTGCAGGGTAAAACGGTCCAATCTTGTGTTGTTTCAATGAGAGGAAGGTTTATGCCAGGACAATTCTACGTTGCAGTCAGTCGTGTTAAGACCCTAGAGGGTCTTCACATATTAGACTTTTGTCCGAGGAAAATACGATGTGATCCCAGTGTGGAAGAGGAGATGAAAAGAATGCAAAATCATGCCATTGAAACAGAGTTGCCTGATCCTTTTGACAAATTATCTGACAAGAAGTTGAAGATGGGACATTTGAATATTAGGTCATTAAAAGAAAAGGCACCAGACCTGCAAGATGACAAAATAGTTAGGAAATTAGATATATTGAGCTTAAATGAAACATTCCTTACCAGAAATGAAGCCCTTCCAGATGGGTGCTTTCTTGCTGACATGGATATCTTCAGGGTTGATAGGTGTGCTGTCAAAGGGTTAGAAGATATACATCATGGTGGTGTCCTTATTGCTGCAGCAAAGCATCTGAAAGCAATAGAGATAGATTTTAAAATATCAAATTTAGAGGTAGTTGGTATAGTAATACAACCGAGCGAAAATAAGGAAGGTTGTGTTTATATTTCAGTCTACAGACAAGCTGATATGTCGTTTATGACATTTTCATCTCTTATGAGACAAATTGCATGTACTGCAGTACAGAAAAGTAGTGAAGTTATTATTGTTGGTGATTTTAATTATGACTGTCTGTCAGGAGATGACAAACTAGAAAGGTTTATGGAAAACATGCAGTTTAAACAGTTAGTAAATGTATCAACCCATGATTCTGGTTCCTGCTTAGATCATGTGTATTACAATGGTAGTAAGTCTATGCAAAGCATGGTCTTAGACTGTTACTATTCAGACCATGACCTTGTATTGATACATTAAAAATAGTACTTGTACCGTATTCGCCATAATAAGCTCCCCGGGCGCATAGACAATTATTCAGACTGACCAGATTCAGATTCCTCATAATTAGCTGAGTTTACCCGTTTTTAAATGAAGTTTCTATCATGTTTCATTGCCAATATCTCAGCAACGAAACATGATAGAAACTTCATTTAAAAACTTGCATGTTCAGAAAAATCAGCTCTGTAAGCTGGGAATATATGGGGAGGGGCACTTATTAGGGCAGGGGCTCTTATTACGGCAAATACGGTATGTGCTGGACATATTCTAAAGTGTTTTGCAGAGGCAAAATGAGTTGTATTTCAATCAAGGCACTTATTATTTGAATCTTTGAATACTGTAAATCATGATTCTATTGAAATTGATTGTAAATAATAATGGTGCAATATACATTGGACGGTTATTGTCATATGAAAGTGCAATGGAATGGAAATAAAAGTCAACATGAACATACAATGTGCTTCTGTCACTTCTCATTTAATTCATAATGATAGCAGAATATGCTGCAATAAAAACAAAATATACAAATTCTAAACTTAGAACAATATACCATTATTGGAGGCTCTAGCTAGCAAATGTCAGATTTGTTTTGAATGTGTAATTTTCTGCACATGGAAGTATGAAGAAGGCAGTGATGGTGCAATATATTAGTGTGGCAAATTATAAACTAGGTATGCTATGTAGAATAGGTATATTGTGCAGGTATATTATGTAAGTTATATTAATGAACACAAAACTACAAAAAACAGAGAAACAGTATAACCACCAATGCAACCAAGATGAAAATACATTAGATAACTGTGCCAAACCCAAAGCAAAATCACTGTATCACTGTATTGTCAAAGTGCAATATATTATAGTGGCAAACTGGTATGTCAAGACAAAGACAGACCCATACAAAACTAATACAGGGTACTAAGGGACACATTGAGAAAGAGATAAAAGACTAGAAGGGCAAGACAAAATATCTAGACTAGAGCAGTTGTGTACTCACCATTGTGCACAAAAAGATAATAAGGCACATCAGTCAGGTCTATACCAGGTCCTATAAAAAGCTTTACAACTGGAAATGCACTGTGAATGATGACCTCACATTGTAAAAAGAATTGTTATATGGAACGTGACATGGGAATAACTGTGTCCTAAGAACAAAATGCTACACTTATGCACCAGTCATTTGTCACCCTCCCCCCCCCCCAGCTGGGTGGGGAAAATGTGGGGATTTTACAAGAAAAAAATGCCCCACAGGGAGGGGGATTTCGCAGATTTTACACCCCCTCCGTCACTGACCCAGGGGCAAAATACAAGATTTTACACCCCCTGGGTATTG
>JAAUYH010229918.1_pt1 | contig 13287 bp, 6 predicted proteins | sample 7278061 | NCBI WGS metagenome assembly JAAUYH01 (sample SAMN14350203, study PRJNA611818) | marine sediment metagenome | isolation source: surface marine sediment (0.6m) | place: French Polynesia: Moorea | collected 2018-08
GCGGCAGTTTCCGACTCGCAGGGTACTAGTGCCGTCACAGCTGGTGAAGGAAATGCCAGCGTTGACACTAGCACTTCCTCCCTCTAAACCGATTAATCATCACAAGTAAAACATGTGCATTGTTTAATTCATACATCATCTCGTACACTATTGGACTCTCACTCATCAGCTATTAGCACAAGGTAAGTCCCTCAGTCGTATCTTGTCGTCGAAGCTAATTCGGTTTCGCTGGCGGCATCGGTATCGCGACTAGTACTGCACGTCTTATCTGTAATCGTTTTCCGAAATGTACGCAGATAATACCGACGTAAATGCATTTTGTTTCAGACTGATCAGTGCGCGCATTGTTGCCGAAAAAGACAATGCGTGATCTGAACAAACTCGCTTTCTACATGTTTAAAGTATCTTGAAAGTCGGACGTAACCTGTGCAGATCTGCTACGGACCCAATGCATAGACCTGTTGCCGTCTTAGATTTCGTTCTAGTACCCATAGGCCGGCATTTGGTGCAGTACTGGAGATTGAGAAAGCAAGTACAGTAGTAGTTTACAGTATTCTGAGCTGTACCGCTTCTCTCTCAAAATTCCCAGTACGCTCGGACTAATTATGCAACTTAGTGTGCGGATCAGCGAATCTACGGCCAAATGATCTTACGAAGATCAGTACTGTACATACCCACTATGACAAGCTAATTCAAATTTTCTTTATTTTTGCCAAGTGTTGTTGGTCGTTTTAGCGCCTGACATTTGCAAGGTGCTGGCTTATTTCATCCGATTATTCGTCTGACAAGCAATACCCTGAAAATTTCCTCACCTAGAGAAAGAAGCATATTACGGAACATGAATCCATCTTCGGAGTTAAGGCTAGGGCAAGTATGTAGGACTAATGTCCAGTAGTCACTATTCGCAGTACTTTATGAGTATTAACATCATTTCACAACCTGAAGGCAAAGTAGATCAAGCCAATATAATATAGAAGTTCGAGTATTACCAGTACTGTGTCACTTTGTTCGCCTAGAAGCTTGGGAATAATCCGAAAGAGTCGGCTACGAGTTCATTTCACAATAAATTTTTATATAATACCAAGTCTGACTTGCATCCTCAGTTTGACTGAATTGAAGTAGAAAATATTTGTTCTAACAAGTACCGTATCTAAATCGTTCAATTCTTTACGTGGGGAGCATCAAAACGTGGAGCAATGACTTTTAGTCAATGGATGGCAAAATTCGAAATACTGATTGAACGTGCAGGGAATTCAGTCCTCAAATCTCGCTTCATCTGCATGCGAGAAGATTGGATGGTACTGTACAGCACTGTACAGTATGGACTTCGAGAACTAAATCTTGCACCCGATCAGGTAAATGGAAATATATGTAGAGTTACACATAGTGTAATGTACATCTAAGACGATTGTAAAATCGCACTAGTAGAAATAGAAGAAACCAGGGACCTTGATAGGTAAGGTAGGTCCCTTTAAATATCACAACGATCATTTCAAAAGAAGGATCTCCAGAGATGCAAAATTTGACGAGCTTCCATTGTCATGATGTTACATGATCATCGCACACCCGATCTTCTGTACTGCATTCATTGTGTTTGATGTTTGATTAAATCTTAAGTGGTCAGGATCGATATTGCATAGTAACCTCTAAACTGCACCAATAGCCGTTGGCAGAATATGGAATCATCACGATAGATCGTCAATTCTAAGTCTGCAAAGTGCGAACGAGAAATCAAAAAAGAACTTGTATTGTGGAAACCAGCTTGGCGCTATCATGCATGATTCATCACTCGTTACGATACTATCCGTGGGGATCCTTTGGAGCTGGGAGAGCGTTCTTTCTTAACTTTTGATCGTTTTCGATCACTCACAACTAGTGTCTCGTTACTGAATTAAGTACAGTATCTGTTCTTTGTAGAAAGCAGCATACTGTACACTATAACCTCACCCGCTGCACAAACTCGAGTTTGTCACAAGAGAAAACCGTAATCGAATTATCAAGGTCACCATCTCCGTACTCCTGATCATCGCCACCCTGTGCGTCACCTCTTATAGTGTCGTGGTACCCAGTAAGGTTCGCAAAGGAAGGCCATGTTTTACCATTGGAAACGCCGGTAGATTAGGTAGCGGTAGCAGCAATTCGGCCGCGGATTTGTTCGGTGTCGCCGAAAGCGAAAGTAAGGGCCGAGGCACCAGTAACGCATTCGCGATATGTGACAAATTCGGAGGTACTGTTGCCACTGATGCCACTTCGACTGGTTCTGCATTGTCTGTAGGTGCCGGCCCAGTTGGGGTGCTGTAAACGCTAGTTCCAACACGACTCAGGATTCGAGTGTAGACAGGGGCGACCCATCGGCTTCGTCGGGTACACTCTCCTTCTCCTATGGCACTGCCAGCGGTAGTGGAATCCTTGGAGGCAGCGGTGTGGCTGTAACCGAAACTGCGGTTTTCGGTACGTCAACCAATGACATTGGCGACTTGGGAAGTGCGTCGAACGGCAATACGCAGTCCTTCGCAGCCGCTTTAGGAGCTGGTTCCGGAGTTCTGGTGTCGGACGCGAGTGCAATTGCTGAGGGTGTCGCTAGTGGGTTTAGTGACACTGTTGTTAGTACGACCCTGACTAGGACGTTGTGATATCAGTTGGCACTGTACACATCACTTTCACTCCAATATGAGCTCATGACTGGCTTCAAAGTGAAGAGGACAACTTCGATCACCACTTAATCCTAGGCGTAGCGTTCGAAGTGGACACGGAGATTATCAAGTAAACCCACATCTTTTTCGTCCACATCAACGCGTTCTTGCTTCACCGTGCCTGGTAAGGTACAACAGACACTTTCGGGCCCACCGGAAGCTCGTTTGCTGATGGACTCGCTGTGGGTGAAGGTGGTGGTATCTCAAGTACCTCCAATAATGGATTCATGAAATCGGGATCCGCCAGTGCCGGCGGCGGTGGCTTAAGCCCATCGACTGCCCGCTCCGAGGCACTAACGCTGCGTCTTCAAGTTCGAACGGTGATGGTACCGGTACTGCCACTGCGGTTGCGGATTCGATGGGTACTACCTCTACCGTGACGGGTGAAGGAAATGCAGACATTGACTCCTCCACCAACACCACCACCGAGTAATTACCGCTAGTAAAAACATGTGCATTGTTTAATTCATACCTCGTCCTGTACATTGAGAGAACTTCTTCCTTCCTAGGCTATTTGCACTAGATGAACACCTCTGTCATATTCCTGTGACCCAGCGCCTTCGGTTCTGGTGCTGTTATCGGTATCGCAGCTAGTACAGCAGGTCCCATCGGAGTTTGTTTCTCCCAAATGTAGACAGATATTGCCGACATAAAAGCATTTTGTTTGACACTTATCACATCCACGGTGACGGTCTCTTTCTTTGTGTAAAACTCGTGCTCTATGTCGTATGGCTTCCTCAGCCCTCCTGCTCGCTCGAAAACGTCCAGATTCTTGCTAACAACAAAATCGTTGACTACGACATCCATTAGTCGTGCACCTGGCGTTGCTGCGCCTTCCCGTATCTCCGCAAAACCGACAACAATACGTACTCGAGAACCGCTCGGTGCTGGGAATGTGTATGTGAGATTTCCCTCATTCACACCAAAGGAGTTTGACCCATACGGAGAAGTCGGAGTAGTGTCGGGTGGATTTGGAAATCGACCAACGCCTTTCGGTGACCTCGAGTAGTACTTACGATCATCGGCGACAAACTCGCCTATTGAAACACCACCACAATTCACTTGCAATGCAGATGGCAGGGACTCAAACTGGATTTTTGGTCCGTCCTTTTTCGTGATCAGACGTTTCTGAGGTTGTTTTTCCACACTCTTCTTCTTCTGAATCGTCGTGGCTGGCCTTGCTTGTTCCCATATCATGAGCCTCACAGTAGACAAGAACGCGTTCTGTTTGACACTCGAAACTCGGAGCGTCACGAAGTTCCCCTTTGATATGAATTCTCGCTGCACATTATACTCCATTCCTAACCCACCAGACTCTGTTGCAACGTCAAGGTTTTTTGCTACTGTAACCCCATTCACTATAACATTCATCATTCGAGTACCGGGCTTCAGTGCGCCTTTCCATATCTCTGCGAACCCGGCGATCACACGCACACGTGAACCTGGTACGATCGGAAATCGGTACACAACATCACCACGGTTTTTTCCATACGCATTCGAATGATACGGTGAGGTGTTGGGAGGGACCCAAAAGCTTCCGATTCCCTCAGGCGAATTCTTGTAGTACTTTGGATCATCTTTCAATATGCCTGGCAATTTGGGACCACCACAATTCACTTGCAATACTCGAGGAATCGGAAGGGCTCCTGGTCTATCCATCTTCGTCTTACTTGAGTAATTTTCAGTTGTTTCTTTCTTAACAGGCCTCGGAAATGGAATAGAGATTGACTCTTGTTCCGGCTTCGTAGCTCTTGGTTGCTGTGCCTTAGTCTGAGGTTCCCAAATAGTCAACTTAACCGTAGACAAAAATGCATTCTGTTTCACACTTGACACTACAATGGTTACGAAATTCTCCTTTGTGATGAACTCGCGTTGCAAATCATATTCGATACTCAATCCACCCGTCTCAGTTGCGACATCTAGGTTTTTTGCAAGTACAACGCCGTTCACTGTTACATCCATTACACGAGTGCCAGGTTTCAGCGCACCTTTCCAAACTTCTGCGAAGCCTGTGACCACACGTACCCGTGATCCGGGAACAATAGGGAAGCGGTATACAAGATCGCCACGGTTTTTCCCATACGTATTCGAATGGTATGGGGAGGTGTTTGGTGGAACTACTAAGTTGCCGACACCATTTGGTGATGTGGAATAGTATTTCGGATCATCCGATAGAATACCGTTCTGTGCAGGTCCACCGCAATTCACTTGGAACGATCTTGGTTCGATGTCATTCCTCCGAGATTTTCGGATAGGAATCGCGATCGGAATAGCTTTCACATGACTTTTTGGAGCCACAGGCGCAACCCTTTTCGGCTTTCTGGGTACGATTGGGCCTGTCTTCTTCTCTTCCCTCTGGACCATTGGTTCCCATACTGTAAGTTTTACAGTGGACAAAAAAGCGTTCTGTTTAACGCTCGACACCAACACTGTGACGTATTCGGATTTCGTTATAAATTCTCGTTGCAGATCGTATTCGACTCCGATGCCTCCTGCAGCAGCGGCAACATCAAGATTCTTTGCGATCTGCACGCCATTCACGAACAAGTTCATGATGCGAGTTCCAGGCTTTGCTGCAAGCTTCCATATTTCTGCAAAACCTGCGACCACACGAACTCGCGAACCTTTTACGACTGGAAATCGGTATATGAGATCATCATTTTTCTTTCCGTACGCATTCGAATGGTACGGTGAGTTATTTGGAGCAACGACAAAGTTTGCAACGCCCTTCGGCGATGTTGAATAGTATTTAGGATCGTCTTGAAGTAAACCTTCTAGGGCTGGACCTCCACAATTGATCTGAAACGTCTTCGGTTCTGATATCTGCGTAACTGGAGGCTTCGAAATTTTAGAGGTTGGCATCTTTGGAAACGGTTTCTTAACCATCAACTTTCCACCAGCACGAATTACGGCACCTTTCGCGTATACGTGGATCGCGCTGATCATTGCATTCTGCACAACTCCAGTAACGCGCACTTCAATGACACCTTGCCGCGCGACGAACGATCGATCCAGATTAACTGCCTTCTGCAATCCTCCTGCTTTCGCCCACACATCGAGTGTTTTCGATACCAACACGCCGTTAATGTGCACATTCAGCGCACGGCCACCTTCTTTCGCTGCGCCTCTATATATCTCGGCGAATATTGCGCGAACCTTTACGCTAGTGTTCTTCGGAACTGTGAAAGTATACACAAGATCCTTTCCTTTCGAGCTGAATGATTGAGACAGCAATTCTGATTTGTGTGCACCTGGAACTCTGAAGCGCGCGACAAAGCCTTGAGTCTGTGAGTGGTATTCTGGTGAATCAGCTTTGATAGCGCCGATTTTAGGCCCACCACAATTCAGAAATAGACTGTCTTTCCTGGATAATTGTGAGTCTTCATTGTTTATAGACTGCTTTGACTTGGCTGATGTTTTCTTCTTTGGTGCTTTGATCTTGCCTTTCTTCGGCTCTTGCTCCGTGTCCGTATCATCATCTTTGTTGGCTTTCAAACGCGGAATGATCATTTCCCTCATACCAGAATTAGTAGAACGAGCTTTGTGGAAGTTGGCCTTTGGAACAGCAGTGGTCGTAACATTAAGTCCGTTCATCATTGCCTTGCCAGCTACCGAGCTGACACGCACCTGAACAACACCGCTACTTGAAAAATACTCTCGATACACGCTGAGGTGTTTGTGCAATCCACCGGCACGTTTGAATACGTCCATGTTGGACTCAAGAAGAGCACCATCAATGCTGACGTTCAGCAAACGTTTCTGATACGATGCACCAGTCCATAATTCAGCGAACATAGCCGTGACTTTCAAGTTTGATCGTGGAGGCACTTGAACTTTGTAAACCAGGTCGCGGCCCGGTGGTGCGTAGGCATACGTATACCATATCGAGCGCATGAAGTCACCATTCGCATACCGATGCACAGTACCTTTGTGGTACTTCGAACTATCTGCTACCGCCACGCCTGGTAGTTCAGGTCCCCCGCAGTTCACCGTCACGGCTGAGACAGCGACGAAGAGAGTCAATAAGCAGACCGACTTCAACCGCCCCATTGTTCGTGGCTACATCTCGCTACGCGAGGATCTGATAAATAATCTAAGTCCTACAGAGGCTATGAAATTGTCAGGCAAGATTGTGCCGATGTCGTTGACCATGAATAAGACTCGGTATGTAAAGTTAGACGTTCTCAAACCCAAACAACGAAGTCGAATTTGAAATACTACGAACATTACGAGTTTCTATGTATCTCACTTGTGTGGTCCTCGTTTTGGGCTATCACAGCATTAACGGAGCCAAGCTAAATTTCTGTACGTCCCGTAGCGAAGTGTCAGTCGAACGCAGGGCCGTGCACAGCCAATGTAGAAACCAGATACACAGAGCGTGATGTAATTGTATGTCAGCTTCTGGCTGAACGCATCATCGTAAGTTGTTCAGAGCGGGAGGAAGCTGTGTGGACGTGTTGTTTTGTTTCTGGGAGAAAACTCAACTCGTCCAGGACGAGTCCTGTGCCATCCGTACTACTAGCTGACAATGATTAGAACGAATCGCAGTTTTTGTGTTGTTGTACAGTAGTGTACTCTAGTGCAATTTACATCGGAATCTCAAGATCACGCTTTGAATGTCCCATAAAATCACCTACCGCACGCACATTAAACAATGCGGTGATCTCGTTCTTTTATTGTCTAATGCATGTTCACACTCGGTATATTGTGAATCTCAATGCCTTCTACCAAGTTAATGTATGTTAAACATGTTAGTTCACCTAACTTGGATCTCGGCATCCCCAGACAAGCTATGAAACTAGTAAACAATGAAAATCACAATGTTACACACACCATTTACGGTAAGCACATTATCGTCAATTAATCGACGAGCTTCGTCGACCCAAGCTTGCCTTTGTTCACGTCACTCCTAACGTGTGGGTCCCGTCTTCGCGGCACCAGCGCCGCCGCCACCGCCGCCGCCACCTCCACCACCACCGGCACCGCCGCCACCAGCGTTCCTGTCCGGTTCCTTGCCGTTTCCTGACCCGCTGCCACTGCCGCTTCCAGAGCCAGAACCGCTGCCGCTCGCAGCATTGCCGTCAGAGCCAGTAGCTTGTGCCTGTCCCTGGCCAGTACCAGTTCCAGAACCACCGCCGGAACCGCCGCCCGGTCCTGTTCCGCTGCCGGAGCCGAAACCGCTACCGTTGCCACCGCCAGACGCGGATTGGTCGCCGCTTGCAGCACCTGCGTTGCCCCCACCGAATCCACTTCCGCCGCCACCACCACCGCCGCCGCCTTCCGAACCCGGCTTCGCAGGGCCGCCCGATGTGCCGCTGCCGCTACCACTGCCGCTTCCGCTACCACTTCCACTGCTGAAGCCAGTGCTGCCGCCGCTTCCACCACCGCCGCCACCTCCTCCTCCGCCGCCACCGCCGCCTCCGGACGCACCAACAGCGAAGCTCTGGCTCGCACTTCCGCTGCCACTGCCGCTTCCAGTGCCACCGCCCTGGCCGGTTCCACTTCCGTTTGCGCCTAAAATATCGTGTTAGTACGTTGTCAAGTCTCCATACCCACTGGACAATAATGTTCCACAACGACGATGAATTGCATCACTTACCATTACCGTTGCTTGACCTGCGTTCCTTGCACTCGCAATTCACAAGAACCTTGGGCCACACACAAATCTTAATTGTGCAAGGGGCGTTTGAGCCGCCGCCGCCTCCACCGCCACCTTGTCCGCCACCACCACCACCGCCGGAGCCACCGTCAGCACCATTACCGAAACCACCACCATCACCGTTTCCATTTCCGTTTCCGCTTCCAGCCGTACTCGAACCGGCGCTGGGGCCACCGCCGCCACCACCACCTCCCTTTCCACCACCACCTCCAGTGCCGCCACCGCCGTTTGCGCCGCCACCTTGTCCGCCACCGCCACCACTGCCGGAGCCACCTCCAATACCGCTAGCGTTGGAACCGCTGGCACCGCCACCGCCTTCGCCACCACCACCTCCGCCGCCACCGCCGGAGCCCGATTCTCCTACGCCAGTTCCACGTCCTTCGCCACCGCCCTTTCCAGAGCCACTACCAGCAAGAGCATTGCCACCGCCACCACCTTGACCGTCACCACGTCCAGAACCGGTGCCACTCACGGTACCGGCGCCTTGTCCTTGACCAGCGCCCTGACCACCACCTAGACCCCCACCAGTGCCGGGGGCGAAATTGAGCTTAGTCCACTTATTCTCACCTGGCTTGTAGAATTGACGCGCAGTAGCGCGTTGAGGTAGAACCGCAGTGTGGCATAGTAGAGGTAGTGCCACAGCTACCAAAAGAAAGAGTCGAGGTCGCATTGTACTCGCAGTTGAGTGCGAAGTTGGACTGGGTGAAACGAGCGAACATGGAGCGCTTATACATGATTCAGTGTAAACGGACTTACTGCCATATTGCTTTGTTCATGATTCAATGCTCCTAGATGCAAAGCCAAGAGACGTGGCGACTGAGTGCTGTGATGCCTTGTTGACCGAGGATTTTCGAAATACGCGAACATACAGGCTGAGAACCTCATTTAGCTTGATATGGCCCCGTCATATGATCGTTCGATCAGGGTTGGTGACGTCGTTCGATGTTGGACAAGAGCGCTGAATGATTGAGCTTGGGCCGCTTCCCTTCGCACTCGTGATTCTGTCTATCAATTCGCTGCGCATGATCCCGCCTGTGTTTTGGTCCTTCTAATGCTGTGTCGTATGTACCACTGTGGATGGATCTCGACGCTGGAGTGATCATCGGTGCGTACGGCATTGGATTAGAATCACCGCTTTACCCTCGTGCCAGTTGTGTAATCGTCGTATAATTTTCATTCGTTCGTCCGCGCGATCGCACCGCACACAACTGCATCCGCGCTGTAGTAAATTGTACTTCGCGAAATCCCACCGACTGCCACCCTGGCCGTGCTCCCAAGTTTTTGTTGCATGTCCTACGATTGTGCCGTAACCTGCCCACGGGCGTGGAATTCTTACCTAATATCTTCTCGCTCGCTCGATTATCTTACACACCCTTCATCCAACTTTGACAACACACGTTTCCTCAAATTCCACGCTCGCACTTCGCTCCATATCCATCGCGTGGTTGCGCCTTCTGCTGATAGTTGGACTTGTGGTTCCATTACCTTCCATTGACCCGTTGACCACGTGGGCTACCTGCTGTGTTCGTCTTCCGTCTGTTGCTCTCTTGACTCGTCTACTTCACTTTTCAAACATATTCCCGATTTGGGCGGTGGTGAACGCGCAAAAATGCAGGCCGTGTGTTAAAGTTTTTGTTGGCCGCGCACTGTGTGCATTTGATGAAGTTGGGTGCTGTGTGAGGCGCCCCGCGCACGGTGATCCTGCGGTCAATGGCTAGACAGTAAGCCGTTAACGGTTTTGATGTGCTTCTACGCCGAATTCTTATGCACTAGATGCACCTTGTTTAATCATCAGTGTACTGTACCCTTCCGCACCCGTAGGAACCGTCCACTTTTATTGTACTCTGCACGACTTCGATGGCGGATCAGCTATCTACCCGTAGTCTCACCAATGTAGCTCCTATCTTGAAGACTTGCCCTCACCTCCACCACTACCACTGCCCGACGCGCTCACCGTCACGGGTCTTCCATTGTCCGCCTTGGCCGACACACTCGCCGCCCCCTGCCCACTGCCCGACCCGAAGTTACCGCCGTGTCTTGCGAAGGACGATGAGCTCGCGCTAATTCCGCTACCACTCGTCGTCGGTATCGCCAACGGCGTCGGTGCCGCCGCCGTCGGCGGTGGTGATGGAATGAAACTCGTCCCAAACGTGTTGCTTGTGCTACCCATGCCTGCGTAGTGATGTTGGTGGTGGTGCATGACCGGCGCACTCCACGACGCAGTGGCCAGCAGCAAGACGAGCACTGTGCACTTGATCATTGTGTGTGTGTGTGTGTGTCTGTGTCTGTGTTTCTGTGTGAATTGAGCTTGTAGTTGTTGGCTGCGTGCCTTGTCCCTCGCCCCTACGCACTGTTTATATCCGCTCGCCTTACTCCAAGCGATTTCCCCATGGTTATTTTCTTTCAAGTGAGCGTGCGCTCTGTAATGCCACCTCCCGATTTACCCCGTTTTCGTAGCATCTGCCATTACACTTTGGACGTGCCACGGCATGTGTCGTCAATAAGGCACGTGCAGGGTCCTTCCTTTCTACGTTACTCCGACTTGACACTCTTGGCTCTTCCGCTCAATCTTCCATAGGTCGCCCGCGTACATGACTCTGGTGGTTTTAGTACGCCCGTAGTTGACAACTCGACCAGTTTCATAGTCATCTCGGTTTAGTATGCATCGTTTTACGCTATTGTGCCACTGTACAATTTCCATTCTTCTACAATTTAGCCTTCCCATGTTTTCTCGGCGCTCCATGAGATTTGCATCTCGTTAATTTTAGATTGCTCATGTGGAGAACTTTTGGTTTGCTAATTATGGAAGTTTTTCGTAGCCGTCGCCTAACTCATGTGACGATTTTGTTTAGCGATTAAGCCAGTTTCGTATATCTTCGGTTGCCCAACCGGCAACGGCGTTAGAGCACGTTTTCTCCCATTTTTCTCGCATCACCTCTGTCAGTGCTCTACGTACTTGAACATTTTTTAGATTGGCGAAGATTTTCTGGTCCCTTAATTTTGATTTACTTCTGATACGTGAAGGGGCTGGTACCCGTATTCGACTTGGCCACGCTATTGCATTGTTTATTCGGCCATTTTTACTCTTTGTTTGTCATAATTTTCTTTACTCTTGTTAGGGCCGAAGAAAAGGTAAACTTCTGCACAGTAGTGCTACGAAGGTGATCTCACGATAAACGACATGTTTCGTGTTCTGCTTGCTGCAAGTGGCTTACATCATTCTATTTACATAATCCACTATATCCACTATTGTTCTCATACTTTTCTGCATTGGTATGGGCAATTACAGCGATTCGCACCAGCAAGATATCAGTGCACCCGTCTGCTCGATACCATCCGCCAGTGAGATGGTCCGAGTAGACACTTGTGTTCTGTTCAATAGCTGTATGTCAGCACCTGTGAGGTGTTATCCCTTTCTACAGGATTTTGTTCCCACGGATTTCACGACACCTCCATGCTTCGATTGGGCATGTCTTTATTTGACTCCATCCCAAGTCGCGGATTTTCTAGGGTGCGTCCGGACTCAAATATGATCTCGATTTCTACTTCGCGTCATGAAACGGCGGACATCTTTTCACTTACGCTGCGGATGCGCACTTGGCATACACTTCTACCTACAGTATACTGTACTGCACCGTGTGATCAGGCGGGTGAGCAGTGCAGAGCACCCCAGGAAATGTAGCGGATTTGCGGCTAATTTATGGTCTAGCTTACGATTTTCGCTCTCTGAGTACCTCGAATTATTTTAACGTACAAGTTGCACCTTTTTTACGAGTGCCTATAAATTTATTTATTTGTACACTCGGATTTTTGTTTTGTCTCCATTTACATTTACAAACTAGCCGTTAATTCGAATGTTTGTTTCAGAGCCCTCTCAATCCCGTGTGATGAACTCCATTTTGCCGCGTTAAATTTTTCTCAAGATATTTCAATACTTGCCCGAAATTCTCATTCAATACGTTTAGCAATGCGAGGTCGACGAGCACAGACACTTCGGTGCATCTCCCAGTTTTCGCCTGTGTCCCTCCACCGTGCTACCTAGATACCATCACTCTGCCGGTTTCATTCTGCATGTAGAGCCAAGTGCTTCAATCTCTTCGTGCTGATCGAGCCTTCTCGTTTGTGAAAGTAAATCGTAGTGTGGCACTCTAACTTATGTAATGCGACGAAGCAATGCAAGTGCCTGGTAATGAATGTGTCATCACCGGAAGCTGCTTACTGCAGACAGTCAAGCGGGAAAGACAGTGGGAATGAGATGTTCACGTGAATTCGACTCTGCATTTGTGTAGAGTTAAGGTTTCGGAAGGTTTTCTCAGTTTCGAGTTCTGCTCAACTAACGAACTCGTTTCCAAACAGGAATCCTTGAAATGAACTTACAATGAGTGAACTGAATTTGTTGTAATACAGGCGCTTAGAAAATATAGAATCGAGAAAGAAATAGGATTGAATAGTGTCTAACACCGCTGCCCCTCAAAAATGTAATAGAAAAAGCAAGAATCTAGTTGAGCAGCGATTCAGAACGATACTAAAATTGAATAGCATGTAGTTTAGCCTAGGGATCACTTCGATCCTCATGTTTTTAACCATTGTTTCACAATTGCTGACATGATGCCCATGGATTTGTAGTTTTCAATCATTGAATTCTCGAGGAAAAGGGAAGAATATAATCTAACGAAAATCGTAATTGCTATTCGATTAACAACAGAGAATGTGATCATCTCGAATTATACTTGATCTATTCTGATGAAAGTAGATGGCAAATTGACCAACAGCACTAAGATTTTTGGGCTCCGGTCATTGCAATTGTTTTGTTCGTCTCTAAGCTTCATCGGAGAAATAGACACAGTTGAAAAAAAGAATTATTTTTAATTTTTGTAGACATAAAATACATTCTGGGAACCGAGAGCTAGGCGTGAAATTTGGTCACAAAACGAA
>JAAUYH010255598.1_pt1 | contig 13286 bp, 13 predicted proteins | sample 7278061 | NCBI WGS metagenome assembly JAAUYH01 (sample SAMN14350203, study PRJNA611818) | marine sediment metagenome | isolation source: surface marine sediment (0.6m) | place: French Polynesia: Moorea | collected 2018-08
CCCCAAGCTGACAAAGCAACAGCAAGAGTCATCAAACCTAAAAGAGCTGCCCCACCTATGGTTAAGATTTTGGCAACTAGTAATACCTGTTGAGGTGGATAGTATGGTTTGCCGTAATAATCACCTTCTTTATGGGCAAAATAACCCAATGCTTCTAATTTAGAACGATAATCTGCTCCGTAACGAGGCATTCTGGCGAAGGATAGTTCTCCTTCTGCTCGTTGCGGTAAAATCCTTCTGCGTTGGTAAGGAACAATGTCATCGCCAAAATTATCGAGATACTCTTGGCTGTTTAATAAATCATCGACAAAGCCAGCTAATCCTTTAGTTGCTAGGACAATCGACCAAGCTAGTTTTTCGCGATCACTATAAACATTGCGCCCCAAAACCCTTTGGATGCACATCTCCACAAAGCGATAGTTACTATTGGGTTCGTAATTACGTCGTCTAAAAGTTTCAGAGAGTAATAAGCCACGAATAAAGTCTTTTACTGTAATTTGTCCAGCCCTAAGTTGAGATTCTAAGGCTTTATCTCGATTGCTAGACAAAAGTTGTTGTTCATTGAAAATTTGTCGATATGCTGCCCAAATCAGATCTTGAGTTCGTCCATCTGATAGCAGATTTTCCGCACTATAAATCCGAGACTGTTCATCGCCAGGAATTTCGTAGTTCAGAACTCTCTGATTTTGACTGGAAGGAGAATATTCTAGTAAAGGAATTGCCATATTGTTAGTTTTGCGATCAAATTAAAGATTTATATCAGAATTTGTCAAGTTTTGGCATTCAAGACTTTAACTCTAAGCAAACACTAGTCAAGACGCAATGACAGTAATTCATAGAGTTAAGTGAGTTACCACCATAACAAATTAGAGGTGAGGAAACTGGTGAGGAAACCGTGAAAAAATCGGAAAAGATTGGAATGGGGTTTTACTTGAGTCTAAAAGTGGGTTGCAAAATATTTTTGCAAAAATCCCAAATAGATCCTGTTTTTCTTGTAAGTTAGAGGTTGGTTGGTCGAAGAAATGTCTTCGACTTCGTAAAAGCAAAACTTCCCACAATGCGGATTCTTTTAGTTGAAGATGATTTTAATTTAGCTGAGACTTTGGCAGAGGCAATTACTGACCAAAGATATGTTGTTGATGTAGCTTCAGATGGAGAATCAGCCTTGGACTATATTAAAGCTTTAGATTATGACTTATTATTACTCGATGTAATGCTGCCCGACTTTAACGGTATTGATTTATGCCAGCAATTGCGATCGCAAGGATATCAAATGCCCATCTTGATGATTACTGCCTTAGATACAGTAAGCGATAAGATCATGGGCTTGGATGCAGGAGCCGATGACTATATTATTAAACCAGTAGATTTAGGAGAATTGTTTGCTCGCATTCGTGCTCTCTTACGTCGTGGTAGTTCAACCCCCCCAATCCTAGAATGGGGTAACTTGCAGTTCGATCCTAGTACCTATGAAGTTAGCTACTCTAACCACACAATACATCTGACACCCAAAGAATATAGTCTTTTAGAATTACTCCTCAGAAATGGCAGAAAAGTTCTGAGTCGTCATGCCATTATTGACAGTGTTTGGTCTCTCGAAGATCCCCCAGAAGAAGATACCGTGAAATTTCATATTAGAAGTTTACGTAAAAAGTTAAAAGCTGCTGGTGCAGCGGATGATTTTATTGAGACTGTTCATGGTGTAGGATACCGACTGATAAAAATTGATTCCTGAACTAAATTGCTTCCTTTTTTACCGTGAAATTGGGTTTAAAGCCTAGTGCTGAAGGACGACTTTTTATTTTAACTTATAAACTGAATATTTTTCGCTGAGTGTGATAGCGTAAATATATCAAAGGTCGAGCTAATAAAATGATTGTCATTGAATATAAGTTAAAAGGAAAATCAAAACAATACCAAGCAATTGATGAAGCTATTCGCACTTGTAAGTTTATCCGCAATAAATCAATTAGATATTGGATGGATAATAAAAAAGTCAATAAGTACGATCTAAGCAAATTATCAACTAAGCTAGGTAAAGAATTTGATTTTGCTAATCGACTTAATTCAACAGCAAGACAATCATCAGCAGAAAGAGCATGGGGGGCAATATCAAGATTTTATGATAATTGTAAAAAGAAAATACCAGGCAAAAAAGGGTTTCCCAAATTTTCTAAACGCACTCGCTCTGTTGAATACAAACAATCAGGTTGGAAGCTTGATAACAAAACTAAAAAACATATAATTTTCACTGATAAAAATAACATTGGTCGTTTAAAGCTAGTTGGGTCTAGAGATATATACTTTTATCCACCAAATCAAATTAAACGAGTAAGAATTATCAGGCGTGCTGATGGTTATTATGCTCAATTTTGCATATCAATAGAAGTAAAAGAATATATTCCTGCAACCGGCAAAACTCTTGGTTTAGATGTTGGACTTAAAGAATTCTATACCGATTCTAATGGTCAGAGCATACCTAACCCAAGATTTTATCGAGCAAGTCAAACCCGTTTAAAGAAAGCACATCGTGCAGTAAGTAAAAAGAAAAAGGGCAGCGCAAACCGCAAAAAAGCAATTAAGAAATTAGGTAAACAATATCTTAAAATAAGTAGGCAACGTAATGACCATGCTGTGAAATTGGCAAGGTGCGTAGTTCAATCTAACGATTTGATAGCCTATGAAGATTTAAGAATTAAAAACATGGTTAAAAACCATTGTTTATCTAAAAGTATTAATGATGCTGGTTGGTATCAATTTCGAGTCAAGTTAGAGTATTTTGGTAAAAAGTTTGATAAAGTAACAGTTGCAGTTCCACCTAATCATACATCTCAAAAATGTTCTAATTGTGGTGCAATTGTCAAAAAATCTTTGTCTACTAGGACTCATATTTGTCAGTGTGGATCTGAGTTAGATCGCGACCATAATGCAGCAATAAATATACTTGAATCTGCTTTGGCTACTGTAGGGCATACAGGAAGTTCCATACTAGATATGGTAAACGCTTCAGGAGAAGATACCTCTATTATTATAGGTAGCAATACCTGTAGTAGTAAGTAAATTCATTGAATGAAGAATCCTCTCACTTTAGGGAGAGGAGTGTCAATTATAAAGGATATGCTTGGACTAAATGGATTATGTGTATTCTCTTGCTGATTACTGGAGTGGTAGGTACGCTTGGTGCTTCGCAAGTATTAGCAATAAATCGGGTTTTAGGCATATTATTAATTCTTTTGAGCATGTTTTATGCTTTAGCTGGAATGTCATTACATTCATCTGAAGAAATCCAAAGCTTTTTCAAATATCAACAAAATAAGCGTCAAAAATAACCGAAATTATGATTAAAAACGATTCTTGGATCGCAAAAATGGCGAAAGAAGGAATGATCTCTCCTTTCGAGCCTAAATTGATTCGCAAAGTTGAAAACGTGCCGGTTATTTCTTACGGTTTGGGAAGTTTCGGTTACGATATTCGTTTATCTCCTCTAGAATTTCGGATTTTTAGACATATTCCCGGCACGGTTGTCGATCCGAAAAATTTCAATCCCAACAATCTCGAACTAACAGAATTACATCAAGATAATAACGGCAGTTTCTTTATTTTACCGGCCCATTCCTACGGTCTTGGCGTAGCTTTAGAAAGATTGGAAATACCAGAAAATATTACCGTTCTTTGTATTGGTAAATCCAGTTACGCTAGAGTCGGTTTGATTGCCAATTTAACCCCAGCAGAAGCTGGTTGGCGCGGACATTTAACCTTAGAAGTTTCTAACTCTTCTAGTGCCGATTGTCGCATTTATGCTAACGAGGGAGTGGTGCAATTACTGTTCTTAGAAGGAGAACCCTGCGAAGTCAATTATGAAACTCGCAAAGGTAAATATCAAGATCAACCTGAAACAGTGGTTTTTTCTCGAGTTTGAGAAGGGGAAGTGAGAGGGAAGAGGCAATAGGGAAGAGGCAATAGGTAAGAGGCGAGAGGAAAAAGGCAACAGAGAACGAGTTAAAAATCGTAGTTCACCGTCAACGAGCCATGTCATTGGAATAAGCGGCAATTAGTCTAATTTTGAAGGTGGGATCTCGCTCGATCTGTCACGATGCGTCCGCGAGATGTTCGTTGTAGAAATCCAATTTGCAATAAATAGGGTTCGATAACTTCTTCAATGGTCTTTTTATCTTCCCCAGTAGCAGCGGCGATCGTTTCTAAACCTACCGGCCCGCCATTAAAATTATCGATGGTGGTATTTAAAATCAGCCGATCCGTCCAATCTAAACCAAAGCGATCTACATTGTAGCGATCGAGGGCCAGAGCTGCTACGGGTTGGGAAATTTCTGGCTCGTTTTTAACTTGAGCAAAATCTCTGACCCTCCGAATCAGACGATTGGCGATTCTCGGCGTTCCTCTGGCTCTTCTGGCAATTTCAATCGCAGCTTCAGACTCAATCGCGCAATTTAAGAGTTTTGCAGTTCTTAAAACGATTTCAGTGAGTTCGTCTAGTTCGTAAAATTTCAATCTTTGCACTAAACCAAAGCGATCGCGCAAAGGAGAACTAATCGAGCCGAATTTTGTCGTAGCACCGACTAAAGTGAAAGGTTTTAAGGGAATACTGCGAATTCTCGATGCTTGTCCTTTACCGATGGTTACGTCTAATCTAAAATCTTCCATTGCTGGATAAAGCAATTCCTCGGCCACTCGATTGAGACGGTGAATTTCGTCGATAAATAAGACATCTCCTGGCTTTAAATTGACCAATAAGCCGGAAATGTCTCGAGGACGCTCTAAAGCAGGTGCGGTGGTAATTTTACAGTCTACTCCCATTTCTGTCGCGACGATCAGGGACATGGTCGTTTTTCCCAAACCTGGCGGCCCGTATAATAGTAGGTGATCCATTGGTTCGGCTCTACCTTTTGCTGCTGCGATCGCAATAGATAAAGTTTCTTTTAATTCTTTTTGTCCGACATAATTTTTTAAGGTATGGGGGCGAATTTGCGCTTCTAGGTTGTCTTCTGCTGTGGCTGCTGCTCTGACTAAAGAAGGCGTTTTTGCCGCATTATCCTGCAAATTTTTGGGCTTTCGCGCTCTTTTTTGGCTAGATACCTTCTGCGTATCCTCTTTACCCTTTGATTTACCATTGCCCGATCTCTTTATCGCCATAACAATCTTAATTCAGTTGTATTATTATGCCCTTTTAGAAATTTTACTGGAATTTTTGCTGGCAATATATTCTCTACCTCAAAAAATAGTAAATTGCGATCTAGATTTTAATACTTGACATACCTATGAATATTCGTAACAATGAAGATATGAAGACAGCCAAAGCACAACAAACAGCAGAAGAAGTTTGCGAGTTGATGAAAGTGCTGTCAAGCAAGAATCGTTTTTTAATTCTTTGCGCGCTAGCAAACGGAGAAAAAAGCGTGGGTGAAATTGCTGAAATGATTGGTATCAGGGAGGCGACAACTTCTCAGCATTTAGCACTTTTACGTAAAGACAAAATCGTCCAGCCAAGACGAGAGAATCAAATGATTTATTATTCGATCGCAAGATCTGATGTTCGTAAATTAATGGATTTTCTTTACGAAAACTACTGTAAAAAGAATCTCAACTCAGAAGAGGAAGAAAAAAAGATCGAGACAAAGCAAACATAAATTAAGCGATCGGGTTAATTACGATTTTTTTAGTTTATTTTAAAACTAAATTAGAGGAAAAAAAGATGTTATTTCGCCAGCTATTCGATCGAGAAACCTGTACTTACACCTATTTAATTGCCGATCCTTCTGGAAAAGCCGCATTAGTAGATCCGATTTTAGAACAAGTAGAAAGAGATTTAACCTTAATTAAAGAACTAAATTTAAATTTAGTTTACTGCTTGGAAACACACATCCATGCCGATCATATTACCGGAACGGGAAAGCTAAGGAAACTAACTAAATGTCAAGGAATAGTTCCAGACAAAGCCAAAATAGATTGTGCGGATATATACATCAAAGATCGAGAAACAATCCAAATAGGAAACGTTACTATTGAAGCGATCGCAACCCCAGGTCATACAGACTCTCATATGGCTTATTTAGTAAATAAAAATAACCTTTTAACTGGAGATGCTTTATTTATTCGCGGTTGCGGAAGAACTGACTTTCAAAGTGGAGATCCGGGGACTTTATACGACTCAGTAACTGAAAAATTATTTACTTTACCGGCAGATACTTTAGTATATCCAGGTCACGATTATCGCGGACAAACCGTATCGACGATCGCAGAAGAAAAGCAGTTTAATCCTCGTTTTGCTAAAGATAAAAAAATAATTTCTCGGGATAGTTTTATTGAAATAATGAATAATCTTAATTTACCCTATCCTAAGAAAATCATGGAAGCATTACCCGCGAATGAAAGTTGTGGGGAAATCAAAATTAATATTTAAAGAAGTGATTTTTTAAAATAAGGACAATAACAAATGGTCAATCTTACAACTAAATTGCAAACTGTCGATAGTAAAGAACTAAAAACTTTACTAGAACTGGATAAAATCGATCTAATAGATGTTAGAGAAGCAGATGAATATGCCAGAGAACACATCGAAGGTTCTAAGCTAATTTCATTATCGAAGTTCGATGTAAATCTAATCCCTAATAATAGCGATCGCCAGGTAATTCTTTATTGTCAGAGCGGGAATCGTTCCCAACAAGCTGCTGAAAAAATATTAGCATCGGGATTTGAAACTATCGTACATTTAGAAGGCGGTTTAAATGCTTGGAAATCGGCAGGTTATCCAACTAAACTAAACAAAAAAGCTCCGATTAGTATCATGAGACAAGTGCAAATTGTTGCTGGATCTTTAGTTTTAACCGGAACTTTATTAGGTGCTTTTGTTTCACCTCGATTTCTCTTTTTAAGCGGATTTGTCGGTGCTGGTTTAACTTTTGCTGGAATTAGTAATACTTGTGCGATGGCAAGTTTATTAAAAAAATTACCTTACAACAAAATCAATTAAATCCAATTTCCAAAAATCTAGAGGCGATCGATTTTGAATTTCAAACCTCGCTGTCGATCGCTTTTTAAATACAAAATTTATTATGAATATTGTAATTATTATCGGTCATATTTTAGCGATCGCGATCGGTCTTAGTTTGGGATTAATTGGTGGAGGAGGATCGGTTTTAGCCGTACCTATCTTTATTTATGTGATGGGAATAGGTACGAAAGAAGCGATCGCCATGAGTTTAGTAATAGTTGGGACTGTTAGCATCATTGGTATTATTCCCCACTGGATGAAAGGAAATATTAATTTTAAAATCGCTTTAATTTTTACTCCTTCAGCAATGTTAGGCTCTTTTTGTGGAGCTAGATTTACTGCTTTTAGTTTTGTCACAGAAACTTTTCAATTAATTTGTTTTGCTATAGTTATGCTCTTAGCTAGCAGTTTAATGATATTTAAAAGTAGAGAAAAAAAAGTAACTAATTGTCGAGGAGAAAGAATTAAAAATAAGCCAAATAAATTTAATTTTTATACTATTGTCTTACAAGGTTTTGGAGTTGGAATACTGACTGGCTTTGTTGGAGTCGGTGGGGGATTTTTAATTATTCCAGCCTTAGTTTTATTAGCTAATATACCGATGAAAGAAGCTATTGGAACTTCTCTACTAATTATTAGTTTTAATTGTGTCAGTGGATTTTTAGGTTATGTAACTCATGTAAACTTAAATTGGTATTTAATGTTTTCTTTGACCTTTGCTGCGAGTTTAGGTACGATTTTAGGTGCTTATTTGACTAAATTTGTTAATGGAAAGCAATTACAAAAAGTTTTTGGTTATTTTGTTTTAGCTGTGGCTGTTTTTGTCTTGATAAATAGGTAATGCCATTTCTCGAAAGCAATCAAAGACTTAATTGAAAAGGCAACAGGTAAAAGTAGGTGTTGAGACAAAATAATTGGTATTCGCTTCCTTTCCTAGTAACATTTTTCAAAGTAATCCTACATTTTCACCTGTTGTCTGCTGTCTATTTCCTATTACCTTAAATCTGACATACTCTATTGCTGAGGAATCATTAAATATTGTCCGTTACCCAAAAACTTCCCTTCTCCAGCTTCAAAATAAGCTGCACACAAAATAAGATAAAATCGCCAAATTCGCCTAAATTTAGCATAGTCTTGACCAAAATCAAGAGTTTTAATGATATCTTGATGGCGATCGAAATTTTCTAACCAGGCTCGTAAAGTTCGTGCATAATTTAAACCGTTAATATACCATTTATTAACAGTTTTTAGATGTTTGTTGCAGTTAGGAATAACATCATATTGCCAGACTCGCGCGTAGGGAAAAATGTATTTTTGCATGAAAGGCGACCAGATATTATTGGGCAAACGGGTACTAATGATATGAATTAATACTTTGCCTTCAGGTTTTAAAAATGAGGCTACTTTTTCAAAAGATTTAGTTAGATTTCCAACGTGTTCAAAAGTCCCGAGAGAGATAATCTTATCAAACTTACGAGCGAAAACAACCTGATTTAAATCTACTTCGCAAAGAGTAAATCTATCCCAACTCAAAGAGTTATTTGAATTGTTTATCTGTTGGCGAATATATTGGCATTGTTCGTGGCTAAGGTTTAAACCGGTTACTCGAGCGTTAGGAAATTTTTGTAATATGTAATTAGCTGCCGAACCCCAACCGCATCCTATATCTAAGATTTCATCTCCATCTTGAATTCCTACTTTTTCAATGAGATCGTCTAACATGGCAATTTGAGCTTGTTCTAAATTTGACGCTCCTTTTTCCCAAAGTGCCATAGAATATTTAGGATACATTAGTTGGCTTTCACCTAACATCAATTTAAACATTTCTCCTGATAGATTATATTGAATATCCATCAATTCCTGAGAACCTTCAGCCAGGCGATCGCTTTCTTTAGCAACCCAATCGTAAGTTACTAATAAAGATGGAAATTTTTCATAAGCGATCGCGATCGAATTTTTTAAGATTTTGAAGCACAAAGAGTCGGGAATTTCTAACCCATTAATATAAGCTTCTGCTGCAATTGTTCGCACGGCATTAGCAATTTTAAGTGCTAAAGGATTAACGCGCTCTGCAGACACATCTGGCTGTAATTCGCGATCTTCAATGAATCTGGAAATGTTTAATTTTTCGCTTTGTTTTGTTGTTTTCATTGTTCTATTTCCTCTCAAATTTTAAAAAAGTAAATGACAAATCAAAATCTGTTAACTTCTGAGATTAATTCAGTTAATTATTTATTGTTGCTTTATTTTCTAAATTGCCAGCTTTATCTTCTTGACAGCTCCGACAAGAATGACCGTACCAAGCTCGTTCTTTTTGCAGTGAATTGTATTTGGATTCTAGTAATTTTGTGACATCTTCCATAGTTGCGTCAGCACTGACCCAATCATTATTAATATCGGGAAAATCTAGCTGACAATTTTCACATTTTTTTTCAGAATAGAAACGAATCGGACACCAAAATGATTCGACATTGCGTAGCATTTCTGTGCCTAAAGACCATACACCTGTCATCCAATCACAATACAGACACCAAATTAAATCGTATCCAACTAATCCGGCAAACTTTTGTCGCGAAACATTGATCCATTCTTTTTGATTGTATGCGGGCAATTTTACTAACTTAGTTAGAGGGGGATAAACTAATATTTCTGCAAAGCGAACGAACCAAAAAACGGGAACAGCTAAAGTAGTAATCCAAACTGCTAAATGATTTTCCCATTTTCCAGCTATCTTACTCATGGTGCGATGAATTTTAGCTTGATTCCATTGTTCGCGATGGGTCAATTCATGGGCAAAGATCCAGAGCCATAAGGCGGTTAATTCTGCTAAAAATGCAATTGCTATTCCTTGCCATCCCAATCCGATCGCAGCGATCGCGAAGGGCAATAACATAAAATATGCTAATGCTAAATCTATCCCAGGTGCATAACAAAACCAATCGGAAATTTCTCTTCCTGTTTTACCTAAATTGGACAATAAATGGAGCAGTCCTACACTTACAACTAATAACAACACTAAACCAAAATAAAAATAAATTGGTAAATTCATTTTAATGTTATCTCCTAATTTTTTCCTTAATTAGTTGGCTGAAAATTTAGTGTATTGATTTAATTTTTTTGCTTATTATTAGGCTAGCTAAATATCATTTAAATCATAAATTTTCTTGATAAATTTAAACATAAATAAAATTATTCATGCAAAACAATAGGTTAAATTATTTGCCAACAAAACCTATTTCTCGATCTGTACATTTCCAATTTCTGAGCGACAAATTTTCAACTATAATTACTGCAAGAAATAGTCAGGCAATTGATGCAACTGTTTAATACTTTTTCTTTCTCTTGCTCGTTTAATAATTGAGATATTTTTATGCTCGTAAAATTGGGTACTTTTTGATGGCAACAAGCACAATACCAATAAATTTGGTTATGGCTAATGTGCCGCAAGATTAAATTAGAACAAATCGGACACTGACTCATAGCAACCCCCTCAATATCAAAGATTGGATTGACACTTAAAATCTTAAATTTTCTGAGATTTTTATCCCGTTCAACTAGATCGATCGAATCGAGGCAAAGAATATTGTTTAAAAAATAATTTTGCTAATCTAGAAATCAAATCCGATCGCTTTTAAATTGATTTAATTTTTAAAATTTGGGATAAAAAAAACTCAGTCCGAGAAAATTGAAAATTCTAGCACATCCATCAACGACTAAACTAAATCGATTGAAAAATTCAATTTTGAACGATCTACTTATTAAAATAAGTAGGAGCTGAAATAGCCTTAAGCTCAGAAAGATAATCGAACCGAGCGAATTCTGTTAAAGGTTTATTTTTATTATTCCGAGTAGGTCTACTCACATAAAATTTATTTAGTCTATCTATCAATTATTATCGTATTCCTCTCTAACTAAACCCGAAAATCGTTACATTTATAAAAAAAAGTTTAATTGAATAAATAAAAGTTTAATTAAATAAATAAATTAAATCTCGGCGATCGCTCTCATTATAAAAAATTAATTGCGCGATCGTTCCATTTGCAGGAAAATAAGACTAGTAGTTACTTATTAAGTAGCTCGAGACTCATCCTTTTTATAAACTGAACCAGTAAGGAGGTGAGTAAGATGGCTGTTTTAAATGCCCAGAAAAATAAAAAAGTTAACCCTAAAAAACAGAAACGAAAAGTTATTTTAGACGTAGGGAAACCCAAGTTTCCTTTACCAAAAAGATCGCAGCAATTGCAGCAAGAACAACTTAAAGACTGGGAGAGTGCCTCATGATAAAATTGTTTTGCCTTTTTTAATCCAAAAACAGTGAGTGGGCGCAAGAGGAGATACTAATGAGAGCAGCAGATATTATGTCTACAGATGTAGTCACAATCGATCGCTTAGCCTCTATTTTCACCGCAGCACAATTGATGAAACAGCAACAGGTGCGTGCCTTAATTGTGCCTCCTGCTTCCGAAAGAGATGCCTATGGGATTATTACCGCAACAGACATATCTAGATCGGTTGCTGACGGTAAAAATCCTAAAGTGACTTATGTCTGTCAAGTAATGACTGAACCTTGTATCGTCGTCAATCCAGATTTGGCGGTAGAACATATTGCCAAACTGTTTGCGAGAGCTAAAATTCGCATTGCACCAGTGATTCAGGGTCAACTATTGGGGATTATTTCTCTTAACGATCTTCTGACAAAAACCGATTGTTTGAGCAAAATTTCAGCAGATTCAACGCCTCAAGAAAAAGCAGAATTAACCGAACTTTTTGGCGTAGAAATCTCAGAAATTGACCCCGATAAGCTCTGTGAAAATTGGTGCAGTGGCTAAAAATATTCCTACAGATCTACTTAGCTGAAAAATCCCCTTTAAGATCGAGCTATTAATTGTAAATTTTGGTCGATCCAATTACGATCGAAAATAGATTGATAAATCCGATTGCGAACTTTTAAAATGCCCTTTTCTTCGATCGCAATTCCTGATAGAAGTAATTCTTTTTCTTCGGGAAGATCTATCATTTTTACGCCTTCTAGCTCTAAAATTAGTCGATATAATTTTAATAATTTGACCGAGTTTTTTTCGCTATGAATAATGCGATCGCGAATAGTTTTTAAGTGTTCTGGATTATCTTGGGATTCCCAATTATCAATAATATTCTTTTGAACTATATTGTCGACAAATTTAACTGGATCTTCACTGGCAATACTTTGGGAATAATTACAAATCAACTGACATATTTTTTGGGTTAAAAAAGGTTGTCCGTTCGTCCAGTTTAAGACCAATTTTAAGAGGATTTGCGGATCGTTAACTTTTTGCTTAAATCCATACAATAAAGGTTGAGCTTCATGTTCTTTAAATCCTTGCAGTTCGATCGCCCTACCAATATTAAAAGGGGTTGTATTTGGATCGCTAATTAAATCCGAAGGAATAGCCACCCCAAACAAAGCAAAAGTCAAACGCCGATAAATTGGATTAATGTTGCGTCGCTCGTAACAAAAACGAATCAAAGCAAAAAAGTCATTACAAGAAAAACTTAAACTGAAAACTTTATCAATTTCATCGATAAAAATTACCAAATTAGTAGAATTATTTTCACCGACTTCAAGCAATAAAACTTCTTCAATAAATAAACCCAATCTTTGCACCAAAGATAAATCCGATCGCTCTTTCCACCAATTTTTTAAGTTAACTTTTGTCAGCAAGCCAAAACTGCGCCACAATTCCACTGCTAAGCCTTTATACCACTGTTCTGGGGTAACCTTTTCACTACCAATGCGAGTCATATCGATCGCCGCGCAAGCAAAACCCTCTTGTTGGAGATGGTGCATCATTCTGATCGTTAAACTTGATTTTCCCATTTGCCTTGCATTAAAAATGTAAGCAAATTCTCCTTGTTTCAAAGCTTTATAAAGGTAGCGATCTGCCGATCGCACGACATAAGTTGGCGCATCCATCGCTAAACTTCCCCCAATTTGATACTCAAAAGCTAAATCTTCTGCTTCGTTTTTGAGTAAAGCATTTTCAAAAATTAATTCTGCTTGAGTAGCTTTAAGGATTTCAACGGTTTGTGAAAGTTCTTTGGTGCGTCGCTCGACTATTTGCTCTAGATTGCGACTGTAATCTTCTAATTGCTCGTAAAGACGGGCATTTTCAATTGAAATTGCTGCTTGAGAAGCAAGTATTTTTAAAACTTCGACGCGATTGGGTGTAAAAGCTCCAGTCGTAAGATTATTTTCTAAATATAAAATACCGTTAAATTTACCGCGATCGAGCAAAGG
>JAAUYH010258365.1_pt1 | contig 13285 bp, 6 predicted proteins | sample 7278061 | NCBI WGS metagenome assembly JAAUYH01 (sample SAMN14350203, study PRJNA611818) | marine sediment metagenome | isolation source: surface marine sediment (0.6m) | place: French Polynesia: Moorea | collected 2018-08
AGATGTATCAATACGTCCTCTCTCATAGCATGATATGTTTCGTGATGGCAACATTAAGTCACCATATTTGGCTTCACTTTAAATATAGTCCATTATACCTCTCCATCTGGAAATATTTGGACATTTCGAATAATGAGCTCCCTCAAGATTCAGCGTAAGAATTTCAGGTTCAAGGGAGTTATGTTTGCGTAGCGCATACTAGTCGTTTCCAAATTTTACATGCAATATTAAATACTCCAATCTTCTAACATAACAGAAACGGATAATATATTTAATCAGAAGTGAAAAGAGCACTACTTCCTTCGCCAACCATTTTTAAGGCTCTTTTGAGGCCTATCAGTGCGCCATAATGTCAGAAAAGAAATTCAGACGCGATTCTAACAAGAATGAAAGATTTGCAGTCTACTTTTTCCTGCTGAAAAATAGTATTGAAAGAACACTGAGCTACCTTGCGATTGCTGATTCTGGTCGCAAATTCAACATCGATCGAAAGACAGTTTTGCGCTTTCGAGATCTTGCAAAGTCTGCAGACACCCCTAAAGCTATTCCGACTGCTTACCAGAAAAATTACAAGAATTGTGCCCGAAAACCGATCTCAAACGAACAATCCTTATGTGCAATTGGTGAGGTTCTTTAATGGAAACGTCGGACGTTTAGGTCTACAGCAGCCGCATCTGGTATTCCGAAGAGCACATTAAAACATGCCATGAAGAAATCACAGTAGTCTCGAGCTACAGACTGGATAAAAATGCAACTTCATTTTCAAAACAAAATAGACCGAGTTTCGTTCTGTTCTAGTTTTGTCTACCGCGATATTTCTACGTTGCGATTCCAGGGCATTTATGACCGTATTTATTTAGATGAAAAGTAGTTTTTGTAGCAAAAATCATACGTTCAACAGTTTTGCTACCCGATGAAAAGAAAATCCACGAGTCAGACCTAGTGGAAGTAGAAGATTCATTCGAAGGTTATGTTCTAGCGGGCTGTAGCTCGGCCTCAGTATGATCCAGAATTCCATTCATTCTTCGACGGTAAGATCGGAATTTGGCCCTTAATTGAACAACGACCTGCAGTTCGATCGTACAGAAATCGTACGTCTGGAACAATTGAAACAAAGATATGTTTCAGTAGATGTTGGTGTCTATCGAAGCACTATTTTATACGATCTCATTCCAGATATCCTAAAGAAAGGGCAATAACTTAAAAGTAGACCTATTTATATACAAGAAGATAATTCTCTAGCACGTTCTGGATATTTGAGTGATTGTTTGGAAAAAAATATGCCAATTCAGAAAGAGTTATCTGTTTTCATTGTCAGCCTCCTAATTCCCCAGAGTTGAATGAGCTCGACTTTAGTTTTTTTAACTCGATTCCGTAATATATCCATTGAATTGTAGAAGCATGGTATGAGTTTTGAGATGTCACGAATTAAACCAAATTCAGATCTCTTATTGAATTTAGTTTGGCTGTGAGCTTCAACAGATTTTTGTAAAAAACTGAATATCTTTTTCATTAATTTTCGAGATATACGGCATCAGTTTTCCTCAAAAGAATTTCCATTGATAACTTTCCTCACTATTTTTATCCTCGCTTCTGTCGTACATTCGTCCGTTATGAAGCGGTCACAGTAGATGTAGTACGCTGCCACACTCAAGCCTGCCAAAATTTTCTCTGCTTTCACTTCGTTTGGTACATTGCTGGTCGCTGTAATCCCGTAGAAGTTGAAAAATTACAAGTAATTAGCTCACTAGGATTATCTGGGGAAAATTTCTCTTCAAAATCACCTATGCGTTATAAAATTTGAGCCCTTGTAGAAAAAATTCTACTATAGAAATTGGAAAAATTACATTTTATTTCTTCGATACTCAAAAGTTTTATTTCGTAACACTTATTCTATCAGTCGGAAATGGAAAGGTGAAGATTCTTTCTTCATGGAAATTATTATTTTTGGACAGACAGGTTGAGATTATGTACTTGATGGCAATTATTAGCCTTCTCGTAAGATTGAATTTTGATACTGGCCCAGTTTTCCACCTTTGATAATGAGATATCGAATCCATATATCTCTGAGTTTTTCTGTGACACCGTTTGATTTCTCCAATTCCAAAAAGAATTTACTTAAAACTGAGTAAGTCGTAAAATATTTAGCATTTCAGCCTGTTTCTTTTGAATTATCTCATAATATTCGTTACGCCATCATATTTAACAGAGTAGGGACTATTCTGGCGATACCGGAAAGCGAAGAAATTGGTGCAAAGGTGGCTAATGTAGAGTTAACGGCTGTCATTATGCAGACGTCATTTGAGGCCTTGAAAAAAATGCAGAACTGTAAATTGTTTTTCGTGTCTTGGTCGTTGGGAAAATCCTCATTCGCATATCTAAACCTTTTTAGTGCGATATCAAATAGGCTACAATGAATCCAAGCATTATTGCAAATTTGCCCGGTTCAACCCCTTTTTTAGTGCACTGTTGTATAGGCATTTCGGAGCATTTGAAGTTATGATCGCTGCTTCGGCTTAACATAGTAGCAGCATTCATTATTTCATAGTATATTTGAAATTATATTGTCTACAGGTTAGAGCTCTAGAACTAATTCAGCACTTGATTGCAAACTTGCTTTGAGCCGTATAATTCATTCAGCAAGGCCACCAAACTATATTACGTCGTCCATATATTGATAGATAGCACAGTCCTCAAGGACTTGACCTATTTTTGATTATGCACCATCCCTTTGTTTGCTTTTTGTAATTAGAGATTGAATAATATGAAAGAACTGAAATCAAGTGGACATATATATGATGTTTCAATACAGTTATGAAAGCCAGTGGTTCGCAGATATGAATTCTTAGTCTACACTACGAAGATATATTATCTGTATGCACTTCCAAGGGGATATGCTTGGATCTGAATGATCGAACAGGAGTTGTTTCAGTAAATAGGAGGGATAATTCAGTACATTCTTATTTTTTCCTAAACATAATTCTCAATAAATCCGATACACTTCCACGTAAGTAAATCGTGAAAAATATGAAATCATCGATGCACAATCGGAAAAAAGAATCAGAATCTGATCTGAGCACAACACATAAGTAACAATAAGTAAAACTGAGAACAATATCTTCTAGTTTTGGAAATCTCTTATCGTCCGTTACTATGAGGAAGTGAATGAATTTTCAAGTTGAACTTTTGGCTAAGAAAATCTCGATATATCGAGTCATTCGCTCCATGATGTAGCGCTTTCTTATTCCGGAACAACAATTATCAATGGTCATAGTCTGTATCATGAAGAATTGATTCGAAGTATGGCTGTCTTGCACACTGATATAAATAAGACCCCCAGTTACGTTTCCTATTTCTAATTTGTACGGCGTTGAGTATGAATGAATTTCCAGAAAGAAAGTGAAGTTCATTGGAATTAGAATCGTATCTGTGATGTCGGGGCGATAATCTACATAGCCTCAGTTGATCAACAGAAAATGAGTTCCGAAGCCTTCGATCTCCTAAATTCAAAATAATTTCAGGCGTACTGAACGACATTTAATCCTTCTCACAACTTAGATCTAGGTCAAGGACAAGAGGTTGGCGAAATGTTAACACTCATCAGCAAGAATTACTAATCGAATTCGTCCACTTGCACTCTCTAGTGGCACAATGCAGAAATGGGATTGCCGACAGCACTTACGCTACAGTAGTTTCAATTTGATGCACATCGAATTCGAAGATGAGCTTTCAAAAATTCCAGTACTGGAGTGAAATTCCGACTAGATAAACCTCAAAAAAATAGAACAGTCTTTCAGCTCTGCTGGAATTTCTGCGGCAACAATGCGATCATTTCTAATCTGAAACCATCTTGCAATACAACACTCAAATTACATTCCCAACACGAGGCACTACAACTTTACAACATGCACAACATAATAACAATGCGAGGCCTTCACTACATGCCCGCCACATTGCTCCAAGACACGAGTGGCATATCATCGAACGACCATACGCCCGGCTCGCACAATTCCCAGGAGTCGGTGTTCTTCTCCATGTCGCGGTCTTCCAGGGAGTCGCCCTGCGTGTATAGCAGGCGGTAGCGAAAGTTCTCAATGTACTTGACGACGAACGCTTCGTACGGGATGGGCCGCAGCGGCGTGTCTTCTGGCTCCCCATCATACACGCCGTCCCACAGCACGATTATGCGGCGGCTCACGAGCCCGCTCGTGTCCCACTGCTCGCAGCCCGGGCCGTTGCGCACCCAATGCCGGGTGGTGAGATCGATCACCTCGGTGCTCTCGTCGACGACGTAATAGATCTTGTGCTTTGTTTTGCCGAGACCCTCTTCTTTGCATCCGACAACCAACGCTACGAACATCTCCCCGTTCCCTGGCCACCGTATCGCGATTGTGGCGCCTATCAACTCGCCGCCCGGCGACTCGACGTCGCTCAGCGCGCCGTCCCGGTTCAACGTCGTCGCGCGCCGCCGCTTCGTCACCTGCCCGCCGCGCGGCGGCTTCGCTGGCCGTCGCCGTTTCGGCTGCACGCGCGAGCGCGCGGGACGAGACGGGTCGGGTTGTGTCTGCGCGTCGAGCTCGTCTTGAAGGCTCGCAATTTCGTCAGCGCTCAGCCGCCGCCAGGCGTGCGTGCTCAGGTTGACGCGCACCGACCCGCCGGCCTCGTCGAGGAATCGCACGAAGTGGATGTCGGAATCTTCAAGGTACTCGAGCACCAGCACTTTGCGCTTATGGCCCGAATCCAACGACACCTCGAGATAATGCCGCACCAACGCGTGCATGTCCTTCAGGTGTGCACGTCGCTCCTTCTCCTTGTTGCTGTCATCTTCCACGATGCGGCCTCCCGTCGGTGCATTTGTGCTTGGCTGCCTGCGCGACACGTACGCCGAAGAGGAGGATGACGAGTAGGACGATTCGGACGATGAAGAGGAGGATGAGGCGGCCTGATTCTTCGATTCCGCGTGTTCCTCACGCCCTGGCGGCGGTCGTATTTGTGCTGATGGATGATTGTTCTTCTTCTTCTCGGTGGATTTTTTCGGCGATTGCGACCGCGACGAAGCCGGCCTGCTTGTGGCATCTTGGTAACGCGTGGGCGGTGTTGGGGATACTGAGTTATTGCGCCGCGGCGTCGCCTCCGGCGACGACAATTGAGTTGCTGGCGTGTTGGCGGGATGCGATTGCTGCGATGGTGAATCGATTGGTTTTCGCGGTGTTGGTCGTGGCGATGATGCAGATGCCTCATTTACAGCGGTTTTTCCCAAATCAACTGTTTCATTATCAGACTCGCTCGGAGCGGGCTCCGGCTCCGGCTCCGGCTCCGGCTCGACAACACTAACCTCGCGTACTTTGTTGCTCTTCTTCTCGCTCGCCGTTTTATCATCCTCCGATGACTCGATGATGAGCACCTCCGTGCCGTTGCACATCTCCGTTTTCGGGGATGACGCTGATTTCCTGACTCCGCATCCGTTGTGGGCGCTCCTCTGACGCATGTACTTGCGTGGGATTCGGTCGCAGTGCACGTAACTAACACCCAGAGTTTTTCGTGCTGCTTTTTCGTTCTTGATTCCAGAAGATGTTCTTGCTTCCTCCCGTTTCGAGCCCGATGTTTGGCGCGTGCCCCTAATCACCACGGTGTCAAGAACCGACTTGCGCATCGTTGACGGACCGCGCGAGAACGGCACGGTTTTGCGAGCGGATACGGCGATGTACTCGCGGCGCATCTTCTCCGCATTGGCGGGCCGCGAGGTTGCGCTCGTGTTGCGTTGGGGCTGCGCCACGGTGGTGGGTGACAAGTCAACGGGCTTGCGGGGCGGGCTTGCGCGCTCGCCGTTGCGCGGCTGGACGACGGCGCTGTGCGTGGCGAGTGGGCGGGAGGGGAGGCGACGCGGAGTGCGGGGCTCCCGCTCGGGCGCACGAGGGCGCACAGGCTTCGAGCGCGTGCGGCTGGGTGGCTTCTGAGGTGGCGGGTGGCCGGGCAGCACGCCGCCCGACAGGATGTCGGTGACGGCGTCGTGGCGGGTGGGCGGGGACGGAGGCGGCTCGGCGCGCTTCTTTGCGTCGTGCACGGCCTTGAAGATGGCGGCGTCCTCGCGGTCCATGGCTGCCGTCACTGCAGGCTAGGGCGTGGCGCTGGGTACGGACACGCGCAGGCCGGCAACGCTGCGAAAATTGGCACTTAAAAATTGGCTATATTGCGCAGGCCACATGATCCACGTCCTTGACCCGATTCCTGCCCCTCTGCGTTAGGTAAAGCACCTGCTGCCTTTGCCAACGCTTCCTTTCCCTACTCCCCCTGAGCAACTAACTTACCTAACTTCGCCACCTACCCTGCTACCTAGCCACCTGCTTGTCACCCAGCAACTCTGCTATTTTCTAATAAAACTTCTTTCCTTTATTGCCTGTCGTTGGCCGAGTTGTTTTAGTTCTTCCAATACCAACGCGTAGCTTGTCGTCAGCCTTTAAGCACCCATCTACACATCTGTCCCACGTAGACCCTTCAATTTCTCTTCATTCTTGTACGGTACTTCTTGTGCCTGTATTAGCCCTACGGCCCAACCTAACGCATCCAGCCCAGCCTTCTCTTAACTGCTCCTCTTGGCTAACAGTGAGCCCATGTCTCTCGCAGCGTTTCAGTCTGCTCACGTTGCTCAGTGTTAGCAGCATGATTCCTAACTGCAGCGCGAAATCGCAACGACGATCACTTTATTTGTCTAGTACTCGAAAGGAAACGATATGAAGCAATTAAGCATAGTAGAATATGTAGACTATTGTATCCACGCAAACGTAAACGTTTATGGACTCTGTATTTGCTCCACAATGTACCCATTTTTGAAAGTTCCGTGCAATTCTTCCTGCACTGCAATGTACGGAACAATCAAATTTGCCTACATCTTATGCTTTTCTTGATTTCTCACTAATGCAGATATTCCGCCGTGCTAAATTTAGCAGAAACGTTTGTTTCTTGTGAGAAACGCGAGGGAATTTTGTATCATACAAGATGCTAATTCAAGTAGGGCTTCTAAATGTGGCTGGGCCCAGATATGTTGACCAACTGAATTTATCCAAAACAGTCTTGATTTTTGTTGAAATCTGTTTCTCAGGGACCGCAAATCATCAAAACTGTGATGTCAAACGATTTGTCATTCCGAATCCAAATCACCCAACATTTCATACCTTTCTATCGTTCGGTTAATTTTTACTCGACCTGTAAACGTGAGCATAACATTAATTTCCTCTATATTCTAATTTCGTGTGTACGAAAATAACTGCAGCCCAAAAGTAGTTCATTTTTCGCACAAGTAACCGGAATTGAAAAAACAGATCCACGCCAGAGGAAAGAAATCGCACTAGAATCCAGCGACAATAAAATTTTTAAGACTTCGTTGGTAATTTGGGATTTAGTCATGATACAAGAATGCGAAACAAATCGATTGAATTGAAGTAGTCCGTTCATGTTATTCTTCGAGTCTTAGCCTTTAAAATGCCTATATAAAATCCAAAAAGGATCGGCTCACAGCGTCTCATCTTCTACCATGATAAAATCGGTTTTTCTGTAAATCAAACTTCGAGAGACGTGCTCAATTGATTTAATATTGAGCAAAAATTTGAGGTGCTTGGTTTTTGAGCTTCCAAAAGCTGAACTATTTTCCAAACGTTATGTGAATTCCTCTGATATTCCAGTCCTGAAATGAACGTCATGCATTTCTTGATTTATTTATTACTCTGCTGACTACTTTGGCTAGAGTTAAAAAACTTTATATTATTTATTTGTTTTTGTAAGCAACCAACTCGATTTTATTGGCATGGAATGCTTCTACACAGGATACTGAACGGTGCCGATTGAGAAATGAATATGTCAATTTAATATAATAGTCAATGTGCTACGCTAACTTTCCGAATAGAGCAAGTGAGAAAGAGATACTGTTGCAGTCTAATAGACGACCCGATTAGATTTTAATTAAAGTCTCGTTCTTATTGCCTGAATTCCATAACAAAGATTGAAAATTCCAATTCAGGACTACTAAAAGCGCTCGTGATTTTCAAATATTCTATCTCCTGCTTTGCTCGATGGACTGCTTTTGAAATTTTGTGTCCAGATCTGCGAAATTAAGTAGACTACAATTGTTTTGCGTCCTTATCTTATACCAATTGGGCTGCATTATTTTAGCTACGTATCGCTAATGGCTGTGTTACATGCAGAAACTGTAGATCAGCATGTTTGAATCGATGCAGAAGCACTCATATCAAGAACATTTTTGGAATTGAACAATGTTTTTTAATAAAACCCTGTTGGAATAAAACTAGGGCATTAAAGCTGTAAATAAGAGGGCGATACCTAAGGGTGCAATTTTGAATGTGGGTTGCAATGTGTTTCTTGTTCGACGGAATGAAAATGGTTTTTTGTAGTTGCTTTAGCAATCGTAAATGAATTCGGGAAATAAACTGTACAAATACTCGTGGAAATATGCCGGCGCTTTAACCGTCGATTGTGCCTCGCACTCAATGACAGACGACGGCGGTACAAAGCTTTTTTGTTTTTTCTTACAAAACTTAAGTTGTTCTGCAATTTTTAAATGTAACAGCAACAAAACTCTTCGTTCTTTTTAGAGTGAACGACTAGAAACAGAGATGCGACGCTTCGTGTGAACCACAGACGTAACGGCACAACCTGAAAGCTGGCAGCAGAAAGATCAGAGCCTAACTGCGCGACAAAGGGGGGTGAGCAAGCAATGGTCTCTAAAAGTAACTTACCTCCCCGAACCGGCTAGCCAACACAGCGTATTCAGACCAACTCAAACTGAACTCAAGTGCATGAACCCAAACAGCTAGGTGAAAAAAAATTCGATTTGAAGTTGGTGAATATGAAAAGTGTTTCTTCACGGAAATGGATTCGTGTGATTGTTTTTGAGGATACAATACACTTTTGAACCATAGGATTGATGATTTTTCTCGCTTGAAGATGATATTTTTGAAATCTGAGCCTTTATGCACGTATTTTACTCCTTTTATTGGCGAGGACTTATCGTATACTCGAAATTAAATCTGTACCCAATATTTTGCTTAATGAACATTCTTAATGGTAATGGTGATTGAATTCGATCATATTACTATCATATTATTAGCATTGCACTGGATTGCACATTTTTTATTGGGCGCTTCTCTATCTAGTTAAAGCAAATCAAACACTTCACTATGCCATGAAAACTCCAGCCAGGTACTGGCTTTAACTGCGAGTATGTCGATATGTCATGAAGATCACCCACCTAAGTCTACCGATACATTCATGAGGTAGGATTTGTCTATTGATTGAAACATGGATGAATTCTGTCGAGAATGTCTGACCATTGATGCTTTGATATTGGTAAATTGAATCTTTAATAACCGGTTGCAATGAATATTTCCGTGCTTTTCCCGGAGATGCCGGTGCGATGCTTTCTAAGATGCATTACCATTCGAATGTCTCGAAAAAGAATGGTTATTTACTTGCAATTCTTAAGAGAATTCTTCTCCAACACCCACAGCTCGCATTCATCAATATTGAATCTCCCCTACAGATATCTAGATTATCAAAGACGCATTATATATAGATCCATTCCTAACGCACAATTTATTTCAAGGTTAGCGAACAAGAGCATAGCCCAGAATCTGTCAAAAATATTGATTAATAGCTCCGTATTAATTTTGTGAATCTTATTATACATAAACATTTAGTATATATTACTTTAGAATATAATCCAGGCTATTTTTGTTGATTTTTTTCGCTGTTGAACCAAAACTAAAACAAGAATAAAAATAGGCTTAAGCTCAAATCTACTGGACTAAGCGGGCCCTTAGCAATAGTAGCGTTGACAGGAGCAATAATCATTTGCTACGATATCAATGCATAAATACCAACACTACTGATCTAACGCTTCGACGTGTACAACTCTCCAATGAATTGTCCTACACGCAAACGGATAGGAACTTGGTATCATATCTCGTGTAGAGGAATGTTCACATAATGTTGCCTTGTGGTCACGTACGGACAAGTTCGCTGGTAATATTAAACAGTAGAGTGTCGTAAGAAAATGAAAATAACGTTTCGTATCAAAACCAGAACCACAGAATTTTTAAACTTGGTGATATACGTCATTTGAGTATTGGAGAGGTAAAATTCTGTATTCTTCACGCTCAAGACAAATTTATGGTATTTTGTCGTAACTTAGTCAAACTTAATGTTTCATTGCTGTCTGAAATCGAAAACTCGATGAGTATGAATAATACGTTATTTTGATTGAAAATACCTCAAAAATCATCAAACCGGAGTGGATTATTATAGACACGCTGAAATATGGTCACCTGTTCTACTAGTATACTAATAACGTCTTTTGAACGTTTGATTAACTGAAGAGTGTCCATTGCAATTTCCGTAATCCGCAACCACAGAAAATGCTCGACCTGAGTAGAAAAAGCTGTGAATTTCGAAACAACTGAAGAAACTTTCAAACAACTCGAAGCTTTCTCTGAGAGTAGTGCTATTTTCCAAAGGCTGCTATCTCTGTATGATGATGGTGTCGTTTTCAATCTTGCATGGCTAATGGACCTAACGAGCCTTTATTCACAACGTATACTCTAAACCATATGCGCAGAATCATGATTAGTGAACCAGGTTTCGCTAATGTTAACCAATCACTCCAAAACTGAAATGATTGTGTCAAATATTGTAGAACCCATATTTTGAGCATGCCAAGGTCATCGATGATGACATCATACCAAACTAATGCTCAGGAGAATAGAATAACTACATAACCGGATTCGTAACGTAACACATTTTGCTTCAGGAGATAAGATCTCTAGTAAAATCGGACTATCTGAACAGTGCTAAGATTAATTTCGCCGAGCTTGTCTCTTAGTTAGTGCATAACATGGGAATACGGAGTTAGGACAAGCACTGTATATTGAAATCCAAGCAATGTACGCCGGGGCTTAGAAAAGTAAACAAAGAATTCTTATTTGTGTTCAATATTTCTTCGAATTCACAAACCGATAGTGAGGATCCTCAGAACATTTGCGAAGGATGGGAATATTGGGATATTGTCAGTTCTAAAATGGTGAAAGTTCTAGCTTCATATCGGTTGTCTACAGCGTTATGAGTATGGTACCAGGTGCAGTCAATTAAGGCTTCTACATTTGCCACTATGTACTATTGTACGAGGAGAGGCACATAACAAGTGGATTGGCCCATACCTGGTAGTAGCTCCTGAACATCGAAAAGCGAATTGTTCCGGCATCAATTGACAAGTGAAGACCTCGTATGTCCAGATTCGCCCCAAAAACGAATCCAGTAGACCATTCTTGGTTTGACTTCGAAGCGGAATCAAAAAGTTTGATATAAAAATTTCATCTTTTAGGTCCTAAACGTTGCGGTAATCCAAACCAGTGTTAGTAACGGAAACACTGATGTAGGGGACAATAGAAATCAGTCAATTTTTTTCAGAATGCGAAGGAAGCAGAAATACTAGGTTTGACGGAAGGTAACACACGTATAACTTTGAATAGTGTTTTGTTCTCAGACGCGAATGTCATAGCAAGAAGCTTTGCTAAAGCTCTGAAAATGATGAAAATCTGCGAGTTGAGCGATATTAGAATTCAAGCAGACTTAACGAGTCCAACTGGAAAAAATTTCCCGGACTTAGATACCCGTACTATGTAGAGGCGATTCTTGCATTCTAAGTGAAGTGAACTTGAGCACCGCAAGATGAACTGCGACAAAGTTTGGTTAGAACACATTGAAGTTTTTCATGTGCCTTTCGGAGTTTCATGACGCGCACATGTAACAGAGAAGGTACGAAGCATGTGATGTTGAGTGTATTGAGGCGTTGTACATCGATTTCTAGCGTAACCAGCATCAGTCCGGACTATTTCAATAAGGTCACACGCTTACGCAAGCCAATTAAAAATTTTTGGAATCAATGATCAATCTCACAGCAGACTGACCATTTGCCGTACGATTCAAGCAATTCGAACAGACAGAGATTTCTTGTACTATAAGGCGCCGAGATTCGTTTTGCGACTCTACTACGTCGACGAGAACGGATTCGGCTCAAGTATTGGGCAGACTGTGCCGTCTAGAGGCACGTGGCGCTGAGAAATAGGTTCATCAAATAAACGTGATCACCAACAAATCTGATGAAAGTAGAAAACAGTGAATAAAATAAAACTTACCAAACCAGAATTAGATATTCGATTTATAACATTCCAATCCTATTTACAAAACATTTGTTCAGCAGAAAAATAACTGAAGTATACTGACTCAGTAGACCAAACTTCTAAGAATACAATAACCTACAAAAAATGTGAAGGATTCAAAATCTTTCAAAATTGACTTCGAAGATTTCCACGATTTCTCGCTACAAAAAATAAAACATCAGTACTTAACAGGAGCTGCTCTATAATTGCTTCGCATCAGAAGCAGTAGTGTCTGCTGAAAATAACCGGGGTTAGATTTCGTCAGCTTTGAACTCAGTAATCGTAATAGTTGCATTGAACTGTTACAGCTTGGTTAAAAATACGAATGTGCGCTTTGCACATTTTAAAGTTTAAAAATGAGGTAGCCTCCATATTGAGAGTACGTCTTCCTGTTGACTGATGATCTTTTAAATCCACTCATCACGGTATGGAAATTTCAACTAATAATATCCTCAGATAGAGCAGTATTCTTTTGATTCTTTATTTGCTTGTTATGAATTCAATTAACTTGAAATTCTGATCTAGTATGAAATTTAATAGCGAAATCTATCAATGTGATCGCTTCTGAGCCGATGGATTCCCATGAAGCACGATCGAGTATTAGTTCACAAAAAATAGAATTCATTCCTTTAATTTTCGAGACTACATTTACTGCTGGAAAATGTTGATTCCTCTCGGGATTGAATGGTTTCATGCTTCTAATAAATATATCAAAAGAATTACTGCAGCTTCGATGAAGATATCAAGATTATGCGAGTTCATATCCTGTATGCTTTAAAATGAATTTTATATTGTATTACATTGTCGACATTCGAATCTTCTCATAATACTCTTGGGTTACGTGATTGAAGAGTGCCTTCGAATACCAGTATTTTTAAAAACTGTTATGAAAATATGCAGTACTACTGGGCCAAAACTTTGAAAGTTTAATTCTTCGTTGATACTCTCAAAAAGCGAATGCAAAATTTAAAATTAAAAAATTCTGTAATAGGTTTGTAAAGCTACTAAAAGATGATTATCCCGAATCAGTCTTCATTAAAATACAGAAGGGTGTTCCG
>JAAUYH010126026.1_pt1 | contig 13284 bp, 12 predicted proteins | sample 7278061 | NCBI WGS metagenome assembly JAAUYH01 (sample SAMN14350203, study PRJNA611818) | marine sediment metagenome | isolation source: surface marine sediment (0.6m) | place: French Polynesia: Moorea | collected 2018-08
CCCCAATGTAAGCGCCAGCACCACAACAACGATTGATCGCGAGGCCGGAGCAGCTACCCGCGACAGGCAAGCTACCAATCTCAATAATGGCAACACCGCAACCAGCAGCGCGGTGCGCCAACGCACTGAAACTGGTTCTACGATTGATGTCGCGCAGACGGGCCCGCGTGGAAATTCCCGCTCGCTTTCGGGCGAACGCGTACGGACTGAGAACGGCTCTACCTTCTCCGGCACTGCGACTGGTCGACGCGGGAACGGCTACGAAATCTCGGGCGAGCGCGCCCGCGATGGCATGGGCAATCGCAGCGCAAGCCAACGCGTGACCAACTCGGCAGGGGAGACCGTCGCATCGCGCGAGCGCAGTCGTACGCGCAGTGAGGGACGGGTGACACGCAGCACCACAAGCACTCGGCCTGCCCGAGCCAATTCGCGGCCGCGCCCGGCGCGTCGTCCTCGCTGACCCAGGAAATCTGGCGCCGCGCAGGTCATAGGCCCCCTGATACCCATTGAAGGTGATCTGCTCCTACCCAAAAACGGCGCCAGTTGCCGCATCCGATCCCGACGGTCGGCGCGGTATTTGAAGGGCACGCAAGACTTCAGCGGACTTGCGTGCCCTTTCTTTTTCTTTTCCGCTTTTTGCTTATGGCCAGGACGGCTGGAATTACCGATCGCGCGCCTGTTCGTGGTGGCGGATCACTTCGTCGATGATGAAGCGCAGAAATTTCTCGCTGAATTCCGGGTCAAGATCGGCCTCTTCAGACAATTTGCGCAGCCGCGCGATCTGGCGCTGTTCGCGGGCAGGATCGGCGGGGGGAAGGGTGACTTTCGCCTTGTACTCTCCCACCGCCTGCGTGATGCGAAACCGTTCAGCAAGCATGTGAATGATCGCCGCATCGATATTGTCGATGCTCTTGCGGAAGATCGCCAGTTGCGGATCGTCGACCGTTTGGTTGCGCGTTTCGTCGGACATATCATGCAAAACTAGCAGCAATTCAGCGCTTGCCAAGCGCGCGTGGCTGCCCCTAATGCGGGGGCGATGACCGCAGATGTAGTCCCACTGCCTCGCAAGCAACCGACGCTAGAGCCGATGCTGGCTTTGACGGCAAGCGGCATGAATTCGGTCAACACCGTCATTCTCGAGCGGATGCAGAGCGAAATTCCGCTGATCCCCCGGCTTGCAGGTCACCTGATCTCGGGTGGGGGCAAGCGTTTGCGTCCGATGCTTACGCTCGCAGGTGCTGCGCTGGTGGGATATGAGGGCACGCGTCACCACAAGCTCGCCGCAGCTGTTGAATTCATCCACACCGCGACCTTGCTGCACGACGATGTTGTCGATGGCAGTGAGCTCCGCCGGGGCAAGGCGGCGGCAAATATCGTTTTCGGTAACCCGGCAACCGTGCTCGTTGGCGATTTTCTGTTCAGCCGCGCATTCGAATTGATGACCGAAGATGGCAGTCTGCGCGTGCTCAAGATCCTGAGTCATGCCAGCGCCGTGATCGCTGAAGGCGAGGTCTCGCAGCTCACCGCTCAGCGCCAGATTGAAACCAGCGAGGAACGCTACCTCCACATCATTGGCGCCAAGACCGCCGCCCTGTTCGCTGCAGCCAGCCAGATCAGCGCGGTTGTCGCAGAATGCGGTGAAGACGAAGAGAAGGCGCTGGAGGATTATGGACGCAATCTCGGCGTTGCCTTCCAGTTGGTCGATGATGCGATCGACTACGATTCCGACGCGGCACAGATGGGCAAGGACCAGGGCGACGATTTCCGCGAAGGCAAAATGACGCTTCCCGTCATTCTCGCCCACGCTCGCGGCGATGAGGCTGAGCGCAAGTTCTGGAAAGACGCGATCCTTGGTCACCGCACGTCGGATGAGGACCTCGCAGAAGCGATCCGTCTGATCGAGAAGCACAACGCGCTCGAAGACACGCGTGAGAAAGCACGCCACTTCGCGCAGCGCGCCATCGACGCAATCTCGATCTTTCCTGACAGCAAAGCACGCTCCGCCATGGCCGAAGCCGCACAATTCGCGGTCGCGCGCGGATATTGATCGCGCTACTCAGCCGGGCGTGAGCCCTGAACTACCCATAAACGCCGTTCTGCCCGCCTTGCGGGACGCTCTGTCGCGCGTCGGTGCGGCTGTTCTTGTCGCGCCTCCGGGGGCGGGCAAGACTACGGCTGTGGCGCCTGATCTGCTCGGCGAAGAATGGTGCACGGGCCAGATTATCCTCACATCCCCGCGCCGGGTTGCCGCGCGCGCTGCGGCGGAGCGCATGGCGCAATTGCTGGCTCAGCAGCCGGGTGAAACCATTGGCTACATGACGCGCATGGACAGCAAGGTTTCGGCCCGCACCCGCGTGCTGGTCGTGACCGAAGCGATCCTTGTGAACCGGCTCGTCGATGACCCGGAATTGCCGGGGGTGTCCGCGATCCTCTTCGATGAAGCCCATGAGCGCCATCTCGACAGCGATTTGGGTTTGGCGCTCGCCTTGGAAACCCGCGAGGTGTTGCGCGAAGACCTGCGCGTGCTGGTGATGTCGGCAACTATCGACGGGGCGCGCTTTTCGCGATTGCTGAGTGACGATGCGCCGGTGATCGAGAGTGAAGGGCGCAGCTTTCCATTGGAAATCAAGTGGCTCGGGAGCGATCCCTCGCAGCGTATCGAAGATCAGGTGGTCAGCGGCGTAATGACCGCGTGGCGCGAAGGGGAAGGCGATATTCTGGCCTTTCTGCCGGGTGTGGGGGAGATTGAGCGCACCCGAGAGCTGCTCGAAGCGAAGCTCCCAAGCACACCCATTCTTCCTCTTCACGGCCAAGTCGAGCCCGCCGCTCAGCGCGCGGCGATCCGGCGCGATCCTGACGGGCGTCGACGCATCGTACTCGCAACCGCGATAGCGGAAACGTCGCTCACCCTCGATGGGGTATCGGCGGTTGTAGATAGCGGCCTTACTCGCTTTGCAGAATATGATCGCGCTGCGGGGACCACGCATCTCGTCACGCGGCGTGCGAGTCAGGCGGCCTCTGCACAAAGGGCGGGGCGCGCGGCACGGCAAGGGCCTGGCGTTGCCTATCGTCTATGGGAGGAAGGCGGGCATCTTGGCCGACCCGAGTATGCACCGCCGGAAATAGCGATTGCGGACCTGACCGACCTGACGCTCAAGCTGGCCAAGTGGGGCACCGGCGATCCGGCGCAGTTGCGCTGGCTCGACAATCCACCAGAGGCTTCAGTCGCTGCCGCGCGTGCAACACTACAGGCGATGGGCGCGCTGGATGAGGAATACCGGATTACGCCATGGGGGCAGAAAATCGCTCAGCTGCCTATGGATCCGACTTCGGCAGCGGCCGTGCTTTTCGGTGCGCGCTCGGATCAGGCTGAGGAAGCGGCGGAGATGATCGTGCTCACCCAAGAGCGCGGACTTGGCGGGCGAGGGGAAGATCTTGCACAGCGCTTGTCACGCTGGCGCAGCGAGAAAGGGAGACGCGCAGAAACCGCACGCAAGCTCGCAAAACGCTGGGCAAGTCAGGCGCGCAAGCTGGTCCCCAGCGAGGCGAAAGACACGATGAACCCCGCGCTCTTTCTTGCCAATGCGCGGCCTGATTCTGTCGCTCGTCGGCGGGATTCCACGGGTGAGCAATGGCTGAGCGCAGGCGGGCGCGGATATCAGCTCGATCCCACGTCGTCTCTTGCGAGCGCGGAGTGGATCGTCATTGCCGATGCGCAAGGCTCCGCCAAAGGCGCGCGGATAACATCAGCAGCTGAGCTGAGTTCGCAGGAGGTCGAAACCGCTCTTGCTGATCGGATCGAGCAGCAATCGGTGGTCCGTTGGAACGCGAAGGAATCCCGCGTCGAGGCCCGTCTCGAAAAACGCCTGGGTGCAATCACGATGGCGAGAGGGCCTGATCCCGAACCGGACGCCTCGCAAATCGCGAGCGTACTCGCTGAGATAGCGCTGGAACGGTTGGAAGAAATGCTCCCCGATGGTTTTCTCGCCCGGGCCAGTTTTGGGGGCGTCGATGCTCTGAGCAAAGCCAATCTCCGTGCGCAATCTGACCTATGGCTCGTCCCATTGCTGGAGGGGCGACGCAATCTCGATTTGTCTCCCAAGCGCTTGGCCGATGCGGCTCTTGGGTTGCTCGACTGGAACGATCGTCAGCGCCTCGAAAACGAAGCGCCAACACACTTCACTTCGCCCGCGGGAACACGGCACCCAATCGATTACACAGGCGACGATGCGCCCAGCGTGGAGGTGCGGGTGCAAGCGCTGTTCGGGCTCGATAACCACCCGATGATCGGACGCACGCCGCTTTTGCTGAAGCTAACCAGCCCGGCGGGACGTCCGATCCAGTCAACTCGCGACCTGCCCGGCTTCTGGCGCGGATCATGGGCCGATGTCGCGAAGGATATGAAGGGCCGGTATCCCAAGCACCGCTGGCCCGAACAGCCTTGGTCAGAAAAGCCGAGCCTGAAGACGAAAAACGCCTTCAATCGCGAGTGAGTTTGGATTATCGGACCTGATTGACTGGGATCGAATACGGGGCGCGATGCGGCCCGCAAGGCCGACTGGCCGCCCGCAGCGACGCGACCGTCAGGTCGCATGAGCGAGGAAACGTACGAAAAGATGACCGCACGAATCTACCAGACGCCCAAGAGCGCGATGCAATCGGGCAAGGCAAAGACTGACACATGGGTGCTTGAGTTTGAGCAGAGCGAAGCGCGCAAGCCCGATCCGCTCATGGGGTGGACCGGAAGCGGTGATACGCAAGCTCAGGTGAAGCTCAATTTTCCGTCAAAGGAAGCCGCGAAGGCCTATGCCGAGAAATACGGTATAACTGCACGTGTGCATTCGACGCCTGCCAAGTCGCTCAAACTGCAGGCATATGCCGACAATTTCCGGTAAGTGCGCGACACCCGCGCAAGCCAATCAGGGCTGCGCGGGCGTCAATCTCATCAATCAGCGCAGGCGGATTGAGCCAGAGCGATAAAGTGCGCGGCAATCATTGGCGTCGCGGAATGCGTCCTCATCGAGCAGAACTTCGGCCATGCCGCGCCCAATGAAACGCGGATCGTCGCACTCGCCATCATTGGCCCAGGTGCTCGAGTTGTTGCCGAAATCGACATACTGGACGCGCAGACGGATCGAGCCGTTGCGGAAGAGCGCGCGGCAGTCATTGGCGTCGGCGTAGGCATCTTCGTCGAGCAACGTGGTTGCCATGCCGCGACCTTCGAAACGCGGATCGTCGCATTCGCCGTCATTCGCCCAAGTACTTGAGTTGTTACCGAAGTCGACATTGTTCTGCGCCTGCGCCGGTCCACAGATCAGGACTGCGGATGCGAATGCGGCGATGCCGAGTTTAACGATGTGCATGGTTTCCCCCTGTTGGTTCGATTCGGTTTCTTTGCGCCCTCGCGACCAACACTAGCATGGACGCATGTGAACGCCCCGTAAACGGCGGGTGCCTAACTTGCGGTTACTCCTGATGCTTATTTCAGCGTGAGATCGCCGCGCTCGTAAGCGGTCCGGCAATCGGTCGCGTCCGCTTTGATATCCTCGTCAAGCAGCGGGGTTTCGGTCATGCCAGGGCCCTTGAAACGCGGGTCATCACATTCGCCGTCATTTGCCCAAGCGCCATTGTCGTTGCCGAAATCGACTTCAGACACGTCTGGTCGCGAAGACATTTCGGAATCGGTTAGTGCGCCGGTGTCTGCGTCGCCACCGCAGGCGGCGAGTGGAATTGCCATCAGGCTGGCTAGAATAATTCTCATGACTGTTTGTCCCTCCCTAACCTGCGAATCTTCGCGAAACTGGTTGAAAATTACAAGCGCATCGCCATAGAGAGACTTGGGAGTCGGGTGGACGTTTGCGTTCGCTCACCGGGTCAGGTCCGGAAGGAAGCAGCCCAGGTGAATTGCGGCGGGTCGCTCGGCTCCTTTTTCCATCACATCGTGCGATCATCGTCATGACAAACGCTGAGCGAGCGCGTAGCGTGTGCGTGTGACTGATTCCGATCCAGACCTGCCCGAGACTGAAGAAGAGAACGCTCCCAGCGCTGCCGAGCTTGAGGCGGCCGGGCAGAATTCGATGTTTGGCGGCAATGACATGGGCGAAGGCGTAAAGCCCGAGCCCACCGTTGATCCCGCTCCACAAGCGGCGGCACCTGCATCAGAAGCTGCACAGCCATACCGCGTGCTCGCGCGCAAGTATCGCCCGCAGACCTTCTCTGAGTTGGTCGGCCAGGAACCGATGGTCCGTACGCTCGGCAATGCTATTGAGCGTGATCGGCTGGCGCATGCCTTCCTGATGACTGGGGTGAGGGGCGTCGGCAAGACCTCCACCGCGCGTTTGATTGCGAAGGCGTTGAACTGCGTCGGACCAGACGGGCAGGGTGGTCCGACCATCGATCCATGCGGTCAATGCGAGCCGTGCACCGCCATTGCCGAAGGGCGCCATATAGACGTCATCGAAATGGACGCAGCCTCGCACACCGGGGTCGACGATGTGCGCGAGATAATCGAGCAGGTCCGCTACGCAGCAGTCTCTGCACGCTACAAGATCTACATCATCGACGAGGTGCACATGCTCTCGCGCAACGCTTTCAACGCGTTGCTCAAGACGCTCGAAGAACCGCCCGCCCATGTAAAATTCCTGTTCGCAACTACCGAGGTCGAAAAGCTGCCCGTCACGGTCCTCAGCCGCACGCAGCGGTTCGACCTGCGCCGCATACCGGCGGACCTGCTGACCAAGCATTTCGCGCATGTTTGTGAGATGGAGGGCGTTGAAGCCGAGGAAGAGGCGCTGCGCATCATAGCCGCAGCCGCCGAAGGATCAGCGCGCGATGGCCTTTCCATCCTCGATCAGGCGATCGCCCATGCGGATATGGATTCAGAAGGCAAAGTCATTGCAGCCAATGTTCGCGATATGCTGGGCCTTGCTGACAAAGGCGCGCAGCGGCGCTTGCTCACCCATCTGCTGGAAGGGGACGCCAAGGCACTGCTCGCCGGGATCGATGAACAATACGCGCTGGGGGTCGAGCCGCTCGCTCTGATGCGCGCGCTTATGGATCTCGTCCACCGCATCACCGTGGCGCAGGTCTCTGGCGGCGAACCCGATGCGCCGAGCGAGGAAGAACGCACCGCCTTGGCCGAGTTTGCATCGCGCCTCGGAGCACCTGAGCTCCATCGCCTATGGCAATTGCTCCTGAAAGGTCACGAGGAAGTTCGCCAGGCGCCCGATCCGTTGGTGTCGTTGCAAATGGCGCTGCTGCGCGTGCTGCACGCTGCTGAAATGCCTGATCCGGGCAAGCTGCTGAAGCGGATTGAGGAACTTGCGAAGAACGGCGTTCCGGCTGCGCAGTCTGGATCGTCTGCCGAGAGTGCTCCTGCACCGACCGCATCTCTGCCCAGCGATGCGCAGCTCGAGTGGGGTGTGCTGGTCGACCGCATCGATGATTCCGGCCAACTCCGCGTTGCGCAGATGATGCGAGACAGAATCCGCGTCATTGAACTTGCCCCGGAAAAGCTCATCTATGAACAAGCGGATGCTTTTCCCGATGATCCGGCCCCGGACATTCGCGATGCGCTGTTCAAGCTAACTGGCAAACGCTGGCTGGTTGAGAAAGGGCAGGGCGAGGCGCAGCCTAGCCTTCGCGAAACCGCCGAAGCCGAAGCCAGGGCCGCGCAGGAACGTATCGAGGGGCATCCGCTGGTAAAGGCCGCGTTCGAGGCTTTCCCCGACGCCGAACTGGTCGACCCGAATAGCAATGTCGCCCGCGCCTCATCCGGCGGGCGTTGAAGGAACAGTACGAAAGGAACCCCGCGCCATGAAGAGCATGGAAGAAATGATGCAGGCCGCACAGCAGGCCGCTGAGACAATCCAGAACCAGATGAACGACATGCAGGTGAAGCTCGACAATATCGAAGTCGAGGGCAAAGCCGGTGGCGGTCTGGTCACGGTCCGCGCAACTGCAAAGGGCCGTATTCTCGGCGTCAGCATTGATGACAGCCTGATGGTCAAGGAAGAGAAGAACATCGTCGAGGACCTCGTCACCGCCGCCTTCAACGACGCGCGCGACAAGGCCGACCGTGTTTCTGCCGAACAGATGAAAGAAATGCAGAGCGGCATGGGTCTTCCGCCGGGGTTCAACCTGCCGGGGATGGGCTAAAGCTTGGTAAGTCCTCCATTCGGAGAGGCTTTGTTTTTGCACCCACACATCCACAGCTTCCTGACCCCCGCCATTGCGGCGCTAGGGGCGGCTACCCATATTCCCTGAAACGATGGGCCCCAATGGCCGTCTGGAACTTATGAATATGACACAGCATTTCCCTCTCCTTCCCCTGCGCGACATTGTCGTTTTTCCCGGCATGGTCGTCCCGCTGTTCGTGGGGCGTGACAAGTCCGTTGCTGCACTTGAAGCGGCGATGGAGGCGAGCAAGGATATCTTCCTGCTCGCACAGCTTGATCCGGGAACCGACGACCCGGAAGGCGATGACCTCTATGACACCGGCGTAGTGGCGCAGGTGCTTCAACTCCTGAAGCTGCCCGATGGCACGGTGCGCGTGCTGGTCGAAGGCACGGCTCGCGCCAAGCTCTCTTCATTGCGGACCGAGGACAATTACGTTCTTGCCGAAGTCGACCTCCTCGAACCTGAAACGGTTGCAGGCAGCGAAGTCACGGCGCTGATGCGGCAGGTGACCGAGCAATTCGGTGAATATGCCAAGCTCAACAAGAAGATGGGCGATGACACCAATGTCGACCTGTCGGACGTTGACGATGCCGGGGACCTTGCTGACACGATTGCGGCGGCGTTGAATGCCAAGGTTTCGGACAAGCAATCGCTGCTGACCGAAGCCAATCCGCTGAAGCGGCTCGAACTCGTCATGGCCTTTATGGAAGGCGAGCTGTCGGTGCTTCAGGTTGAGCGCAAGATCCGTGGGCGCGTGAAGCGCCAGATGGAGAAGACCCAGCGCGAATATTACCTCAACGAACAGTTGAAAGCGATCCAGAGCGAGCTGGGTGGTGGCGACGGCGAAGAAGTCGATGAGCTTGCCGAGCTGACCGAGAAGATCGAGAAGACCAAGCTTTCCAAGGAAGCCAAGGCCAAGGCGAAGGCCGAGCTCAAGAAGCTCAAAGGCATGCAGCCGATGAGCGCCGAAGCGACCGTGGTGCGCAACTATCTCGACGTGCTGCTCGGCCTGCCATGGGGCAAGAAGAGCCGCGTCAAGAAAGACATCGCTAAGGCGCAGGAAATTCTCGATGCCGATCACTACGGGCTTGAGAAGGTCAAGGACCGGATCATCGAGTATCTCGCCGTACAAGCGCGAACCAATAAGCTGAAGGGTCCGATCCTGTGCCTTGTCGGTCCTCCGGGTGTCGGCAAGACCTCGCTTGGCAAGTCGATTGCCAAGGCGACGGGCCGTGAATTTGTGCGCCAGTCGCTGGGCGGCGTGCGAGACGAAGCCGAAATCCGCGGCCACCGCCGGACTTACATTGGCTCAATGCCAGGCAAGATTGTCAGCAACCTCAAGAAGGCCGGAACCAGCAACCCGCTGTTTCTGCTCGATGAGATTGACAAGCTTGGTCAGGATTTCCGCGGCGATCCCGCTTCAGCGCTGCTCGAAGTGCTCGACCCGGAACAGAACAACAAGTTCCAGGACCACTATCTCGAGCTCGATCTGGACCTGTCGAACATCATGTTCGTGACCACAGCGAACAGTCTCGACCTGCCTCAGCCGCTGCTTGACCGGATGGAGATCATCCGTCTTGAAGGCTATACTGAGGACGAGAAGGTCGAGATCGCCAAGCGTCACCTGATCCGCAAGCAGGTTGAAGCGCATGGGCTCAAGGACGGCGAATTCGAGCTGACCGATGAGGGCCTGCGTGACCTCATCCGATACTACACTCGCGAGGCCGGGGTGCGCACGCTGGAGCGCGAGATTGCGCGGCTCGCGCGCAAGACCTTGCGCAAGATCCTCGAGAAGGAAGTGACCTCGGTCACGATCACGCCTGAAAATCTCGGCGACTTTGCCGGGGTGCGCAAGTTCAAGCACGGTATGAGCGAGGACGAAGCGCAGGTCGGGGCGGTGACGGGCCTAGCCTGGACTTCGGTTGGCGGCGAACTCCTCACCATCGAAAGCGTGACCACGCCGGGCAAGGGTGAGATCAAGACCACCGGCAAGCTCGGCGATGTCATGAATGAAAGCGTCTCGGCTGCGTTCTCCTTCGTGAAGGCGCGGGCGCCAAGCTATGGGATCAAGCCGTCGCTGTTCCAGCGCAAGAATGTCCACATCCACTTGCCTGAAGGCGCTGTGCCAAAGGATGGGCCGAGCGCAGGTATCGGCATGGTCACCTCGATTGTCTCGACGCTGACAGGCGCAACCGTGCGTCCGGATGTGGCGATGACAGGCGAAGTGACGTTGCGCGGCCGGGTCCTCGCGATCGGCGGGTTGAAGGAAAAGCTGCTCGCGGCGCTTCGTGGCGGGATCAAGACTGTCCTCATCCCCGAAGAGAACGTGAAGGACCTCGCCGAGATACCGGACAATGTGAAGGAAGGGCTGGAGATCATTCCGGTGAGCCATGTCGATCAGGTGCTCGAACATGCGCTGACCGAACTGCCGGCACCGATCGAATGGACCGAAGCTGATGATCTGGCATCGCAGCCGGGAGGCCAACCGCAAGTTGCCGCCCCAGGTTCGGATACTCCCACCGCGCATTGATCGGCGAGCCTTCCGGCTGCCCCGAATCGCAAAGCGGAAGCCGTAGCGTCCGGGTCCGTCGGACCCGGATTAGCAGGGATCGAGAGCGCCAGCGGACTTCGGTTCGTCGCAAATCGGGCCAGTTGCGCGAAAATGGCGCTTTTCCGGGCGATTTGCCTTTGACAGTCCACCCGAAAGTGTCTCAACTTGCGCGCCTTCGAGGGGGGCGATTCACCGAAGCTCGAGAGCTAGATAGAACGAGGGGGTTCAACGATGAATAAAAATGAACTGATCAGCGCAGTTGCCGAAACCAGCGGCCTTTCGAAAAATGACGCATCCACCGCGGTGGAAGGTGTATTTGATGCGATCCAGAAGGCACTGGCTGGCGGCGACGAAGTGCGACTGGTCGGGTTCGGCACATTTTCGGTCGCAAAACGCAAAGCTTCTACTGGACGCAACCCGTGCACTGGCGAGCCGATGACGATCAAGGCTTCCAATCAGCCCAAGTTCAAGGCCGGCAAGGGCCTCAAGGACGCCGTCAACTAAACCAATCCTGGCTTCGGCCAGAACAGGCGCTGCGCCTCGCGCCGCCAAATCAAACACCCCGTCAGCCTGATGCGGCCGGCGGGGTGTTTGCTTTTCGACAAATGCTCTCCCCTCAGCGCGACATGTCGATCAGCGCGGTGGGCGCTGTCTGGGTACGTGGCGAGATGTCCCATTCGAGCATCTCGCCATTGGGCGTCGGGTTGGGACCTTCATCGGTATTGTTGGCGCGAATGTTGCCGCTCGTGACGATCGTGAAGGTTCCTTCCATCGTGGGCAATTCGGGCATTTCCGGTGAGTTCTCGCCCGCACCCATCATGGCGCCAAGACCACCCATTCCGCCCATCATTCCGCCATCGCTCTGGTTCGCAAAGCCGGGAGCATTGACGCGCACCATATTACCGTCCCGCAGGATGATCTGGACGAACGGATTGGTCATTGGAACATCTTCGATCACCGGGAACATGAAGTCGTGGCTCAGTTCCCCGTTTACCGAATAGCGCACATCGAAGACACCATCGCCCTTGTCGACGACGCGCTCCCAGCCTTTCTGGCGCTGGAGCATTTCAACAAGCTCAGCGGTGGCTTCGGGGTTGGACGGATCAATGCCGCCCATCATCGCCGACATTTGCTGCGCCTGCTGCGCTGCTTCGGCCCTACGCGTTTCGGCGCCGGCGTCCCATTCGGCGCGCTGCTCGGCGATTTCCGCTTCGGTGCACTCGCGGTCTTCAAATGTCTCTTCGTTGAAGCAGTAGGGTTCGAATTCCTCCGCGCCAGCGCCCATCTGGGCCAGACTTGAAAGGCCAACGAAGAAGATTTCGCCTTCGTAAGTGAACTCGAACCGATCCTCTTCCATCAGGATAAGCTCAGCCGTGAACTTGCCCGGTGTGATGAAGCACCCGGTCAAAAGCAGAGACAGGCTGGCAAGAAGCGCGGTGGCAAGGACCCGCGGTGATTGGTGCATCGTCATTCAGATTTCTCCCCCTCGCGCTCAGTCGGACCTGCGCGTTGCAGCAGCATATAGCGCAATTGCTGCAGCATTCGAAACATTGAGACTTTCGATTGCCGAGGAAATCGGCAGCTTGGCAAGAGCGTCGCAATGGGCAGCGATATTGTGGCGCATCCCTTCGCCTTCTGCTCCCAGCACAATTGCAAGCGCGCCGGCGGGCATGCTTTCCGCGAGCGTTGCTTCGGCTTCTCCTGCCATGCCGATGCGCCAGTACCCGGCATCGGCCAGCTCATCGAGCGCGCGGGCCAGATTGACGACGCGCACCCAGGGCACAGTCTCAAGCGCGCCAGATGCGGACTTTGCGACCACGCCGCTTTCGGGCGGGGCGTGGCGGTCCTGCGTGACGATACATGCCGCGCCAAAAGCCGCCGCCGAGCGCAGGATCGCGCCGACATTATGCGGATCGGTCACCTGGTCGAGAATCACCATAGGGCGCGCCGGATCGCCGGTTGCGACAGAATCGAGGAACACGTCCTCCAAGGGTTCGCATTCGAGCACCAGCCCCTGATGCGGTGCATCCTTGGCGACAAGGCGCGCGAGATCGGTGACGTCCGCATATTCGACCGGGAAATCGGGTGGCAATTCGCCGTCGAGGCTTTCGATCCCCTCGCGCGTTGCCCACAATTTGCGGTGCGAGCGGTTCGGATTCTTCAGCGCCGCCTCGACCGGGTGACGACCCCACAGGCGCACATGGCCCGCAGTGGCGCGCCCCGATCCGCGTCCGCCCTTCATACGTCCCGCCCGTCCGCGCAGGGCCCGTTTGCGGTCTGATTTAGCCATCAAAAGTCTCGCTCATCATTCTTGTTGGCGCTCCCCTGCCAGTGACCCCATTGACAGGCAAGCGCCGCTTCGCCAAAGGGGCGCCTCTCGGCAGCGAGGCCCGGCGGGCCGCGCCCCTTTTCCGGAAGCGATCGAAACGCTCCCTTGGACAAGCCCAGTGTGGACAGGTGGCCGAGTGGTTAAAGGCAGCAGACTGTAAATCTGCCCGCGCAAGCGTACGCTGGTTCGAATCCAGCCCTGTCCACCACCGGCTTCAATTCCCGAC
>JAAUYH010138988.1_pt1 | contig 13284 bp, 9 predicted proteins | sample 7278061 | NCBI WGS metagenome assembly JAAUYH01 (sample SAMN14350203, study PRJNA611818) | marine sediment metagenome | isolation source: surface marine sediment (0.6m) | place: French Polynesia: Moorea | collected 2018-08
ACCGAAAGTGTCGGGCTCTGTGTGTCCGCCGATGAAGCGGTGCAGGGAACGGTTTTGATCACCTTTAGCCAGCCCCAGGTGGCTGGTCGATGACCCCAATGACGATAGGAGACCCCCGATGAACCGCCACGACTATGCCTATCCTTTTCGCATCGCCACGGCCTCTGGGCAGGCGGCCCAAAACCGTTACGCCGCCCATGTGGCGCAGATGATTCGGCAGGTGCTGTTAACTATGCCGGGGGAACGGGTGAACCTGCCTGAGTTTGGTTGTGGGCTGCGGCAACTGTTATTTGCGCCCCATTCCGAAGCCCTGGACGCCACCACTGAAATGCTGGTGCAGCAGTCCCTCGACCGCTGGCTGGGAGACCAGATTCAGGTGCAGAAGGTAAGGGTTTTGCCCGCAGACGAGGCCCCCGATGCTGCCCAACTGCTGATTCAAATTGAGTATGTCTTGATCGAGACCCGCTCCAACCAATATCTGAATGTGCAAGTGAGGTGAGCATGGCTAAAGACCGACGGGCAGAATTGCTAACGAGCAGCACCTTGAATGGAATCGACTTCGTCGAGGTGTTCACTCCCGAAGATCAGAAAACGCTCCGCGTTCACTTTCTCAATGATGTTGACCTGAATGGAACGATTACGGGTGTCACGATTACTGGGGGTGACACCATCCCCACCGTCAGGGTCAATCCCATTGACGACGCCCATGCCTGGAGTACAGAGGATGAGCGGCTCCTGCTGACTCTAACTGTGGATCGACCAGGGGACTTTTCCAAATACACCCTGACCTTAATCAGCGACTCAACCAGTATCCCCCTGGATCCCTACTTTGCTCAGGCCACCTTTTCCTTTAAGGTGCACTGTCCCTCCGATCTGGACTGTGCTCCAGGGCCGCCGGTCTGCCCCCCGTTGACGGGTGAGGCCCCACCCATCGACTATTTGGCCAAGGACTTTCTCAGTTTTCGTCAGGCTCTGTCTGACTTTTCTGCGCTGCGCTACCCCGGCTGGCAGGAACGCTCCGAGGCCGACTTTGGCGTGATGATGATGGAGGCCCTGTGCAGCCTGGCCGATGACTTGAGCTATCTGCAAGACCGGATTGCCGCCGAAGCCGCCCTCGACACCGCCACCCAGCGTCGCTCGCTGGTGCATCACGCCCGCCTGGTGGACTACGAACCGCGTCCCGCTACTTCTGCCCGGGTTCTGCTACAAGTGAATGTCTCCAGCGACATCTCGGTTCCACCCGGTGTGGCAGTCAGCGCCCAGGGGCCCGAGGGAGCCAGCCTCGACTTTGAGATCGGCGAGGGTCTGAACAACGAACAGACCCACGACCTCAAAGCAGCCTGGAATCCAGGCATACAGCCCTATTGGTGGGACGACAGTCAGCGCTGCCTGAAGGCCGGGGCGACTGAGATGTGGATTGAGGGTGATGGCTTTGGTTTCCAGGCGGGCACTCTCCTACTGATTGACACCGAGGGGATTAATCCTGCCGATCCCCCCATTCGGGAAGTGGTGCAACTGGCCCAAGAGGCCGTAGAAACGACAGACCCTCTCTTTCCCCAAGTTGTCACCCAACTGGTGTGGCGCGCCGAAGACGCCCTCCGGTTCGACCACGACCTGACCCGCACCCACCTGGCTGGCAATCTGGTTCCCGCTACCCAAGGCCGTCGCTACACCGAAATGTTCGCTATCAATCAGGCTCCGACGACTGCGCCTCAAATGGCGTTAGCCCTGGTTCGCACCGGCCCCAACAGCACCGCGACTGCGCCAGTTTACCAGTACCTTTATTCCCTACGGGAGCCCCCCCTGGCCTGGCTGCAGCCGTCAGACCCAGAGGTCTGGCCCAAACCCGAAATTCAACTGACTCAGAGCGGCTCCACAAAACCGTGGCGTTGGCGCCATCGTCTGCTGGAGGCGGATTCGTTTGAGCAGGCTTATACGATCGATCCGGGACGGTACCGGCGCATTGGCCGCAACGTCGATGGCAGCGAAATGGCTGACTATGACGGCGACCCAGGAGAAACCCTACGCTTTGGCGATGGCGCCTTTGGCGCTCTGCCCGAACTAGGAGCGGTATTTGAGGTGACCTACCGGGTGGGGGATGGAGCCGCCGGGAACGTGGCTGCTGATACTATCACTCGGGTAGACCCAACTTGGGCATCCTGCATCCAGGTCACCAATCCCTTCCCGGCCACGGGCGGGGCGGACGAAGAACCCGCAGAACGCATCCGTCGGCTGGCTCCCCAGGCTTTTCGGGCCCAACAGTTCCGTGCGGTTACCGCTGAGGACTACGAAGCTGCTGCCGAGGCCCTGCCCTGGGTGCAGCGGGCCGGCGCCACCTTTCGCTGGACTGGCAGCTGGTTGAGCGTGTTCACCACCCCCGACCCTCAAGGTTCTACCCAAATGGCGGTGGACCAGCACCGGCAACTGATCGACCGGCTCAACCGCTACCGACTGGCCGGTTATGAGTCCTATGTGTTGGCTCCCCACTATCGGTCGATTGATCTCACCGTAACAGTCTGCGCCCGGCCTGATGCCTTCCGCGGGGATGTGGCCGCCGCCCTGCGGGAAACCCTAAGTAACCGACAGACCGCCGATGGCTCCCAGGGCTTTTTCCATCCCGATCGCTTCACCTTTGGCCAGGCCCTAGAGCGCAGCGCCCTGGAGTCCGCCATTCAGTCTAGCTATGGGGTGGCTGGGGTGCTATCGATTCAGTATCGTCAGCGGGGGGTTACCCAGGTAGAGCAGCCCCTACCAGACCGGATAACCATTCCAGCCGATGCAGTGCTGCGGCTGGATAACGACCCCAACCATCCGGAGTGGGGGGCCTTACGCATTCAGGTGGAGGGAGGCAAATGAGCAACGGCGATATACCTATCTGCCCCTGCGAGGGCCTGCATCATCCGCAAGGGCTGTTTAACCGGCCTGGTCAAAGCACCCTGAACTATCGAGTGGGGGACTACACCAGTTTCCGCCAGGCCCTATTGCAGGCATTACCAGACGAAAACGAGTTGCGCCACTGGCGACCCGGAGCCGAAGGCGACCTGGCCGTGCAACTGGTAGAGTGGTGGGCCTACCTGGCCGATATTCTCACCTTCTATAACGAACGCATTGCTCACCAGGCCTATCTGCGCACGGCAGACTTGCCCGAGAGCCTCAGCCGATTAATTCGACTGTTGGGCTATCGCCCCCGACCGGGCATTGGGGCCCGGGGCGAGCTGGCCGCTCTGCTAGTAAATCCCGACAAGCCGCTGATCTTGCCCCAGGGCTTTGCCATCCAGAGCAAACCCGGACCGGGGCAACAACCCCAGATCTTTGAACTCAATGCCGATACCCTAATCACCTCGCCCGACACCATCCCGGCTGATCCAGTGACGGATGATCGGCTGTTACCCAGCGGCAGCACTTTCTTCAGCATCTTACTGAAAGGCGCGGTGACCACCGTGAAGGCTGGGGAAGAGCTGCTACTCCTGAAGAAAGGATGGATGGGGGTTGATGACCGAGGAATCCCCGACCCGAATTATGCTCTGGTCACTGTTCAGTCCGTTGACAGCGAGGCAGCCCCACGCGGCAAGGTTAATACCCGAGTGACGTTTGCCAGCACACCTGCATTACCCGGGAATGCTTTGGTGAGTGAGTATCGCCTGCTCAAAAGCACCCAGTCTGCCCATCTTTGGCCCTATCCGGTTGATCCAAACTTGGTAATTAAGAGTGATGAAGTGCATTTGGAGTCAATTACACGCCAGATCCAAGCAGGTGATCCTGTACTTTTCAGAGTGCCTGTATTCTGGCCTCCACCACAGTTGCTCGAGTTGGCTGGGAACACACCCGCTCTAACGCATGATCAAATAACTAGCTATCTTACCTTCTGGGGAACTCTCCTTCGTCAATTTATCAATTGGAGAAATGTATCGCTAATTAATTTATGGTATGGACTTTATCCATACCTTATTCAGCCTGTTTTTGTTGCTTTCCTGTCTTATACATCAGATGGGAACACACCCACTCTAAGATTCGATTATCTAACGCTCGATCAAATAATTGACTATCTTACCTTCTGGATAGCTCTTCTACGCCTATTTATCGATCAGGGCAATACATACCTGATCGATTTATGGATCTCTCTTTATCCATATCTTATTCAGCCTGCTATAGCGGATTTGCTCTCTTACACCCCCGAACCAAAGTTAGTCAGTGTTTTGCAAAACTCGGAAGTTATCTGGCTAGCCAATGGTGACCCTAAAGAACCTAACAAACGCCCAATCGATCTTGATCCAGAAGAGCCCTCGATTCCTATCCCCCATACTTGCCTGAGGTTTACACCTGATCTAGCTGGGCTTGAGGATTGGATCGCTATACCTACTAAATTCCTTGCTTTCTGCAACGAACTGCTTGAACTATGGTCTGTAACAGATTCGACACTCATACCTCCTTTGTTGCGAAAGTATGCTGAAATGCCCAAAGCTACCTTAACAGTCCACTATGACTGGCAGGAGGTGGGGCAGTTGATCGCCTCCCCCGTGACTTCAGTAGCAATGATAGCGGGAAAAGAGGTTACCCTAACCCCAGTGGCTTCTTCCCCGATCGCCCTGCCTGATCTGACTGACCAGCCCGTATTGCTGGAAGATGCCACTGGGCGCGGAGCCAAGGCAGTCGCCGCGACGAGCGCGGGCAACATAACCCTAAGGAACCTGACCCATGCCCCGGCGACACTTACCCCGCCCCTGCGGGTGTTGATGAATCGGCTGCCAGTGTCACGGGGACAAACTGTTCCCAGAGAAATTTTGGGCAGTGGCAATGGGGCGATCGCTGGTCAGGAATTTGTGCTGAAAAAGGCTCCCCTCACCTACCTGGCAGGCCAAAACGCCAAATCAGGAGAGAACTACACCAGCACCCTGAGAGTTTGGGTGGATGGGGTGGAATGGCAGGAAGCGCCCAGTTTTTATGGCCAGCCCCCCCACGCCCGGATCTTTGTTACTCGAGAAGATGAGGAACAGCGCACCCATGTGCTGTTTGGCGATGGCATCAACGGGGTCCGCTTGCCTTCTGGGGTGAATAATGTGGTGGCCCGTTATCGCTATGGTAGTGGGGCCGAGGCTCCCGAAGCAGGCAGCTTAAGTGTAATTGTTAAGCCCTACCCCAACCTCAAGGCCATTCTCAATCCGGTGCCAGTAGGGGGTGGAGAAGATCCAGACCCACCGGATCAGATTCGGCGCTATGCCCCCCGCTCGGTTTTAACCTTTAGCCGGGCCGTTTCCCGAGACGACTACGAAACTATCGCCGCCCAAACCCCCGGTGTTGCCCGGGCCCGGGCCTACTGGCGCTGGAATGCCGATCAGCAACGGGCTCTGGTAGAGATCTACGTGGGGGATGATGACAACGCCGTTGAGGCAGCCAAAACGACTCTCCGGGGAGCGGGGGATCCTAATCGACCGGTCCAGGTGTTGCCCGCAACTCCAATTCCCATTCGCCTCACCCCGACCCTGCGTTTGGATCCCACCTATGAAGCCGACTGGGTGCAAGCCCAGGTGCGGCAGGCCCTAACCGATCCAGACAGAGGACTGTTTGGTGATCGCCGGGTGCGCATTGGACAGGTCATCTACCAGAGTCAGATCTATGCTGCCTGTCTGGGGGTGACTGGGGTGCTGGCGGTACGGGGTCTCAAGTTTGCATTTCTGCATCGCAGTTTTCACATCTTAGATGGCGTTCCATTTGAATATTCTAATTGGCAGGAAGAGGATTGCCCTCGCCATGATCCCGGTGAAGGTAGTTTCTACCAGCTGAGGGATTCGCTTGAGGATCTGACGCTTCAGGAGGAGGAAAGGCTAACATGATGCAGCAAGACCGGGACCACTACGAAGCCTATTATGCTGACAAACTCTGGCAGTTGCTGCCCGCTGTCTACCGAGCGGAAGATTCAACCCGGCTAGACCAGGCTGGCCCCCTGCGGGAAATGGTTAACCGCATTGGCGTCCAGGCAGCCATTCTGCGGCGCAGCATTGATCGCCTGTGGGCCGATCAGTCAATTGAAACCTGCGATGACTGGGTGATCGCCTACCTGGGCGACCTGCTGAACACCAACCTGGTGGCCTCCCTGGATGCCCGGGGGCAGCGGCTGGATGTGGCCAAAACCATTTACTATCGGCGACGTAAGGGGACGGTGGCTCTGCTGGAAGAACTGGCCCACGACGTAACGGGCTGGGAAGTTCGAGTGGTGGAGTTTTTCCGGCGGCTGAGCCGCAACCACCATGGGCTTGATCCAGAGATCGGGCTGCCCGCCGCCACCCCCAACCCTATCGGTAGCCGCGCCCTGCAACAAGCTCAGGGACTGGTGGGGCCACTCACCAATACTCCCCTGGGGGGCTGGGCCGACCTACGCCACGTCTATGGGGCCGCCAAAACCAGCACGGCCTTCGACGAGTTTTATCACCTGGCCGATGTGCGCCAGGGCCAAGGGCAACTGGGGTGGTACGCCATTCCCCGCCTGGGGGTATTTCTCTGGCGCTTGCGCAGTTTTGGGGTAAATCGGACTACCCCGATGGCCTACAGCACCTGCCCAGACCACTACAGCTTCGACCCGACCGGTCGAGAGATTCCCCTGTTTGCTGCCGAGTCTCACGTATATGAAGATCGCTGGGTCTCCCCCGCCGAATGGCAGTTGCCGGGGGAACTTTCGGCGCCGCTGCTCCAGGCCGAGTTAGCCAATCTCTATGCCTGTGTAGGCTCTGATGGCCAACTCATCCTCAATTCAGTAGGCGTGTTTGACTCGACGGGCGATCTGGTTCCTATCGAAGATATCAGTGCCGACCTGCGCCAATGGGGGGAGGACCCAGACATTGCCTTCCTGATTGATCCTGCCCGAGGTCGATTAATCAAAGGGCCAGCCGCTCCCGATGGCAATCCGAACGTTACCTACCATTATGGCTTCTCGGCCTGTATCGGCGCCGGTCCCTACGACCGGCTTTCCCTGGGCTTGGGGCCTACGCCTACGCCTGAGCTAGAGACAAAGGTGCAGGGGGGAGGAGATTCACTCAATACTGCATTGAGTAGTCTGGGTAGTGAGGGGGCCCTCACCCTAGAGGATTCCCTGACCTACACCACTGTGAGTGATGTTACTGACATCCAGGCAGTGACGCTGCGAGCGGACAATCACCAGCGTCCGCTGATTCGGTTGCTTGCTCCTGCGCTACCGACCGACCCGACCAGTGAGTGGGTGTTCACCGGATCCACAGCTCCAGACGCCCAAAACACTTTGATACTAGAGGGGCTCTTTATCAGTGGCGGCGATATCGTTCTGAGGGGGGCGTTTGACCAGGTAATTCTCCGCTGCTGCACTCTTGACCCGGGTGAAGTTGATCCGGCAGCTACGCTTCCATATCCTCGGTATCCATACGGCAAAGCTGTAGATTTACGCCCCCTATCCACAGACCGTAGGCTCTTAGTTCCCTGCCACCTTTATATCGAGGGCCAGGTAAACCAGTTGATCATCGATCGCTGCATTTTAGGCCCTATCTACACCCGAGCAGACAGTTCAGGGATCCAGCACCTGATCATGCACGATAGCATTGTGCAGGCCGTTCACCCAGATGAGGCAGCGTTCAATCTGGGGACGGGCATCACCGAGCTGGTGCGCTGTACGGTGCTGGGGAAGACCGATGTTCACCGTCTGATGGCCAGCGGTTGCATTTTGGACGATCTCATCACCGCTACCGATGCCCAGCACAGTTGCCTGCGGTTCAGCGCCTGGGCGACGGGCAGTACAGTCTTACATCCCTACGAGTGTGTTGAGATCAGGCCGATCGCCCCGTTGTTTACCAGTCGGGTATTTGGGCAACCGGGCTATGCCCAGCTGCAAACTGGAGCCGACCGGCTGATTCAGACCAGTTCTGGCGGTGGCAAGGCCACCCTCCTGGAGGGAGCAGAAGATGGCTCTGAAATGGGAGCCTTTGCCCGCGAGAAAAATGCCATTAAGCAGCGCAGTTTACGGATTAAATACGACGAGTTTATGCCCCTGGGCCTGAGCCCAGTTTTGATTCCAGTGACTTAACGAGGAGGAACCGATGGGGAGCGATCGCGCACGCATTTCCTATGACAAGAATCAACAGTATCGGGGAGTAATTGCCCAACAGGGCCGGGTTAACCTGGAAGCCGACTGGAACGAAGCCCAGCAGATTACCCACGAAGAGATGCGGGAGCAGGCTCTGGATATTGTGGGCCCCAATGGTACATCAGACAATGGTTACGAGATTAGGGAGAGCTTGTTACCACCATTCAAAATTGGTAAAGGTTCGATGTATGTAGGCGGTATGCGCGTTTTTCGAGCCAAGTCTAATCTGTATGGATATCAAAAAAATAGCACCTGGCTCGATTGGAGAATCAATTGGAGAAGTGATCCAAATTCTTGGGAGTCTGGGCCGATATCGGAGCCAGAATTCATTTATCTCTATCTAAGAGAGCAGGAGGTCAGTGCGGTCGAAGATCCAGCCTTGCTCGAACCAGCTTTGGGCGGCCCTGACACCACTCAACGAGCGTATTTAATTCAGCACATCATACGTCACAAGCTTTCAGGAGAAATTCTATGCTCCAATGCCCTCCATAGTGCTGAAGATATATGGAAAGAGCACGGCCTGGCGTTCGACTCCACCACAATGCGATTGGATTCTCAAAGTCTCCTTAGGGTTGTCTTTTCCCCTCCCCCTTCCACCACTAACCCCTGTGACCCTATGGCAGAGGAAGGGTATTTGGGAGCCGAGAACCAGCTAATTCGGATTCAAATTTCAGCGCCCGACAAGTTTTTATGGGGGTTCGACAACGCTTTCAATCTTTACCGAGTGGACGAGGTGGTCAATGCCAACACGATTAGACTCAAGCAGCGTCCAGTTGATGAGCGCCACTGGCCTCGTGCTAATCAGGTAGTAGAGGTACTGCCAGCCGCTGCCCGATTGAGCAACGGTGAATACGTAGCAACTGCTACAGGTTATGTCTTTACCCTTACAGAAGACTACGATCCTGATGAGCAAACCCTATCTGGTGATTTGCCAGACATAATTTGGGATGAAACTTCTCACCCCACTAATCCTCTATTTGTACGTGTATGGCAACGTGAAGAAACCTTTGAGCGTCGAGAACTTGTCGCCTTGGGTGAGACTGGCTTACAGATCAGACTAACGACTAAAGACTCTGCACCCTTTCACATTGGCGATTACTGGCAGATCGGTGTCCGCCCTCAACATCCGACAACAGTCTATCCCAAACGCTATCTAGACAGACGCCAATCCCCCGATGGTCCACGTCTATGGGCTTGTCCCTTAGCCGTAATCAAGCGGGATGGAGACAACTTGATTGTTGAGGATTGTCGTAAGCATTTTGTCTCTCTCACAGGACCGCCAGCGATTCACGTTATTGATGCAAACTGGGCTAATGATGATATTTTCCCGCTAAATTTACTAGGGGGAGACTGGGGCTTAAAAATCTATTTCGATCAAGACCTTGATCCAGATTCTGTTGTACAAGAAACGGCACCAATGGCAACTATGATTGTTACTCTTGAGGTGCCCGAGATAAACTTACCGTTTGGTGCTCCTGATATGGGAATCATAAATACTGATGGTTGGCGCACCCACTGGATTGGTAGAGCCCAAAGCTTTATTCTTAATGGAAAGATTCAGTATAATTCTGATCCTTTAGAAGGAGAAAATGGAAGTATGATTAGCTGGGAACTTCCAAATATTGGAGCATTAGGAGCATTGCTTAGAACACAAACGCATTTAGGATCTGACTTGAAATGTTGCGCTCGGGTTCGTGTAACTTTGAAAGGGTCTAGTATTTGGGGCCTGGATGAAGAAAATGGGCAATATCGATACTTGGATGGGCAAACTTTTGGCCAACGTAGTCACCGAAATTTAGATCCAGGAATCTATCGTACAGCTTTAAAACTTCCCTCTGGGAATAATGCAAAGGCGAGTGATTTTGAGAGTTGGTTTTGGATTAAACTTGATAACTATTCATACCCCTCAGTCGCTATCGGGGATTTCCTACTATGATGGCTGTGTGGTCGTTTTGGACAAAACCATTTAGGAGTCACAAGCAGTCCATTTGGGGAAGTGAAAAGCATCATCTTCTTTCCTGGATATTGTCAGTTGAAACAGCCCGACAGCATTATCCGGATACATCCCTATTCACAGATGATGAAGGCGCGAAAATGCTGGTTGATGGCCTTGGACTTGAATTTGATCATCTTTCAACTGATCTGAATGTGCTAGACAAGCACGATCCAGAATGGTGGAGTCTTGGCAAGATATATGCTTATCGTGCTCAAGAAAACCCATTTATTCACATTGATAGCGATGTTTTTCTGTGGAATCCTCTATCAAAAAGGGTAGAATCTGCTCCGATCTTTGCCCAAAGTCCTGAATATTTATCAGAGGGTTTTTGTTATTGTCCACAGGAATTTATTACGTTTATTGAGCATATGAATGGCTGGGTTCCAGAAGAGTTGATCTGGTACAGTACTCAAGTGGAAGAGCAGCGAGGAGACGGCTGTGGAATCTTTGGCGGAAATCAAGTGGATTTTATTCAATACTATGCTGATACGGCGATCAAACTGATTGAGGACAAAACCAATTTTGTCAACTGGTCTCCGTTGTCTCGTAAGTCAATCCATATGATGTTGGTTGAACAGTATTTGTTAGCCGCATGCATTGAATATCAAAAAAATAAATCAGAATCTTACTCTAGCGACATCCGAATTGAATATTTATTTAACTCCATCGCTGAGGCTGATAATCCTGCCAAAGTGAAGGAAGTTGGGTACACCCATCTATGGGGAGACGCCAAACGGAATCGAAATATTGGAGATCGCCTGGAAAAGCGAGTAGCACGCGATTATCCGCAGCACTATTCGCGATGCATCGAGTACCTCAAAAGCCAGAATCCAGAAGCTGTGGTCTCTACCAACCTTAAGCAACCTTATGAAAAGCTATTGTAGATGACCCCAGGTTATGGAGAGACACTATAGATATCACCTCACTACAGAGATATCACCTCACTACAGAGCAGTCGAGATTCTTTCAGGGTGAGACACCCTCCTGAGTCGTCGCTCCCTGGCTCGCTTCTCTCTAAATAGGGGGCAACCGCCATGTTACACCCACCCACCCCTGACCGCAAAACCGACACGGCCACGCAGCGGACTTACCCTGACCGAGTCCTGGATCAGCGCCCCTTAACTAAGCTGGGCTGGTCGCTAATTACCCGAACCGGCCACTCTCCCTCGACGAGTCGCCCCCTCAACCATCCCCTTGCCGACCTGCACCGCACCTATGGCAATCAAGCCATTCTACACACCCTGCGCCGCCGACACCAAGGCAACCCTGCCTCACCCTTGGGCATTCAGACTAAACTCACCATCGGTCAACTCAACGATAAATACGAACAAGAAAAGGATAAGAACTAGCAGCAAAACTTATCCAGCATATATTTAACAAAAACAAAAGACATGAAGAAATATACCTCTATGTAATGCAGTTCAAAAAAATATCTTGCTTTGTATAAATTTTACTAAAAAGTAATTCCAAAAGAAAAACTTGTTAAATTCCAGTGGTAACTTACCGAAAGTTACCATTGCCTTTATTTTTGTTTTGAGTGAGGTTTTATAGATTGTTTGAATTGCCTTGGAGTTTGTTTATAAAGGATTGAAATTTATTTCCCCGCTTTTTTACTCGTTCTTGTGCGTTTTATATGGTGTCTCTGTTTGGGAAAGTTTGGCGTAAATGATTGATTTCCCTTCTTGCTCACTGATATGTCATGTAATGCGTGTATTTCTTGGCTTCATTTCGGGTCAGATGCTTCGTATAGGTAGTTCGTATAGTTTGCTGATTGATTGAGATATGGCCAGTACTGATGCTGTAAATGCGGTTTGCTCCGCCATTGTACATATTCTGAAAACAACAATGGCAGAACAACGCGGAGAACTTGGTTTTGACAGTATAAGTCCGACCTTTGAGGTTTATCAGCCAGATGATTTTTCTAACCCAGGATCTCGGCACATCACCTCAGGAGCCTCCGTGTTTCTCTATAGAGCCTTGCCCAATTTATCCCATCGGACTCCCAGCGGTGATTTATTGCCTGATGGGCGTCGGCAGTACAGCAAGCTGCCTCTGGACTTACACTTGTTAGTCACCATTTGGGGCAAAGATCCCAGCACCCAAAATCGGTTAGTGGGATGGGTTATGCGTACTTTGGAGGATTATCCCCTGATTCCAGCCTCAATATTGAACATAGGCAGTGAAGCATCCATTTTTGAGGATAACGAGGCGGTTGAGCTGTTGCTGAGCGAAATGGATGGCGAAGAGCTTTTACAGCTATGGGATATGCTGGGCAACGGGGAAATCCATTACCAGATCACCATTCCATATCTGGTGCGTAATCTGTTGTTGGAATCTCGTCGCACGATGCCTGTTGGCGAGCCTGTGCAGGTACGTACAGCAGATATGCGGCGTTTAAATGGGGTGAGGTCATGAGATTGGAGCCTTTAGAGCGCAATACAACTCAAACACTCTTGGGGATCCGCTTTTGGGATCGGCTTACCAACCAGGTGGTGGCTGAAGGGCTGCAGGTGAAGGCGCAACGGCTGACCAGCGATCGCACCCAGCGTTTAGGTAAACCTGTCATGGGGAAAATGACTCCAAGTGGGGCGATCGCATTTTTTGGCCTTGCTGCTGAAGAAATTCCTACAGACACCGATGGAGAAATCTCTACAGACTCAAAGCACTTTCTTTGGGAAACTATTCCCACAAAACAATGGGTGGCCATTGACTTGGTCGATAGGTCTAGGCGATTTTTGCCAATGTCTTTTGTCGCCCAACTACCGTTTCGCGGTGCGTTTCGAGGGCAAGGAGATTGGCTCAATACCTCTCTGCTTCGCCCTGAAGTAGGGCCTAATGAAGCTATGGGAGTGCAGCTGTGGTCAGCTTCGACTCGTCCAGCGCCAACAGGGTTTGCCGTAATTCGAGCAACAATTTTAGAAGGACAAAGTGATGATCCTAAAGCTGCACGGTTTGCTTTAGTCAGAGTCAGACAAATATCTCCCTTCAATGGAACTATCATCTTCAGTGGGGGGGGCGCAGTAGAAGAAAGTGCCTCAGCAGTAGCAACTGTGGTCGGAGGATCAATTCAGGCAATCACACTCCGCTCTAAGGGTAAGGGCTATACCTCACCGCCAATGGTTTCGTTCGCCGGGGGGGGGGCGCAGAAGCCAAAGCAAGCATAAAAAATTGCGAAGTTAATGGA
>JAAUYH010171034.1_pt1 | contig 13282 bp, 7 predicted proteins | sample 7278061 | NCBI WGS metagenome assembly JAAUYH01 (sample SAMN14350203, study PRJNA611818) | marine sediment metagenome | isolation source: surface marine sediment (0.6m) | place: French Polynesia: Moorea | collected 2018-08
GATACCGGGGCCTTTGTCTTCATCTTCTAAGTACAGAGAGTAAACAGGTTGGATTTTGGATTTTGTATTTTGGATTTGCTCGCACTTATCTCCCCCATCCCCACCATCTCCCCCATCTCCCCCATCTCCCCATCTCCCCATCTCCCTATCCCCTTTGATCCCCCGCCCTTCTGCTCCTCTCTCCTGCTTCCCCTGGCTTTTATCCCCTGGTCTAACCCGGAGGGTCACCCGCCCTGCTTGAGTGAACTTGATGGCGTTGCCGAGGAGATTTATCAGAACTTGACGCAATTTGCCTTCATCTGTCCGCAGATATTGGGGAATTCCTGGAGAACAGTCAAAAATCAGCTGTAAGCCTTTGACTTCGGCTCTGATTTGCAACATCTCTTGCAGACTTTTGAGTAGCCAATGAAGGTCAAAGTTACTTTCATTAAGCGAGATCTGTCCTGCCTCAATCTTGGCCATTTCTAGGACATCGTTAATCAAAACCAGCAAATGCTCGCCGCTGCGACTTATGGTGTCCAGGTGCTCTTGATGTTCCGGCTTGAGGGAAAGATCGCCGCCCATCAGTTGGGAAAAACCCAAAATTGCATTGAGGGGAGTGCGAAATTCATGGCTCATTTTAGACAGGAATTCGCTTTTCGCTCGACTGGCGGCCTCAGCCGATTCTTTCGCTGTCTGTAACGCCTGGGTATACTCAGAAACCCGCTGGATCAGGTGATTCAACGCCAGGGTTAATTGACCCACCTCATCTTGAGTGATCACAGGGGCGCGGAGATTAAAGTTGGATGTTTTGGTGACCTCTTGAGCAATTTTGGTGGTGACTTCAAGGGGATGTGCGATCGCTCGACTCGTAATGATGGCGAAAACTGTCGCTAGGAAGGTAGACGCCAATAAACTGATAACCAGAATGTCTCCTTCTAATGCCTCAGATTCCTCATAGGCTTGATGAGCTTCGTTAAATGCTGCATCGAAAACTGGAAAAATTGGCTGCAGTTCATCTGAGAGATGGCCAAAGGCTTGAGAAGCATCACCGTTCGCGAATTGGATAAGAGATTGGCGCAATGGGTCAACTTGTAAAGCGTCCCCATCAGTCAGTTCAACATTGCTCAACAAGACTTCAATTTGCTGAGAATAAATGCCTATAGTTCCCCTGTGATCTTTAAGCCATTGCTGTAATTGCTTGTCGGTCGCAGGGTGAACATAATCACAAACTTCATCGATAGAGTCCGAGCAAGGTTGAATACGATCCAAAATTTTTTCTAAGGAATCAATGCATCTAAACAACCGATTCGTCTTCTGGTTAAAGTCTTCGGGTTGATTGACAAGTGAGGCCAATCGGTAAGGCAGATGATGAACTTCTAATAGTGTCAGTTCCAACTCTTTTAGAAGTTCAGCTTTCTCAGCAATTTCTTCTGCAATTTCTTCTGCTTCCTCAGCACTTCCATGTACAACCCGGGCCGAGATGGCGCCAAACGCCGCAATTCCAATTGCCAAAATATACCCACAGGCAATCTTTTTTCTGATGCCCAAGTTTGACAAAGGCTTTAAATAATGGGCTATAAACGCTTGAACTTGTTTTTTAACCATTCGCCGAAGGTATCATGATCGAGGCCTAAGTCTCTAATCTTGATTGGATAGGTACTTGGCGGACGAAGACAACATGACCTGTATTCATCATCTTCTCTATCCTTATTAGGCGATCCTGAGAGCCAGTAACTATAAAACTACTTTATTGTTTTACAGTTTTTTTTGAAAATTGATGAATTTAATAGCCCCCTCACCCTAGATTATCGGTTGCAATAACTGAGATGTCTGTGATTTTAATTACTCTGATTTGGCCCGGATTTAAACTTCCCAGTTCAGGTGAAGGCAATCAATTCAAGCCCGACAAGGCTATCAGGAAAGGAATTAAAAACCGTAGACAAAACTGACTGTTAGAAACTGTTGCGAAATAAAAATATAGGCCTCCATCCCCTCAGTCACCGCCTCTTATTGGGACTTGATTCATTTAGCACGTCTGAATTTCAGGGTCAGCTTGGGCGGCGGCTAGTGAAATCGCCGCCGGAAAGATGCGATGTTCTTGCACCTGAATCCGAGCCTGCAATGTTTTGGGGGTATCGTCAGGCAATACCGGTACGACGGCTTGGATCACGATGGGGCCGCTATCCACTTCCAGCTCGACAAAATGGACAGTACATCCCGAGAATTTAACCCCCGCCGCTAAGGCCTGTTCCACCGCACGCACGCCCGGAAAGCTGGGCAGTAAACTGGGGTGGATATTGAGAATGCGGCGGGGAAATGCATCAATTAGCACCTGGGTGACCCGCCGCATCCAACCCGCCATAATCACCCACTCCACCTGATATTGCTTTAGGGTTTGGATAATTTTCAGGTCAAGCGCTTCTCTGGATTCAAACTCACGATGATTCAGAAGCACGGCTGGAATTCCCAAACGGTTTGCACGAGCCACAACCCCAGCGTCTGGATTGTTATAAATAATCGTCTGAATATTGGCATTGAGTTGTCCATCCGCGATCGCTCGAGCGATGGCCTCCATATTGCTACCACTGCCCGAGGCCATAACGCCTAGCTTCAGGGGAGAATTAGACAAGTGAGGGGAGATGGGTAAGGGAGGGGAAATCAGGGAAGGTGTCATAGGGGTGTGAGTATTATGTTCGGGCTGAATCAGAAACAGGGGCTATTGACTTAAAACGGAAAATTTTCCTTGGCACAGAATACAAGGAAATAGGAGACAGAATCCATTTCCTGCCTGACTTCTGTGTTCTGTATTCCTGCTCTACTGGATTGTCCCGCTTTAAGTTGGAGCCCCAATTACGTATTCAGGAGAATTTAAATGTGTCATTGTGTTGGCGTTACCCCTTAAGCAATTCTTGTTTCAATGGCCCCCCATCCATTTGAGCGGATCGATGACGACACGATCTCGGCCTGGATACTTCTAACGCCCGCATTATTACTGCTCAGCCTGTTTGTCTTTTGGCCCATTCTCTACCTGTTTTACTTGAGTTTCACCACAGGAAGTTTTACCCGAGAAGGCGTTCAATGGATTGGTTTACAAAATTATCAGCGGTTGTTAATTGATCCCGACTTTTGGCAGGTCATCAAAAACACGGTCTACTTCTCGCTGGCGACCCTTCTGCCCAGCTTAGGGATCCCCTTAGGCTTAGCCATTCTGCTCAATCAGAACTTAGCCCTAAGGGGACTCCTTAGAACCGCTTACTTCATTCCTTCAATTACATCCTTGGTGGCAGTTGGCTTGGGATTTCGCTGGCTGTTTCAGGTCGATGGCCCCGTTAACCATCTCCTCTCCCCCTTAGGCGTCGCCCCCATTAATTGGTTAAGCAGCACAACCTGGGCGATGCCCGTGCTGATTATCCTCACCACATGGAAACAGATAGGATTCAATATGGTTGTTTTCCTAGCTGGATTACAAACCATCCCAACTAATCGATATGAGGCGGCGGAACTCGACGGCGCAGATAATTGGGGACAATTCTGGCATATCACTCTGCCGGGATTGCAGCCCACTCTCATCTTCACAGCCATCACAACCGCGCTCTTTACCTTAAGAAGTTTTGAGCAGGTATACGTCATTACCGGAGGAGGCCCGTTAAATTCAACCAACATATTGGTCTATTACATTTATGAACAAGCCTTCGCCCAATTTGATTTTGGCTATGCCGCCGCCGCCGCCGCCATTCTCTTGACCTTTGCTCTCTTGCTAACCTATATACAGTTACAGCTTGGGAAATCCGACGCCTGATCGCTGCTGGCGAACGGCAGCATTCGAGCATGAACCGAGTCTTGCAAAATAGACGGGCTGCCTGCAACTGATCTTCCCTAAAAAATTTGGGAGTTCTCTCAAGGAAGCGGGAATATTAGATCAATCAGGGTTTATGTTGAACTTGCTAAAACAGCCCCCACCCTAGAACGCTATTTTCTCCCGCAATCATCCCCATCCCAAGTTTTTGTCCAGATGTTAATGTTTAGTTCTCTCCCTTGGGAATAATTGTGAAGTCTGTGAACTAACCTTAAAGTAGTCGGCAGGCGATTTTGAGTAATTTCCATGGTTTGAGTGAGCCACAAAAGCCATCAGCTATGAGCCCAAAAGACTTATCCTCCCTAGCTTCCGCCGTCCAGAAGCCGGATCCTATTACTCTGACTGACTCCATAGAAGCCGATAAGGCAGGAAACTCTCACCCGCAAATCTTGGACCAAGCTTCTCTAGAGCGGATTCTGAATGCCATTGCTGACCCTGTGTTCGTTAAGGATGACCAGCACCGCCTGATTATTCTCAATGACGCCTATTGTCAGTTTGTAGGGCGCAGCCGTGAGGAAATTATTGGCTCATCAGAATATCGTGTCTTCTCCAAAGAAGAGGCAGACCAATTTTGGCGGAGCGATGATCACGTTTTGACAACGGGAGCAGAGTATGAGCAGGAAGAATACCTGACAGACGCTCACGGAGAATTGCATGTTATTTCAACCAAAAAGTCTCTATCCTACGATGTCGCCGGTAACCCCATCATCATCGGCGCAATTAGAGATATTACCGCCCGTAAGCAAGCTGAAATCGCTCTGAAGCAGCAAGCTGAGCGGGAGCGTCTGTTGGGAGCCATCGCCCAGTACATTCTCAAATCGCCGGATATAGAGCAACTCCTAAACAAAACCGCCTATGAAATCCGACGTTTTCTCAAGGCTGATCGCCTACTTTTCTATAGCCTTGAGTCTGGAGAGGAGGGGGTGATTGCAGAATCGCTGAAAAAAAACCGGATTTCCCTCAAACAGGCAACGTTGAAAGAGATGGGGGTATCTTCAGCAGCCATCTCTCAATGCGCCAAGGGCGACGTTAAGATTATTGAGGATATCAGGCAGGCGCACTTATCCTCCGTCCTAGTTGCGCGGATGGAAGCACTGGAGATCAAAGCCAGTTTGGTCATTCCCATCATGCAAGGGGAAAGACTATGGGGGTTGATTTTAGCCCATCGCTGTCGGCAGGCTCGCCAATGGACCCCTTGGGAAGTCGAATCCCTCAAAGAATTAGCGACTCAGATCGGCAGTACAATCCGTCAAGCTAAGCTCTACCAGCAGGTACAACAACTAAACACTGATTTGGAGCGGGAAGTACAGCAACGGACCACTCAGCTTCAAATCGCCCTAGATTTTGAGGCCACCCTCAAACGGATCACAGACCGGGTGCGGGATAGCTTGGATGAAAATCAAATCCTGCAAACAGCGGTTAAAGAATTGACAGAGGCGCTCAATGTTAAAGGGTCAAACACATCCTTATACGATCTTGAGCAAGGGACGTCCACCATCTTCCATGAATACACCACTTCTCTGTCCTCTTCTCAGGGACGGGTGTCGCAGATGGAAGCCTTCCCTGAAGTCTATCATCAACTGTTAGAAGGACAGTACTTCCAGTTTTGTTCGGTTTTTCCGAATCCAGTTCGAGGGCATGTAGCCATGTTTGCCTGCCCTATTTTGGATGACCGGGATGTATTAGGAGATCTATGGCTCATTCATGACAAGGATCACGGCTTTGGCGACATCGAGATCCGATTGGTGCAGCAGGTGGCTAACCAATGCGCGATCGCAATTCGCCAAGCTCGCCTTTATCAGGCCGCCCAATCTCAAGTCGCGGAATTAGAACGGCTAAACACCCTAAAAGACGATTTCCTGAGCACCGTATCCCATGAGTTACGGACGCCAGTCACCAGCATGAAAGTGGCCCTACAGCTTCTGGGAATCACCTTGAATCAGGAGTTTTCGCTCGACGAGGAATTAAGAAAACCTAGAACTGAACAGGATCGGCTGGCGCGCTATTATCAAATTTTGCAAGAAGAATGTGAGCGGGAAATCACGCTAATTAATGATTTGCTTGATTTGCAACGCCTCGATCTAGGCAACCATCCCATTACCCCCCAAACGATTGAATTGCATGAATGGCTGCCAGGCATTGTGGATAGTTTCCAAACACGAGCCAAAAATCGCAATCAAGAGCTGCAGCTTCACTTGCCACCTGATTTACCCACCCTTGTCTCAGATTTAGCCAGTTTAGAACGGGTTTTGGCTGAATTACTAAATAATGCCTGTAAGTACACCCCCCCCGGTGAACAAATCAAACTAAAGGTGGTCACTCTGCCTGCAGACAAAATTCAAGTTGTTTTAAGCAACACGGGTATAGAAATTCCAGCGGATGAGCTGCCTCGAATTTTTGACAAGTTTTATCGCGTCCCTAGTTCTGATCCTTGGCGACAAGGCGGCACTGGCCTGGGCCTAGCACTTGTGCAGAAACTCATTCTCCACCTGCAAGGGGATATTCAGGTGGCCAGCAGCAACAAGACCACCCGCTTCACCGTTGAATTACCCTTAAAGCTTTCAGAACTAACCGGATCGAAAGCAAACCTATAGTCAATTTATACCGACCATCTAAGAATTTTCGTCAAAAAGGGGCATAGGTGATTAGACTGGAGCTAAGGAAAGAGTTGGCGCAGGTGGTTGCGGATTAGGGATTTCCTAATCTGAGGAAAGTCCGGGCTCCCGAAAGACCAGACTTGCTGGATAACGCCCAGTGCGGGTGACCGTGAGGATAGTGCCACAGAAACATACCGCCGATGGGAAGAATGATGGCTGAAGGCTGACGACAGCTCTCAGCGCTTTTCAACCTTCCACAGGTAAGGGTGCAAAGGTGCGGTAAGAGCGCACCAGCAGCATCGAGAGATGCTGGCTCGGTAAACCCCGGTTGGGAGCAAGGTCGAAGGGACCAGGTTGGTCTTTTTCCAGTCCCGTTGAAAAGCACCGCTAGAGGCGTCTGGCAACAGACGTCCCAGATAGATAACCGCCCTCTTGGAATTACCTCCAGGAGAACAGAACCCGGCTTATGTCCAACTCTTTCCCCTTTTTATGGGTAAGCGGATTGATAAATAATGACTGCACGCAATACTCACGCAACAAAGTCTCCAAAAATATCTGAATAGGCGCGTTCAGCCTGCAAACTTCACTGAAAAGGGATCAAGGGATTATCAGCCTCGATGTTTTGGCGGTTGTCTTTAGAGATCGCCTGAGCGAATGCAAAATATGGGGTATAAAGTGTAATCATTGCAATTATCCAAATCCCCTTATTCATTTGCTCATCCCCTATGTCCGCTCCCCTCGATCCAAGGCGTCTACACGAACTCCAACGGTTAGTTTTAAAGCTGGGATTGTCTAAATCATCACCGGTACATTGGGAGAAGTTGGACTTAGCGCTGACCCATGTTTCAATATCAACAGAGACCAATTATGAGCAATTGGAGTTTCTAGGGGATGCCGCATTGCGACTGGCGGCGGCTGAATTTCTTTTAGAAGCCTATCCTGACCTTAAGGTGGGTGAAATAGCAGCGATCCGGTCGCACTTGGTAAGCGATCGAACCTTAGCCGAATTGTCTGAGTGTTATGGGCTAGAACGCTATTTACTGATATCAGCCAGCGCCGCAGGGGATAAAGCAGGTCGGCAGTCTCGCTTAGCGGATGCGTTTGAAGCCATCCTTGGGGCCCTTTACCTCAGCACTCAAAATTTACGATTAATTCGTCCTTGGCTGGATATCCATCTGCAGCGACTTGCCACCGAAGTTCGCACAGACCCAGCCCTACAAAATTACAAAGCGGCGTTGCAAGAACTCACCCAAGCCCACAACCACACACTGCCAGAGTATCGAGTACAAGAAGTTCGCCACAGTCATGGCGACCCAGAACGATTCAGCGCAGAAGCTTGGTTTCAAGGAAAACAATGGGGACGCGGGAAAGGCGCTTCGATTAAGTTGGCGGAGCAAGCCGCGGCCGAAGAGGCGTTTTGGGCTTTGAAAAAAAGATTGGGAAATACGAAAGAAGGGAAAACTGATCTTTAATCTCCTTTAGCATTGATCCCGCCCTTAACGAGTGTTCTTTCAATCAAAGATTGATGGTTAAAGGGGAAAGGGGAAGGGGACAAGGTTGATAAGAGCCCTTCCCCTTTCCCCTTTAACCCTTCCCCAATCTCAACCCGTTCTCTTAAGGCTGACAGATTACTAGGTCTTCATTTCTCCGCTATTCCATGCCTCAGATCAACCTTGCCTTATTTGGCGCTGGCCGTTGGGGAGTCCACCTCCTACGGAATTTTTTGGCGCACCCTCAAGCAGTCGTGGCGGCGGTGGTGGATCCTCAGGTAGATCAATTGGAGGCGATCCGCCAGAAATTCCAGCTGGCTCCGCAGGTAAAGTTAATGACAGACTGGCGGTTGGCGATGGAGTTGGATGACATCGAAGCGGTTGCGATCGCAACCCCCGCCGTCACCCACTACCCATTAATCAAAACAGCCCTGCATCAAGGCCGCCATGTTCTGGCCGAAAAGCCCCTGACCCTGGATCCTAAAGAGTGTTTAGAACTCTGCCAGTTAGCTGAACAGCAACGTCGACAGATTGTGATCGATCATACCTACCTCTTCCATCCAGCAGTACAGCGAGGGAAGACAGTGATTCAGAAGGGCGGCGTCGGCGATTTACGCTACGGATACGCCGCCCGCACCCATCTTGGCCCTGTCCGTAAGGATGTGGACGCCCTTTGGGATTTAGCCATTCATGACATCGCCATTTTTAACCATTGGCTAGGGGAAGAACCGATTCAGGTTCAAGCCCAGGGAACTATCTGGCTACAGACTCAGACTGACGCCCCGAATTTCCCGACCGGTCTGTCTGACCTGGTTTGGCTGAAACTTACCTATCCAAGCGGTTTTCAAGCCTTCATCCACCTCTGTTGGTCGAACCCTGACAAGCAACGGCGCCTCTGTCTCATGGGCCATAAAGGAACCCTAGTGTTTGATGAGTTGAAACCAGACAGGATGCTCACCCTGCAACAGGGCCGCATCGAACTGCAAAGCAACAAATTGATCCCCGCTGGCGTTAAGCAGGAGATACTGGAACTGGACAATAGCGAACCCCTGGGGCAAGTTTGTGACCACTTCCTGACCTGTGTCAAAGACCATCAAGCGTCTCAAATCTCTTCGGGCCGAATAGGGACGGGGCTCGTCAAAATTCTTTCAGCCTTGTCCGAGTCACTCCATCAAGGCGGACAAATCGTAAGTATCCAATAACTTAGAAATCAAAGAAATTGAATCCACTTTATTCAAGATTTTTTGCATAGCTTGGCGATCGCCCTCCCCAATATCGGAAACGTCGCCTGAGCTTGCCAAAGATAATTGATAGGAATCTGATCAGAAATCGATGCTTGGGGCGATAACGATAAAAGTCCTCGAGTAACAGCACAAGTTCCGCAGCTACGCCAGATAGCCCCCAAGTGTTCAGTAGAAATCTTCTACGAAAAAATTGCATCGGTTCATTGAAAGCCCAAGGATAAATCCAATAGGGTTTTCTCCCAGCCCAATGAATAACAGACGCGATATGTTGCTTATCTTGATGCAATTCACTCTCCCCAATTCGAAACCATTGTTGAAGCTGAGCGATAGAATATCGAGGGACAAGCGTTTGCATCTTTTTAATATCTAATTTAATTTTTCCAGCTTGGACGGCTTGAAATGCCATAAAGTTTAGTATGCCTTGCTCGCCCAATTTGAAAATCCCTGGATATTGAGCATTAAAATCGAGCAGTGAAATATATTGCTCAAGGCTAAAAATATCCCTCTTCGCAAAAAATACCCCCGTCACCCAATAGGGATTATCTCGCCACTGAAAGTCAGGGAAATGCCTCTCTATAGCTTTTATATCAAAGAAGAAATCTGAAATATCTTCTTCAGAAGATATTTGACTCTCATCAATAATCAGGTCAAACTTATTGAAGTTCGCATATTTCAACAAATCCCCCCAGACAACGGTATCAGCATCAAGAAATAAAAATTTCTCCCACGGACTTTCCCAAAAAGCAATCATTTTTGTCACACCAAACCCAAAGCTTTTTGATTTAAGTTCTGGATGTTTTACATTATCCCAATTAATAATTTTAATTCCATATTTTTTCGTCAGATTTTGAGTTGGAAAACTGCCATCTATAATCAGGCAAATCGGAACATTCCCCAAATTGTATCTAACACTTTCACAACAGCCTTTTGCGAAATTATAGTCCTTATGACAGCACGATATAATAACACCAAAGTCGTCCATTACTTTATCCTACTTTCCAGTTAAAGATGTACACTTTCGCCAGAAACCTCTGACAGACAAGGAATATTCAGTTGAGTGCGGCGCTCAAAATTTCGGCAGTCTAAGATCACTACCTGACAAAAACCTGACATTTATTGCACACTGAATTGACTTATTTGATTCTGGTATGCATTACCAATCAAATGGCGTCTTGATTCAAAGCGTAGCATCTAAATTTTTTAAAGATTGCCAATCTGGCAGTTTTAATTTAGCGACGATTTCGATGGGTTTCGCTTCGCTATTTTTAGATGTCCTTTATCCTGTCATTCCTATGAAAACAGGAATCCATCGGTAAATTAAGGAGCCCCTCTGATGGATTCCTAACTGCGTAAGAATGACGCCGAATTCCTATAATGATTGCGTGATGATGGCTATGTATAGCAAACGCTACAGGAGTTAGGCCATTTTAGGAGCCTGCAATTAGACAAGAGTTTAAACACTCTGCCCTCATCGAAGTGGCGAAGGCTATACCTAAATAGACACGGGGAGTTGGAGATGCGGATTTACATTAAACTTCCTTGCCAATCGCGATCGCTTCAGATTCCGCCAAATTATCTTGTGAGCGTTGCTGGAAGTGGGGGGACTCGTCTTCCAGATCAATGTCAGAATTTGAAATGACGGGCAGCATGACCACCACAGTCGCCCCCTTCATCAGACCATCGCTATGAAGGGTTATATTCCCCCCCATAAGATTAATCAAATTTTTGGAAATGGCTAATCCCAAACCCGTCCCTTCAAACTTGCGGGTGGTCGAACCGTCAACCATGACAAATGGCCGAAATAGCTTTTGTTGCTGCTTTGGATCAATACCAATACCGGTGTCTTTAATGGCGATTAACACTCTTGAAGCAGTGGATTCAGCCCCTTCAGCCTTGGCCTGTTTTCCATTTTCAGGCAACGTTTCAGCTTGACTCGATATTGGTTCAACCTGAACGGCAATTGTAATACTCCCTGCCTCCGTAAATTTAATGGCATTGTTAACAATATTCAAAAGCACCTGCTTTAACTTGGAGCGATCGGCCCGCACAAAGATCAAGGACTTGAGTTCAGGTTTGATCAGTTCAAGTCCTTTCTGCTGGATTTGAACCGTCTGCAGATCAATCACCTCTTCAAGCACTTGCCTCAAATCCACAGATTCTATCTTCAGAGCAAGGGTGCCAGATTCAATTTTTGCAATATCCAAAATGTCATTGATGATACGGAGGAGATGGATCGCGGCATTATCCGCCCGTTCAAGAAACTCCAATTCTTCGTTGCGATCATCACAACAACCGTCCCGCACCAAACGAATGCAACCAATAATGGCGTTGAGGGGAGTTCTAAGTTCGTGGGAAGTATTGGCTAAAAACTCACTTTTGAGTTGGTTGGCTAGCTGGGCGTCCTGCCAGGCGTGTCTCAACTCTCGGGCTCGCTCCTCCAACCGTTTCATCATTCCAGTGAGCACCCTAGCCAAATTATTTAATTCATAAATTTTGAAGTTTCTGGGCGCCTCCTTGAGATGCGAAAGGTCCTGTATTTCTTGGGCATATTCCACTAAGCGCTCAATCGGTAGAGAGAGACCTCTGGCAATGTATAGGGCTAACACACAGTTGGCAGTGAACAGCCCTAAGGTCAACCAGATTAAAACCTGGCTTATATCCTTTAGGCCTTGCAGGGCATTCTCAAGCGGGGTCACCGCTAAAATCGTCCAGGTGTGACTCTCTTGAGGAGAGATAGAGACTTCAATGCCGTTATAACCGGCTAACCATTCCTCTCTGGTTGAGAAAAACCCTAATAAATTTTGAGCGAACCGATTGCCAGTCTGAGCAGTGTCGTTCTCCTGAGGAAGAAAACTAAACAAATGCAGAAAATACCTGTTTCCAGCCCGCACATTCCCTAAGATGCTCTCAAGCCGGTCTGAGTCCCCAACCTCACTAATACTTTTGCCGACTTGCTGAATATCTGGATGAATTAGAATTTTCCCATCCTGATCAATGATGACGGTGTCCCCTACCAAAGACTGAGGTCCTGTGTTTTCTAACTGGGCTAGAATGGCTCGGATTGAGAGGGTATATCGCAGCCGCCCGGCCGGACTATAGACGGGTGTAGCCAAAACCACTTCGAAGTTGGCGTAGCGATCCTCAGGAAGGTCAATTTCCTGCCAATTTGTTTCAGATGACTCAGACGGGTTTGGTCGAGTAGTGGAGGGTTGATTAGTCGAGGAGGGAGCTACTGACACCAGATAATAACTGGATTTTTCCGTCTTCACCGACTCTCCTAACCAGGGAAGAGGGGTGGCAGCCGGAATTAATGAAGTGTCGCAGGTGCTTAAGGCGATCTCGTCTGTTTGGCCTTGATTCAGCTGAATACAATTAACTCTAAAGGACAACCGATCAGTAAATTGCGATAGTTGGGCTTCCGCCTCAGATAAGGTTCCACTTTGCAGCATGGAAGTCTGCGAGACAGTTTGTAAGTTCGCCTGGAGCGATTGAATGCTGAGGCCAATATCTTCGGCTTTGCGGGTGGCGCTGCTGGTCAAGTTTTGCCGAGCAGTATCCAACAAACTGGTTCTTGCTTTTCGCAAGGCGACGTATTGTCCCATCAACATGATTGGGATGCTGACCAATAGAATCCGTAGTAATAGAATCCGACGGAAGGAGCGAGGACGAGGTCTGAGCATGGGAACGGATCAAGCAGAAGGCATCAAAAATCAATTTGATTAGGTAACTTCAATCTAGATGCAATTCACGAAAGGTTTACAACACTATTCGTAAGCTGAATTGAACTAGGCCATTAAAGATTGCTCGCTAAGGGGCGATGAAAGGCAATACGAATATGAGCTGTATTCTGGGAATGTAGAGCCTGATGAGCCAGCCAGAACGTTCAACAAAGGGGGAATTGTCAAAGCGGTTCGAGGCTAGAAGCGAAAAAATTGACAGAGGTCTCATTAATTATGACCTACAGATGAAGTGAGCGGCGATGGTTCGGCCAGTTGACTTATATCCTCTACACAATAGTATTCGCTCTCAATCGTATTAATTTCATTGACTTCGCCTGCGCCCTTCTAACTTCTGACCTTTGCTTTCCGACTTCCGACTTGACTAAATCGTTCC
>JAAUYH010015464.1_pt1 | contig 13281 bp, 4 predicted proteins | sample 7278061 | NCBI WGS metagenome assembly JAAUYH01 (sample SAMN14350203, study PRJNA611818) | marine sediment metagenome | isolation source: surface marine sediment (0.6m) | place: French Polynesia: Moorea | collected 2018-08
CCCGAACTATGAGATTCTATGCCAGCACTTTATGGTAACGCATCCTCCAGGACCTAGAATAGAATGTTTCTGAAGTTTCCTTTCTCTCCAGCTAAAATCATTTTTATTCCGTCATTCAATTCTTAATCTGGTATTAGGGAAATGAGCAGTTTTGCTGACCCGCAACTGCAGGGCAAATACTTCTATAAATTCTGTCGTGAAAACTTCTATTCTTCTTTGCCTACCGCGTATTCATGATGACTGTGGCGGACAAGTGGAAAATCGATGAACGTCGATTTCGGTAAAATATTTGACAGAGAAATGCACATTGCTACTCCGTACGTAGCATTGGTAATGCTTTCCAAAAATCGGGAGCAATTAATGTTCATAAAGTAATTCGAATTTGTTTAACTGATTATGTAATGCAAAATCCAAATACAAGAAATTTTCTGCGAGTTCATGAATTTGGAACTTAGATGAGACATTTTCAACAATCTGCAACCTAGAACTTGTCCCAGCTGCTTAAATAGTATTATACTGTTATTAGTGAAAACGTGCATGATTCGCTCCGTTGACATCTCCTTCAGGAACCAGAATACCAGTTAAGATTTAGAACTGACAAGAAGCAGATCTGATAAAAATCAACGCCGCCTTCCACTTTCGTATGCGAAGCCATTGCTACTCATTCTCACGATTAATTGCTCAATTTTAAAGATTTCGAGGTCATTTATCGTGACGGGAATGATCTTGCTCCCGCTATGCTGAAAAGGACAGTTAGTGTTTATGATGTCCACATTTTCCCTCGGCTCTCTGTTTCGGGTTTCTCGCTTATGATAGCAAAAGCAACAAGTACTAGATTCCTAAATTGTCACCTAATACCCTGTGTAACGGCCTTGCTTTTCAAGCATAGCCATGTCTCGTTTCTTAACAGATAAAACTATCTTTCTTGAAATCGTTGGGCACATGTTATCACAAACTTTTTGATGGCTATTTCCTTCTCATCCGTGGAGTCGTACTGTGTCCCGTTGTGAAACGAATCGCACGATATAGCCCAATAAGTTTTGTAATCGGGTTGAGATCCGGCGAACGCGCATGCTAGACCATCACATCCTTCTCTAAATCAGCCAGAAACTGCTTTCTCAGTACTGTAGGATGAGGTATGGTACCATCATATTGAAACATAGCCCGTTTGAAGGTTATCGGTTGATGTCGGGCAGCAAGCGTTCCACCAAAATAGAGATGCAGTGTGCAGACGACATGTTCCTCGTATATGCCATCACCCTTGGCTTCCCGCGATAGGAGAACGTCCCCCAAACCATAACTCCTCGCTCGCCGTTTTGCCGTTGCGACAACACCCCCCTATCGCTTCAAGTCTGTCGAATCACAGTCAAAATCATCTAGTCCGTCAAGACTGAAGCGCTTCTCGTCATAATAGATGGTATTCTTGATGACGATGGTGGTGGTGGAGAGAATTTCACCAGCCATTTCTTCCTCACCTTGATGTAACAAGAAGACAACTTGGAGCTCGCTTCCTCTTGCGCTACCTCAGATTTGCGGTGTCAACGGTCAGGCTTTGCTCGGTCCGAACTCTCACGTGCTCCGTATACAGATTGTGAGTTTTACGGCTTGCATGCTCGCCTTTAGCAGTCGCATGCAATAGATTGACTTGCCGTCCGGCACGTCAACTTGCGCGGCCTTCCGGTTATTTTATGTTACAGCAGCTATGCCCGCTTGGTGATCGCGTACAGTACAGCTCCTCGAGACTGACCAACTTTCCGCGTGATAGTAGCCTGCTTCATTCCCTTCATAACTGAGACTCTGATCACCGCGATTTTTGATGCGTTCAGATTTTACACCGGTCATCTTGTGGCAGTTGTCTGTGCTTATATGTTCTCGAATATAGATCGAAAGCATGTGTGTTGTGTATGGTCAGTAGTTTAATAGTTTCCACTCCTATTTCCGATTTCAGTCGCAAACTAGTAGGTTTTATCGAACGTCCAGCGAGACGATTGTCATATTCCTATTCTCTGCATGTCACTTTATTGACACAATAGCACATGCCTACCATTGTTCGAGCACGAACCCTGAACGCACACACCTTCCCAACCTTTTCTTTTCCTGCCACTCGAAGTGCGCTGAGTAGTGACGGCGCTAAAATCTGATGAGTGCATTATTGTTAGTCGTGCAGTGCGGACTGCGTCCTGATAAAAATGGGGATGAATGATAAAGTATTGCGGCAGAAATCATAGGAATTTCAAAGTTTTGAGGCATAGAATCTCATTTCGAGCCTGACTTACCGCTCCAGTCATTTAATTCATAAATACGATGGGTCGATTCAAATCGCGAGTTTCAAATAGCGGGTATGGTTCAGTCCCAGTTCTACAAATCGGATTCGATTCAGAACCATGACCACTACTAATGCATACGAACGGATCACTGTACGATCCGATCCATAACTTTTTGAGAGATCAATTACAAAATCGTCTGTTTCTTTATAAATTACTATATTGTTTTATTGAATCTGATGCATATTATATTACCGTCATATTAATCCGACCGTATCCCATTCTTAAAATTTTAATGGCTGTTCGATCCGTATGCAGAAATTTGACGTCAAAATGAGATACAAAATTGGCCCATAAAAACTAATTGTAAATCCGTAAATGATTCGCTATATTTCTACGCAGTTGAAGGAAACAACACTGCCCTCCTCTTTTCCCTGTTTCAGTATGAAGTCTCCATTGAGTCCCCCAAACTATTAAGCTCAAGACACAGCAAACCAACCAGACAGCACATATACTTCAACCATATTCATGCTGGCAAATTCCTTGTGAGACAATCCTAATGGTCTCAATTGCGTCTTGGCTTAAACAAAAGATTTATGCGCTGCCAAAAGTCATCGTGGCAGTGCCATAATTTCCAACAGCCATCCAGCAGAGTGAAGCGAGTTTGCATGGTAGATAGTGTAGTAATCATTGTAATGTCATTAGCGTAGTTTTATCATTTCGTTGTAGTTGATAAAAGGGATCATTTCAAATTGGATTACTGCACCAATTAAGAGATGAGTAGCAACTGAGATAGCTTCATGTCGGGTTTCTAGTAATTGTCTGGTACTTGGTGCGCTCATTGTCGAGTGAGCTGGTACAAATTTGATTGTAGAATGAATCATCCAAACTAGTCGACTTAATTATTTTTGTCCGATCCGGTCCTCTTTCGATAATTAGCTGATATTTTTCAATCCGAATTTGATCCGTTCGAATGTAGAAATTATCCGTTCACTTTTGTTGAAATTCGTAAAAATTTGGTCCATTTTCCGTAAACATACAGAAAAATTGGTTCTGGATCCGTTCAAAATCCGAAATTCTCGAATCGGATCGGACCGGATCTGGATCTAATCCGCTCAACGGCACAACTAGTGGCCACATCGATATAGAGGTGATCTCGAAATTCGATAATTCCAGACTCCCAATTATGTCCACTCCATTCAATTTGTTTTTTCTCAGTCGCTATTGATAAGACTACATGTTGACAATATTCTTCTCGCTCACTGGCAGCAACTAAATTCGTTGAAGTGGTTGATATACAACGCAAATCGACAGTTTGGGATCGTCAGCAGCCCTTGTACAACTACTCGAACTTTCTCGATCTTCCAAGCTAAAAAGACTTCATCAGCCAAATGCTGGCAGTGAATGACTAAATCAGCGTATTGTTAAGTAGAGAGAAAGACGTGAAACGTGACAAACTTTTAGCGACTTCAAAATCTTTTCAAGCCGGTGGTCCCCCAACTATTCATATACTACAATAATGTTATACTTCTGGCACGTGCGGAAGATAGGAATACGTCAGATCTCTATGCGAGCGTTTGCGTGCGAAACATTTTCTTGAACAGCGTGACAAACATGAACACGAACATCATCACCACAGCGGGTACAAGTGCTGTCAATGCGCGCAGCTTACCCCTTATCGATGCACGTCGGAACAGTTGTCCAGATAGTTGGCGTCCCGCCTTCCCATCCTCGCTCGGCAATCTCCACTCACGCACCAGTTGGCGCCGCAAATATCCACCGCGCCGTGAGAGCAGCAAGTCATCGAGCGGTTTCTTATCAACGTCATAATTCTTCAAGCTTGATTCGGTGGGCATAGAACCTTCAGATTGAGCCAGCTTCACCTCCTGCAACATCCCGTCCAGTTTGTCCCATTGATAGGCGCCTGACGGAGTGAGCAATACTCGGTCAAGTGCTCGCCGATACGCACTACCCGGCGCACCCGATAAAATCTTCGTCATAATCACCGGATAGACGACGTTCAACACCTGGAAATTCTTATCCGCTCGCAACGCGAGTCCTTCGAGCATGGCAATGCAACGAATCGAATTGACAAAGTAGCTATCGTAGGCGAGCGGGAACTTGGACCCGAGTTGAACGAATTTCTCTGCCATTCCAATCAGTGTGAAGCGGCAAACCACGGGGGAGTCTGGGTCACAGTACACATCCTGCGACCCCTTCATGTCCTTGAACACGTCCGCCAACGCCGCGCTGATTTGTGGTAGTTCGTCGTCCAGGTCGTGCAGCTCCATCAAGCCGAGGTCGACAAAAGTCTCCGCGAGTAGCCTATATTCGCCATGAATAAGGAAGAACAACGCGAGTACCATGGCCTCTCGCGCACGCTTCGGGATGTCCACCACCATCCCGAAGTCGATGTAGGCCAGCTTGCCCGACTTCATCGCCAGCATGTTGCCGTTGTGCATGTCGGCATGTAGGAAGCCCTTGTCCAACATTTGCGTGAGGGCGAACGAGATGCCCGTTTTCACCAAGCCTACATCGCTTGCTTGCACCATGCAATCGGAGCCAAGCACACGTGACCCATCGACATATTCCGAAATAAGAACCTTGCGAGACGCGTACTTATCGTACACTTTGGGAATGTACACACCATCGACGTTACGATAAATGCGTTTGAAGCGGCGCATGTTTTTCGCCTCTTTCCGATAATCAAGTTCCTCGAACACCTCCGCCGCATATTCGTCGACCGCACTTCGCAGCGAGCCTTTGTACTTGAACGCCCACTGCCCAAAACCAACAAGTGTGCGAAGCAAGAAGAAATCCAACGCTACAGACTCCGCCACGCCGGGCCGTTGGATTTTCACCGCCACTTCCTCTCCATTGATCACGCCCTTATAAACCATGCCCAACGAGGCGCCTGCGAACGGCGTCATGTCCAATGCTTGGAAGATGCTCTGCGGCGTGTGGCCGAGTTCTTTGCGCAACAACTCAAACGCCTCGATGGACGGGAACGGGGCTACCAACGAGTCGGTGAGTGATTGCAACTGCCGCGCGATCTCCGATCCGAGGATATCGGGGCGCATAGAAACGGCCTGCGCCAGCTTCATGAACGCCGGGCCCAATCGTTCGACGGCCTGCCGCATCGCTTCCGCCCGATTCTCACGCCGCACCGCGCGGATGTTGTTTAGCTGCGTGGGTGTCAAGTGTTTGTCGGCGATGCGGGAGTCGATGGCGTGGCGCGCGGAAAGAAGCGCCAGCCCGGTCGCCTCGCCAGCCCACTGGAAGGCACGGCCCAACACGATGTCGGGTCGAATGGCGAAGTATTTCCACACCTCCCTCGGGTCGTATTGCTCTGGCAACTTGACTCGACCCGACTCACAGTCCGACATCGAGCGGGCAAACTCGACGAAGAGCGCGGTAAACCCAACAACAAACAGGCGCATGTTGAATATCCTCAGGCCTTCTTGAAACGACCTCTCGCTGCCGACGTTCCAGTCTGGCGAGAAGTGTTCGGCGCCCTCGAATTCCAATTCTTCCTCATTGCTGAGAACGGTGTGCGGTTTGCCTTGGGGTTTCATTCCGAAGCGTCCTTCGGTCTCATGACTCTCCGCGCCATGATGGCCTTCATTCGCCTCGGCGCGTTTCGGCGCGGCTACCAACGACAAGGCAAGCAAGCCCAGGCCACGCAACGCGGCACGGCGAGTGACGGGCTGTGTGTCACGACTCGCGCTGCAGGTGGGCAGGGCGCGGAGGGGCACGCCGGGGGTTATCGGCGCGGAACAGAAACAAAGGGTGTGCATGCTAGTGGTGAGGAGGCGGCGCGGGGCATCGTCGAGGCAGCGTGGGGCATAGCTCAATCAAAAGCCGGGAGGCTGTGCGCTCGGGCGAGGCGGCGGCGAGTTGTTTGAAGGGCACCCACGTAATCCAGTGAAGTTCCATGTTTGAAGTATGTGCGGGGGAGCGCAATCTCGCGCAAAATGGACGGTCGAATATACGCGCCGCACTGTTGCGGCCATGTTGTACTGCACCTCGATTGGCGCCCGTGACGCAAGTGCCACAAACTCGCTTCCGTATTCGTTGTGCTCGAGTGCCGCACATTCCCAATCACGTGCGTGCGCAATGAGGTCATCCGCTTAGCACCACGCATTGATGACCTCACTCCCAGTCACTTTCTACTGCTCAATCGCGTGTACTTGGCTGAATCCCGCCTGCTTCGGCCGCACACGTATTCGCCTCGTTTTCCGATGCATCGCGCTAACGCTAGCGAAGGACTACGTGCAACAACTGGCGATGTCATTATGTTAGCTAATGCAGACATTGCTTACATCACGCCCACAGGCCCGGCGCCCCGCACCAATGTGGCAACTAAAACGCCGACAATTACGCGCAGGGACATGACGTGATAAACGTGGAGCTCGACGTACAGAATTGAAAAGCGCTGTTGCAAGGAACAGCAAAAAAAACAGTGGACACTATCACGAAAATATCGGAATTTGTACGTACATTTTCGTAGAATTGCAGTGAAGCCAAGTGGTACTACGTGAAGCGGCTTGCAATAGTAAGGAAATATTGAAATGGTAGATTGGCCAGCGTTTCATCGAAATTCCGACGATTCGAGTTGCATCCCTCAACATGCTCGCCGTTTCGGTTGAAATATCTCAGATTCATCTCGCTACATACGATACTGTACAGCGTTTCCTCCGCCATGCCCTTCCGTCCGAACGTGAACATCAGGCAGCCCAGCTACCGATACTCCTAGATTTTCGACGCCGTTCAACGAGCGCGATGAATTGCACTCGCTAGACACGTGTGTGTCCCGTGCAGAGGCTTCCGACGACACAAACAAATAGACTCGAGATAGTTTACATTAGATCGACGGTTCATGTTTAACAAATGCAAGTCTATAGTGCTCCATGTGTCCATCACCACTCGATTGCAAGCTAAAAGTGACAAAACCGATAGCTCCGTTTTTCCCACAATTCAACGCTGCATCATACGTAGTCTTCTCTCATTCACAGTCATTACCTAATATCATGCCAATTGTCCTAATCAAAGATACTGTATCACAACGCCAATTCAAGCGCAAGCTGCTAACGGCTTACCGTCCTTCGTTTGGACAAGTACGAGATGCTGTACACTACAGTACTGTACAGTACTGCGCAGTATGTTTAAGAGTTAGATCCGTCTTTGATAGAGCCGTCTTTTGATTACACAATGGATGGCCGATCTAGTGTCTCTAGCTGCAGCTTACCCAACCTAGTAAGCACTTCATTCTCCATGTTTTCTTCTATCTTGTACAGTACTTTATTGTCCTCGATACTTGTTTCGGTCGGGGGTGCACAAACTGTAGGAAAAGTTGATTCCACGAACTGATATCCGAATACCCTGATCACACCATTACATAGGCGCCGTGCTAAATCACTTTGCACCCGAAGTTCTCGATCTAGCGGGTGACGACGCGATAGTATTCGAACAAGACGAAATAAAATTCGAAAACATCGGGCTTGCTTTGCGACACGACACAGATTTGAACGAAACGCTTAGTGATGGTTTTCGCGACGCAGAGAAATAACTTATTCGGTGCCAACAACACAACGAGAACCCTCCGTTGCGTTTTTCGAATTTATCTTTACCGTGCTGAAGAACCTACACGCAGAGTTGATATTGACAGAAGAAGCGATTACATTCTGAATTCCATTCTGCTTTACGTTCTGAACCGACTTGTTTCTGATTCTTTGTTATTTTCATCTATTACACTAGCTAGTGCTCAGGTGCAGGCCGCTGAATTTCTCACTCTCACTCAACATCTCGCAAATCGTTTAAACACCAAAGGAGTTCAAGCAAACCCTACGCCTCAATGGTCCGAAGAGTTGAGCGGCTTTTTGATGAAAGTAATCATGCTCTATAATACTTTGAAAAATTCGCAATTAAAATCCGACTTCGCGTTATCATAGATTTTCTTCCTCTGAAAATTTTATGTTGCCTCGAATTCTTATTCTTGTTGTCTAGCAATATGGTTCCCAATTAATTGTAAACTCTTCGTATTGAGTTGCACTGTTTGCAAAGCTGTCATTTCAATTCTTGAAACCATTCCTCTTCATCATGGAAATGAAAAAAAGAGCATGTTATTTTTGCACTCCTTGAAAGGACAGGGGAGACACAGAACAACCTGAATTTGTCGCCTTTTTAATTTCCTTGTGAGCAGTTAAGATTTTCGTCTCGTCCAGACTAGCGAAAGCAGAATACACTCATTGTTACTAACTGTGGGTAGTTAAACTTGCGAGAGTCACCAACTGTTTCTGCAGATTCAGAAGGGCTGGGAGTTGAAAGTGACTATGTTGTAGTCAACCATGCTAGTTTTAGAAGCATACGTTGTAGATTCTGCAGGACTTGAGGTGATAGAAGCAGATAGAGTTGCAGATTTGTTTGGTGTAGACTAAGGAGTTGTACTTTAAATAGATCAAGTAGAAGGGCTCACAGCGACCCAGGTGGCGTTGACGATGCCTGCAGTTTTCGTCGGAAAGTTGTCCAAGTGGTCTAGTAAACAAATCAGAATGTGACGATATCGCATTGCGTAGCTCACTGTCGTTCGCTCCAAATAACGTAGCTACTGTAGAAATCGTCTAGCTATGCTGTTTAATTCCTTGATGAGCACTCACGGCACACAGACGTGGATACTGTAGTACTCACCGTCTGTAATCAGCCAAATAACTCGCGGTCCATTTAAAGTGACACTGTACAGTACTTCAATTGTTCACATCGTTCTAATCCCAAACCAGATGCCGCACACTTCTCCGGTTGAAGATCGGACGATAACCGCTGGACGAATGTGTCGACAGTACTTGTAAGTAACAACTTAACTTTAGTGAATGGGTGCTAGTCTAGTCGGTCACCTATGATTTGAATTATTCCATAAGGAGTACAAAACGCTTTGTTTATCAACTGTTTGTACAATACTATCTAAACATCATTCACTCGTGGATCTATTGAGTTATACTTCTTGGAGTGAAGCAGAGCTTAAAAAATAGTATACATATGCGACTGTAGATGCACGTTATTCTCTCATGAACCCTTCCATCAAGATTTAACTTCTAGCCACGTCCGCTCAATACCTTCTGTGTGTGTGTGTGTGTGTGTGTGTTCCGGTATGCGGATACTTCGGTATGAACCACACAGGCAAGTTAAACATGCTTAGCGATAATGGCACTAAGAGTTTTTGCTGATCGATTAGGAACGCGAAAAAAGGGAAGTTTCTTTGTCTACTATAAAGCCCGACAATACAATTGTACGCCGATTTGTCCTCTCTGAAACGCACTCATAGACTACCTCACTTTCGGTCATGGGACTAACTGTAAATAGCGGTCCCAATTTTATATTGTAGGTCTACTTAGGGAATAAGGTGAACCGACTGGAATGGCACTTATGTCTACGCGACCTGCCGCTTGTTTCAAGAGCTGCAGCCATATTCGTAATCCTTGCAGATTTTCAATGAACATGAACTATTGAGCAAATCTAAGTATCTATAAAACTATTTTTAGATTTAGCAAATACTGTACAAATATTTGTCCAGGTACATCCACCAGATGGATGTGCTAAGTAGAAGAACTACCGTTTAAAAAATATTACGCACATAATGCTAGTACTGCACACGGAATTATTGTGCTTCACGATTAATATCAGAGATAGTTTTTCAAATGAACGACGTAAAATCCAGCACTCATACAGCTATTGTCATTAAAAATTGTCTTTTACAAAAGTTTACTCGAAAAGGAACTGTTTTCTCAATCTCCCGGCTTTATTCTTTAATAATTTATCGAAACGTCCTTGTTCAACAACTCTCCCATTTTCGAGGTACATGACTACGTCAGCCATCTTTAACGTGCTGGGTCTGTGCGCAATAACTAGAACAGGAATATTTCTTTCGTTCGATGTCCTTTGAATTGAGTCTGCGATAGCTCTTTCTGACTCTGCATCTAACGAAGCCGAGTGTTCGTCCAAAATAAGTAAGCTTGGATTTCGAAATAGTGCTCGGCACATTGCGATGCGTGCTCTTTGTCCTCCTGAGAGACCTTGACCACGCTCTCCTACAATAGTATCGTATCCTTTTGGTAAGCTTAATATCATTTCATGTGAAGCTGCATCCTTGGAAGCCTGAATAATTTCGTCCATTAATACATTTCTATTTGTCCCGTAAACTATATTTTCAGCTACAGTTCCATTAAATAAAACTGGATCTTGCGGAACAACAGCTATTTGCATACGAATTGTAGATAATTCCAGATCATCTAATTCTTTGCCCCCAAACAAAATTTTTCCTCGGTTTTTCTCATAGAGACCAATTATTAACGATGCAATTGTCGATTTTCCAGATCCAGAACTTCCGGCAACAGCAGTAATTTTCCCTGGCGCAATGTCGAATGACGTGCCTCGTAATATAAAGTTTTTGGAATTGACGGGATACCGAAAGAAAACTTCGTCAAATTCAACCGATGCATCTTTTCCCAATTCTCTATTCAATTTGATTATATCATTTATCATTCCTTGTTCATTTGTTGTGACGCTATGTATCGTAGATGACTTGTCTATTGGCTCACGATTCATTACTTCTAAAATTTGAAATGCTGAACCTTGAGCCCGTGTCAACTGCCCATATGCAGTACCCGTAGCAGACAATGATGCGCCAAGTTGTGCGGAGTACATAACAAAAGAAGCCAGGCTTCCAATAGTCATTGGATTCGCAGCATCTGCTACTAAATTGGTTCCAATCCACAATACTCCCAATAAAGATAACTGAGCTACACCAAATAAAGATCCAGAATAGATTCCGTCTATGTACGCTGTCTTTTTCGCGAGATCGTAACTATCATCGATACGTGTGGCATATCTCTCTGCTTCTATTCTTTCGGCACCAAAAGTTCGCACTGTTCTAATTCCACTAATTCTTTCAGAAGCCACTTCTGTTGCTGAAGCGAGTGCATCAACAACTTGTCGAGACAGAACTCTAGCGTATCTTCCGAAAATTCTAGCAATGATTATTATAGGTGGTGAAGCTGCTAGAGCTACTAGAGCCAATTTAGGTGATGTATAAAGTATCATGCTCACAGCTCCCGTTCCAGTTATTGCTGCTCGCATTAGCTTTGTAATATTTTGTGTTAGCGTTCTACTCACGATGGCTATATCAGATGACAGTCTATTCACTAGCTCACCACTTGGTCTTTGATCGAAGAATGCTGTTTCTTGTTTTAGAATTGATGTAAATAATCGTTTTCTGAGATTTCGTTCTACACGAAATCCTGCCAGCGATAAAGCTGACACTCTCACTCCTGTAGCGATTGAAGCTAGTGTAAATATACCTCCTAAGCCAACCATTAATGTTTGCAAATCTCCTGTGACACCTCCACTCATGTTGTCAACAATCTTTCCCAAAGCCATTGGAAAAAGTATTGTCGCCCCTGCAGAAACAGCTTGAGCTCCTAATGCCAGACCAATAAGAGAACGTTCTGGTTTGGCAAGTAGGAGAAGTTTTGATATACTTGCTTTTTGTTCACTTTGACTATCGTTTGCAGGTTTCTTATTTTCAGTGTTTAAATTATTATCATCCTCAACTTCATCAAATATTTTCTTAAAGTTATCCGATTTTACCGATTTGTTTCTGAAAGTGCCATACTTGCACGAGTCAAGTATTTTCAATTTTCCTGGCGTCTTATCTAAATATACCGGAAGAAGACTATTCGGCTTCCCATGAATCAACGCGTAACCTCTAGTTCTTCTCCAAATGAATCGTGCGATATTTCTCATTTTCATACGCACGCTTCGTAAGCATGCAAGTTTTTAAATGTATACAAGATATTGTACAATGAAGTTGATATTAGCTGAAGTAAAATTTATTAAAATTCAAATTAATTACATTCAATGGGCATTTCAAGAATTTCCAGAGTATAAAAACACCAGGTAAAGAAGAATCAATAATTATAGAAATTCTATTATTACACTGTCACAACAAAGCTTATTATCTCAATCTAGATAAATTCGTTGAAGATGCGGATTTAAGTATAACTTGCTTCTCCTACTCGTTCACTTGAGTGAGTATCACAGTAAAATATTACAAGGGCATGGTGTTAAGATCGAGAATGAAGGTTCTATGCGAAGGACCATCGAATTTTTTATTGGGTAAGAAGATCTCTAGGTTGATATCTATTTCTATTGACTTGCTGATATTAACTATTTGGAAGTAGACCCACAAAACACTAAAATACCAGGGTTCAAGTTTGGTATCGCACCATATTTGGTTCGAAACACTATAACGAATCCCCGTTTTTTCGAAAAAGATACATTCCCTAACGAATTAAAAAATGAAAAAAATTATGAATACGGATACAGTTGGCGATTCAAACTGTAAGAATCAGGCATGAACTTGCAAAGTGCACAATCTACAAGGTATGGAAAGTACAGGTGGATATCAAAAAGCTGAAAAGAAGATAAATAATATCATAATGATCGTTCAATTCATGACCGGTTTAGTGCACTTCGAGCAGGGCAGTTATGCTTACGCCTCTATGCGTATGCATTATCAACTGTTCCTGCAGCTCCGTGTACCCGAATCGCCAGACTGTGACAACCCCACCCATGGAGCGAACTGTATCTGAAGGCGGGCTATCTGCGAATGGAGCTTTGGAGCGCGCGCCTTCAGAAGGAAGTCTCGGTCGCTCGCCTTCTCAGAATGGCATGGATTCGAACGGGATGAGTTTCATCAACAACCAGCATTTGGTGAGCGTGCCGTCGAACTTTTCGCTCGGTCGACCCGAATCTGTGGCCGGTTCGATTATGGAGGAGCCTGTTCGGACCAACCGCTTCTCAAGTAGAGCCGGTTCTACTCGTATGCCGCATACCTTTTCCGAGGCCACCCTTGATGCGCCTCTCGACGAAGATGAAACTGCTTCCGTTGCCGCCACTGAGCTAACCGTCACGCGCACAATTCACAAAGTCGAAGATTTTACTCCCGAAAACCCACAGATCGGAA
>JAAUYH010143755.1_pt1 | contig 13281 bp, 12 predicted proteins | sample 7278061 | NCBI WGS metagenome assembly JAAUYH01 (sample SAMN14350203, study PRJNA611818) | marine sediment metagenome | isolation source: surface marine sediment (0.6m) | place: French Polynesia: Moorea | collected 2018-08
CCAATACCGCAACGATGTTGGCCGAAGCGATCGGCCAATACGTTACGCTCTTCGATGAGACGGATCGGGACTGGCTCGCAGCCGGCGGAGAATCCGCTGCTGAGGAACAAGTCCCGCTGCGCCAAGTGCGCCATCGCGGGTGGCTCCAATCGATGGTCGTAGCCTCCTTGTGCACTGCCCAAGCACAGGAACTTGTAGTGCAATGGTCCCCGCCATGGATTGCCGATCTGCCTCACTCCTGCGCTGAATATGAATACGATATTTAGTGACTCACGCCCCTTATGGGGGATGACTACATTTGTTGGCCCCACTTCTCTGTTTGTAGCCCTCGCGCGCCAATATGATCTCGCCATTTTCGGCTTTTAGGCGAAAACGATATTGTCCGACGGAGTCGCGATAGATTTCGAATTGTCCAGACATGGTCGGCCCTCCGTTCGTTTCCATACACGCGAAATACCTCGCAAACCAAGGGCCGAGTCCTGCTCCTCCGAAGTTCTCAGGGTTTGTTGACGCGGTTGGCGTGCCAGTCTACTGCACCCAGTTACATCAGGATCTGAAGATGGACTGCTTTATCAATAAATCCGGCAAAACGAGGAGAACCTTCAGCAGGAAGGCAGCTGCATATCAATAAAAGCGCAGTATCATAACGGCGGAGGAAACCATGCACAGCGACACCGAGAAAACGCTCTGGTTTGCGATCGGTGACCAGGGTCATTATTTAATTCCCGACGATGACGATATCGAGCTACCCGAGGGACCGCTGACCTTGCTCACGTTGCTCGGCCGCGAGCGCTCGGTGGACGCCGCAGCCGTGCAAGCGTTTCGCGCCTCCGAGGACGAGGTCACCGAGCACATCAAACATGCCACAGAACAAGGCATGCTCGCGATCAAGGCCAGTGTGGGCGGCTTCCTGGCACAGCTCGGTCAGGCGTGGGCCGACGCGGCCAAGCCGGAAGCCAAGCCCGACGCCAAACCCAATGCAGAAGCCGAAGCCAACCGCGCCGACAAAGCCGCATCAGAGCCCGATATCGGGCCTGCGACGTTACCGGCGCACTCGGAACCCGAGGCGGCGCCATGGCTTTCGAGCGTTGCCGCGGCCACCTCGCGCGCCAAGGCCCTGTGGATAGCATCGACGGGACAATCCATCGAAGACTTGGCCAGCGATCCGCAATCGATTGCGCGCGGCCTGGAAACCATCGTGAACGAGTTTGTCCAGCTGATACACGACGTGAGCGAAGCCGGCGACCTCGGCATGGCTAGGGCCAAGCAGCGGCTGAGCGCGTTTGGCGAGCGGCTTCGCGAACTTGGCTATACCGACGCTGTTGACTGGAAGCACGTGCCCGAACAACTGCAGGCTGTGTTTGGCTCTGGCCCGGCGGCCGACGAGGCGCTCGCCAGCGCCGAACGCATGGAGCGCGCTGCCGAGACCGTTGACGCATTGGCTGCGCGGTTGAGTGCCGGCTTGCGCAAACGAGCCGAGCAAATGCGCCAGCAGGTGAGTGCAGTGTCTCGCACGCCCGAATAACAGCGCGCACAAGCGCGAATTGGTTGCGCACTGCAGTCGCCCAGAAGCACGTTCTGCGGCAATGCGGCAGCGGATAGTCTCGTTGGTAGGCCCTTGGTTTGCAATGTATTTCGCGCATACGGAACAGAAAGGAGGGCCGACAAATGCCTGGACAGTTTGAAATCTATCGCGACGCCGTCGGACAATATCGTTTTCGCCTGAAAGCAGCAAATGGCGAGATCATATTGGCGAGCGAGGGCTACAAGCAGAAAAACGGGGCCAATCACGGAGTTCAATCGGTCCGTAAGAACGCCCTCTTCGATGAGCGATACCAGCGCAAGACCGCCGCAGACGGGACATTCTTTTTCAATCTGATAGCCGCCAATCACGAGGTGATCGGCACCTCAGAGACCTACGAGACCAAGGCTGGACGGGAAAAAGGAATCAACAGTGTAAAATCCCACGCTGCGCAGGCGACCGTCAACGCCGGGGCATGATCCGATCGGCGCGGGCGCTCTCTAGGGCGCTGGTGCTTGTCGGCATATGCCATGACCCTACATGCAGGTCCATCTCAGCCATCGCCTACGCTGGCATAGGGGGGCAAATATGCGCCAGTGCGGCGATGTTTCCCACAGCAGGCGCAGATCTTCCATTCCAGGCCCAAAGTCATTGTTGCTGATCATGTCGGCAGCGGGATAGACTCAACCAGAGCCACGCACCACATCCCCGGCCCTGCTCCGGGATAGACCTTGGGGCTCTGTAGTCACTTGCATGGAGATGGATTCGATGTTGCAGCTAAATGGGTATCAGACGACTGAGTTGCTCCATCGTGGTGGACGATTCTCGGTATATCGTGGTCATCGCCGCGCCGATGGGCATGCCGTCGTCATTAAGACGCATACAAAAGCATACCCATCACTGCAAGAAATCGCAAAGCTCAAACAAGAATACAAGCTGGCATCCGCATTGACGATGTCGGGGGTGCCCAAATGTGTCGGACTGGAGCGATATGGCGATAGTCGGGCACTGGTGGCCGAAGATGCCGGGGCGCGCTCGTTAGACTTGATCCAGCGCGGCGGGCCCATGGAGATGGCGGCCTTTATCCCCCTGGCCATCCAATTGGCGTCTATTTTGGACAACGTCCATCGAAGCGGCATCATACATAAAGATATTAAACCCGGGCATATCCTGGTGAGTGACCGTTACGCTAACGGCGAACGAAGCGGCGAGCACACGGTCATGCTCATCGACTTTGGCATCGCGGCCATGCTATCGAGCGAACGGCAGGCCATCGTCCCGTCAAATGCCATTGAAGGCACACTCGCCTATATGTCGCCCGAGCAGACGGGCCGAATCAAGCGCACCATCGACCAACGCTCGGACCTGTATTCGCTCGGTGTGACCTTCTACGAGCTCTTGACCGGAGGCCTACCATTTCCCTCAAAAGACCCCCTGGAGCTCTTACACTGTCACGTGGCCAAGATCCCCCGGCCCCCGCACGAGCGCAATGTCGCGGTCCCGGCGCCCCTATCGGCCATGGTCATGAAACTCCTGGCCAAAACCCCCGAAGAGCGCTATCGCAGCGCCGAGGGATTGCGCCGCGACCTCGAGCGCTACCAAAACGCCACCGCTCTCGGGCAAGAGATTTCGCTGCATGACGCGCTGGGCCAAGAAGCGGAGCCCGACGTGTTCCACATACCGCAAAAACTCTATGGCCGCGCCGCCGAAGTGGCGCAGCTGTTGGCGATGTTTGAGCGCACAAGTGCCGGCAGCAAGGAGATACTGCTCGTGAGCGGGCACTCGGGCATCGGTAAATCCTCGCTGGTTCACGAGATCCACCGGCCCATCTTGGCCCGCCGCGGCATCTTTGCCGCCGGCAAATTCGACCAGCACAAGCGCGATGTCCCCTATGCGTCCATGGCTCAGGCCTTTAGCGCCTTGGTCAAGCAAGTGCTCAGCGACAGCCCGCAGCGGGTCGACAAGCTCAAGACCCAACTGCGGCAGGCGCTCGGCGCCAATGGACAACTCATCATCGACGTGATCCCCGAGGTGGAATATCTGATCGGGCCACAAATGGCGCCGCCCAGATTGTTTGGCGCCGATGCCCAGCGCCGGTTCCATCACACCTTTTTGCAATTTCTCCGGATATTCGCCGCCAAGGATCACCCCTTGGTGCTCTTCCTCGACGATCTGCAATGGGCCGATCACGGCACCCTCACCGTCATCGAGCTGCTGATGAAAACGCCCGACATTCGCCATCTCATGCTCATCGGCGCCTATCGCGACAACGAGGTCGGCGTCTCTCATCCGCTGCGGGCGCTGCTCGCAGAGCTGCGTAGCGCCGGCATCGCCCCGTGTGAGCTGGTTCTGGATTCCCTAAAAAATGGTGCCGTCAGCGAGCTCTTGAGCGACACCCTCCTATGCCGCCGAGATGCCTGCGACAGTCTCTCGCAGCTGCTATGGCAAAAAACCGCGGGCAATCCATTTTTCGTGTGCCAGCTCTTGGATTCGCTGCACCGCGACGGCCGGCTCCTCTTCGATGCCGGAACCCGGGGCTGGACTTGGGATATGAGCGAGCTGCGCGTGATTCCCATGACCGACAACGTCGTAGAACTCATCGCCCGCCGGATCGGCGAGCTCAGCGAGGGGGCGCAGAATATCCTAAAGACCGCGTCTTGTATCGGCAACACTTTTGACCTGCGCACCCTGGCGGCCGTTCATGGCATGTCGCTGGAAGAGATCGCCGCCGCGCTGTGGAATCCGCTGGAACAGTCGATGATCGTGCCGCGCGACAGTGGCTACAAAATCGCCTGCATCTGGGATTTGGCCGACACCGACAATGAAAATGATAGTCAAATGATGCGCGAAGCCGCGCAGTCTAGCCGCTATAAATTCTTGCACGATCGAGTGCAAGAGGCCGCCTATTCGCTGATTTCCCATCGCGAACGGCCCAGGATTCACCTGCAGATCGCGCGCCTATGGCTGGCGAGTACCGGGGAAGCCGAGTTAGACGATAGGTTATTTGATATCGTCAGCCACTACCATGCCGCCATCGATCTCGTGCAAGATCGGGAAGAGCTATATCGCTTGGTACAATTGGATATCGCGGCAGCCGCCAAGGCCAAGGCCACCTCGGCGTTTCGCTCGGCGCTCGAATTGCTCGATGCAGTGATGGTGCGCCTGCCCGACGACTGCTGGCGTGAGCGGCCAGAACTGACTTTATCGTGCTATATCGAGACCGCCGAGGCCCATATCCTCAACGGATACTACACCGCCGCGCGACCTCTGCTGGAGCACGCTGCCGAGCACGCTGCCGAGATGCATGACCGATGCCGGATATGCGAACTGCGGGTCTTCGCCCACATGATGACCAACGATGTTCACGGCGCATTCGCCCTCATGGCCGATATGCTCGCCGTACTCGGGGTTCGGTTTGCCAATTTCCCCAGCGAGGACACAGTCCGGCGCGAATTCGAAATAACCATGGCCCTCATGGCGGACAAGCGGCCCGAGGAGCTCGTCGACTTGCCCGACATGACGGCGGCAGACAAGATCGCCACCTGCCGTCTGTTGCGCGATATGTGGGTCATTTGCTATCATTTGGGCTCTTTGGCCATGCACATCGTGGCCATGAAGATGGTGCAACTGTCGATCACCTACGGCAACACCGGCAGTTCCGCCTTTGGCTATGTCGTCTATTCCTTTGCCGTGATGTTCCACTTCGAAGATATCGACGAGGGCTATCGGGTCGGCCAAATCGGACTCAAGCTGCAAGACCGTTTTCAGAATCGGGAAGTGGAGACCAAGATCCTCGATATGTGGGGCGGGCTCATGCAGCATTATAAAGAGCATATCCGCCACAGCCGTGAGACCCTGATGCAGGGCCTTGTGCGGGGCATGGATGCTGGCGACTATCTGTGGGCCACGTATTGCGGCGTCAACCACGGCTTTCTCTGCCTCCTGGGCGACGTGCCCCTGTGCGAGGTCAGCGAGCATTTGGAAACCAGCTTGGCCGCGACCCAGGAGTTTGACGAAAACATGGCCAAGCGGCTGCGCCTTATGCGCGAGGTGGTCGCCAGCCTGACCGAGGAAAAAGCCGATCCGACACGCCTGGTGGGCGCCCATTGTGACGAAGATGCATTGCTGGCCTATGGCGCAGAAAAAGGCGAAATCAACACCCTCTTTTTCGTCTACACGTTTAAAACCTGCGTGGCGGTTTGGTTCGGCGGCTCTAGTGCAAGTGATATCGTTCGCTTTATCGACGAGACAGATCGCTCCAGAGCCACCGCACCCGGCGTATTCCCCAACTCCGCGGGGCATTTTTTTCGCGCCATAGCGCTCCTCGATGTGCATGGCGATCTGACGCCAGAGATGCAGAGCCAATGCATGGACAAGGTTGCCCACAGCTTGGAAAAACTGCGTCACTGGAGCGAACATGCCCCCGAGAATTACACCCACATGGCGGTGCTGCTCGAGGCAGAACTATGCCGCACCCGCGGCGAAAGCGACCGGGCCATTGGCCTCTACGAGCGGGCGATTCAGTGCGCACGCGAGCACGGCTTTACCAGCTATCAGGGCCTGGCGTGCGAGCGCGCGGCCCGCTTTTTCCGCGCTTTGGGTTCTGCCACCGTGGAGCGAGCCTATATGGCCGACGCCCGCCAGTGCTATCTGCTGTGGGGCGCCGATGCCAAGGTCGGGCAAATCGATGCCGCCTATCCCAGTTTGGCGGCACAGACCAGGATTGACGACCGCGTGCACGCGCCCCCGCGCGAGGACGAGTTGGATCTCTTGGCCATCATGAAGGCATCGCAGGCCATTTCTCGCGAGCTGGTGCTGGATCAGCTGATCGAGACCCTCTTGGGCATCGCGGTAGAGATTGCCGGCGCCGAGCGCAGCGTGTTACTGCTGTGCCGACAAGACAGCCGACAAGACAGTCAACTATGGATTGAAGCCACGAAAGAGACCGCCACCCATGGCAGCATCAGCCACGTCTTGCCCATGGCCCTGGAAGCGTCGGCCGACGACATGCTAGTGCCCAAGCAAGTGGTCCGCTACGCGGGACAATCTCGCGGAACCGTCCTCCTCGATGATGCCCGCCTCTCAGGCCAGTTCTCCGACGACGGCTACATACAGGCGCGGCGGGTCAAGTCGGTCCTGTGCGTGCCCATTATCTTACTGGGCAAGCTCACCGGGCTGCTGTATCTAGAAAACAACCTGTGCGTCGGCGCGTTCCGCTCGGCGCACGTCAAGGTCATTGAGCTTCTGGCCATGCAGGCCGCGGTATCGCTGGAAAATGCGCGACTGTACAATGAAGTCGAATGCCGGGTTGAAGAGCGCACGCGTGAACTCAAGGCCGCGCAACAGGAGCTGGTCACCTCAGCGCGCAAAGCCGGCATGGCCGAAGTAGCCAGCAATATCCTGCATAATGCCGGCAACATACTCAACAGTGTCGGGGTCTCGGTGAGCCTATTGCGCGACCGGCTGCCGCGCAGCACCTCGGCCTCATCGGCGCGATTCTCCCAGCTGCTCAAACAGCACGAACATGATTTAGCCAACTTCTTTACCAGCCCTAAGGGGCAAAAAGTCCCCCGCTACATCGAAACGCTCACCGAACGCATGGAGGAGGAGGACGGCGCATTTTTGTCGGAGGTACAAGAACTCAGACAGCGAATCGAGCATCTACAGCGGCTGGTCACCTTGCAGCAAAAGTATGCGGTCGGCTCAAATTTGATTGAAGAAGTCGATCTGGCACAGTTGGTCACCGAGGTGGTGCAGCATACGCGCGCCCAGCTCGACGGCGACGGTGTCGAGGTGCGATGGCGGCCGGCTTGCGCCCAGCCCGTTTTGACCGACCGCCATAAGGTGCGAGAGATTTTGCGCAGTCTCATCGATAATGCCCTTCTCGCCATCCGCCATAGCGGCGATGGCACCGGCCATATCGTGCTGCAAACGAAGCTGCCCAATGACGATGGCCGCATCGGCATAGAAGTAACCGGCAGCGGCATCGGCATCTTGCCGGAGAATCTCGATCGGATTTTCCAGCAAGACTTCAGCACGTGGGGAGATGAGCAGGGCCTCGGTCTGCACGCCAGTGCCAATGCCGCACGCGAACTCGGCGGTCAGCTGACGGCCATCAGCGAAGCGGACGGTAAGGCGACGACCCTGCGCCTTGAGCTGCCCAACCTCACCCCAGACGTCACAACTATAAACGTCACAACGATGGACGTCGCAACCCCAGACGTCGCAACCCCAGATGTCACAACCCCAGATGTCACAACCATAGACGTCGCAACCCCAGACGCCACAACCATGGCCAACCCGGCCGATGGTTGTGGCATAGATATCGCCTGAGTTACCGGGGCCCACCCAGCAACCGAAGAGCAACGCAGCTCGGGATACATAGGGCCCGCGCTGAAAAGTGCTTACATCCCCTCATAGGTGTCGACGCTACGCAGGGTTCGTACCCCTCCCGAGTCGACGTCGAAGCACAGACGCGTTAGCTCGACCAGCGCGTCGCCAGCGTCGTCTGGCTCAACATCGAGTTCGCAGCAGTCCTTTGCGCACTTGCGAACTTGTGCAATGGCGAACGGCCCACTTTCACCAACGAGCGTTTCAAAGGCTGTGACGCCAATGACGGGCTCTTGTCCTCCGCAATCGATATCGCAGCGATCGTTAGCGAGTGACCATCGAATTGGCGTGCGGGGATGAATGTAACGACGAATCGGTGCCAATTCGTTCGACTCCAGCGCTTCGCTGATCGACTGGGCCGCTTGCTTTGCCGTCGTCTGATCGACGTCGACGGCAGCGGTGAGCGAGCGGAATGTCTCATTGTCGCGAACCGTGTCAAAGTCACTATCCTGCCGGGCTCGAACCAGGCGCCCGCGACAGACCGGGCAATCCGGTTGTTGCGCGAACTGTTGAAGGATGGACAGAGCGCCTTCTACGCGTTCCAGGCGGGCATATGCGGTGGCGAGATTGTAACGAGCGACGATGTTGCCGGGGTCTCGGTGGATCGCTTTTTCATAAAAACCAATGGCCTCCTGCAAAGCTCCGCTGCGTTGGTGTTTGAGGCCGCTGCGATTGAGCCCGCGACTTTCGTCGATGCGCGATCGACTGATGGGGCTGAGATCGATGGCGGGCAAGTCGGCCGGTTGCGTTGCGGCGGCAGCGCCAGCGCTCATGGTGTCGCCATGGGGGCGGCGGTAGGAAGAGCAGATTCGGTAGACGGTGTCGACGTCGGCAGCGCGTTTGCTACTGCCGCCGCAGATGATCACGCCGAACACGGCGGAGACGTTGATCTCGCCGTCGTTGCCCGACTTCCACGCCATCACGAAGCCATTTTCGAGTTGGTCAGAACGGACGATCTCATCATCCGTGATGCCGACGGCATCGCGGAAGAGACCCAGCGTTTCGAGGGTGGCTGAGTCTTCGTCAAGCGTCACTTCAACGCCGCCAGCGCGGATAAGCACGGTTTCCTCAGGGAGGTCTTCTATGCCCCGCGACCGGGACAGCTCGAAGCTTGCACCACCGGGTACTTCGATGCTGCCGGTCCAGGAACTCATGTCATCGTCGATGCGGGTAGCAATATCGACGCGGCGCCATACTGCCGGTGATGCTGGTGACGCCTGCGGAACTGGATTCGCGGTTGCACGGGCCGCTTGGGGCTGCGGTGCTGGGTTTGCGGTTGTCTGCGCCGCTTGGGTCTGCGGCGCTGGCGGGGAGGAGGATGGGTCTTCTTGATTTTTTTTACAAGCGCCAAACCCGACGACGGCTGACGACAACAAGAGGACTGACCAAGAAAAAGCGAAGCTGCGGTTCATAGGTAACGTTAATACGAAATCTTGCGCGCGCTCATTCATTGCGGCTCTCCTCGTCGCACTATTTCTGTCAAGGCGACATGGTGCATCCTCCACGAGGAGCAAGAACCCACCCGCGCAACCGTAGTGCGCATCGTCACCGTGATGTGTCGTTGGCTGACGCTGGGGGTCGTTGGCCGGCTGTCGGATGCGCTTTGCCGCTGACGCAAGCATATCCCCACCATGCGAACTCACTCGTTGTTTACAATATGCTTTCTCATAACCATCATTTTATGTACGTCTGCCTGTGGCGGAGCACCCAATACGCCCAATCCCGGCCCGGCGCCGACGCCGCGCGACCCCATCATCGTCGTTACGGGCGGAGAGCTGGCCGCGCAGGCCGGACTTGAAGTTTTGGCCGAGGGCGGCAGCGCCACCGACGCCGCCCTCGCCGTGTCCCTGGCGCAAATCGTGCTGACCGGCGGCGCGTGGAATAGCTTCGCGGGCATTCTCGGCAGCTGGACGAGGCGGCCCCAGAACACGATCGAGAACGCGCCCAAGAATACAATCGACAACGCACTCGGCCTGAGATGGGGCTCGCCGGCCTACGTGAGCGGTTGCAGGTACTACTTCCCAACGATCATCGCTTCGAACTCCGGGAAGCGTTGGGCTCAGTGCACGCGGAGCTCGAACTGCGAGCGCTATCATGAGACGCGTGCTCATCTTGGATGACGAAGCGCCCGCGCGCCGCCGCCTGCGCCAACTTCTGCAAAAGGTGCCCGGCATCAAGGTCGTCGCCGAGGCGGCCACCGTCGAGGCCGCGGCCGCCCACTATCGCGAGCTGCGGCCCGATTTGCTCCTCCTCGACGTGCAGCTGGCCCGCGGCGACTGCTTCGAACTCTTCGACGAAGTGCAGATCGAGGCCGACGTCATTCTTGTCACGGCGTACGAACGCTATGCCGTCCGCGCATTCGAAGTCAACGCCCTCGACTATCTCATCAAGCCGGTGGCCCAAGATCGCCTCGCCATGGCGCTGCGGCGGCGAAGGACCGAGGCCCAGCCAGAGGCATTCGAGCCCGACGACACCGTAGCGGTGCGCTCGACCCGCGGCTGGCGCTTCATCCCGCTGGCGGCCGTGGACCGCATCCTGGCATGCGACGACTACACCGAACTCCACTTGGCCGATGGCGAGCCAGCGCTGAGCGACCTGACCATGATCGAGTGGGAGAGCCGTCTGCCCGAAACGTTTTTGCGCATCCACCGCAAGCACATCGTACGGTGGTCACAGATCACGGGACTCCATCGCCAGACCAACACCTGGCAGGTCCGGCTGAGCTCGAACATCGAGCTGCCGGTGGGGCGCAGCCGACTGGCCCAAGTCCGCCGCGTACTCGGCGTTGGCTCATCGGCTTGATGATGCCCCCTTGTACCACTTATGCTTGAGGCTATCTTGAGTAAAAACGATTTTTCGAAAAAACGATGACGCGCGAAGCTATGTATCGAGCTTTTTATTCACGACGGCTTGTAGTCGCTTCAGCTGCTCGGCGTCCAGGCCGGCCAAGCGCTGCTCGGCGTCCAAACCGGCTAGGCGCTGCTTGAGGGGAACACGGCCGAGCACTTCGTCTACCCCGAGGGTCTCGATGATCGCATCGATCATGTCCTCAGTGTCATCCTGCTCGGCATCGGCAACCCGATCGAGGAGGACAACAACCATATGATGATCCGCTCCCGACAGGCGCACATATCCGTCTGCCAGCGGCTCCGCTTGCACCTCGCACCGATCGAATTCTTGCAGCAATGTCGGCGTCTGCGTGGGCACGACCAAAACCAGCGTGAGTTCCCGTGGCCGGGATGCAGCACTATCGTCCTCGGCCAGGTACTTCCAGCCGTAGCTGATCAGCTTGGCGAGGTCCCCTTGGCGAAGCTCATTGCTCGGTCCTTTCAACTCAAGCAGCGCAGCACGGGTCAAGTGAGGCCAGAGGCCGCGCATGACGCGTGCTTCGTGATCCCGACGTTCGCCATGGTCGCGGTAACGCAGCAGCTGGTCGGCGGATTCAGGCGCCAACGACAGCGGTCTTCCGCTCTTGACGCTCCAGCCCGGCGGTTTGCGTTCCCTGACCAGGCCGGCGTAAGGCTCATTCCAGAAGGACTTAGGGGCCTGCTCCTTGCGTCGGTCGGAGAAGTTTTTTTCCACCATGACGTCCCAGCCCGACGGTTTGCGCTCCTGTATCAGGTTGGCGTAGAGGTAATGCCAAAAGGTCTTCAGGGCCCTCTCCTTGGGCATGTCCGACTGGTTATCATGCGGCAGCTCGCCGTTACGGTCCTTCATGATACCGATACGATAACCGATCGACGTGCGACGTCCTATTTCTTCACGGAAAAACTAAAAGACTTCGCTCCGTCCCCTTACTTCCACCCTCATGCGGGCGGGCGCTTTTTCCGCTCTCTTGATCCTCCCTACCCACGCATGAGTGACTCACCCATCGCGACTCAGAGGCTTCAGGTTTGAACTGATCCAACCCGCCAACTCAGCCTCATTCACCTCACCGGCGGCCAACCCGCGAAACATGACGACCGCCTCGGCCTCGGGAGCCACCAGTGCATGGCCGTTGATCTCAAGGAATACTGCCGCTGCGGTTAACGCTATTCGCTTGTTGCCATCGACGAACGGGTGGTTCTTCGCCAACCCGAAGGCATAGCTCGCTGCTATTTCGGCAAGCGACGGTTTCGGATCAGAATACGCGAAGCTGTTCCGCGGCCGCGACAACGCAGATGATAACAAACCCATGTCGCGAATCTCACCCGCACCTCCATGTTGGGCGATGAGAAGACGATGAATTGCGACCACGGCTGACTCAAGCAGCCAAATTGGCTCGGTCACTTGGCTAGTTCTTTGAGGGCGTTGCGATATTGGGCCATGACGCCTTCGGCTGCCTCAACCTGCTCGGCAAAACCTTCGGCGTACGGCGTCAACTCGTATCCTCCCGGCGTCTCCACCAGGTAGACGGTATCGCCGCTGTTTGCCCCGAGCTTGGCAAGGGCCTCCTTGGGCAAAACAACGCCAACAGAGTTTCCGACGGTGGTCAGCTTGAGCTTGAGTGCACCCATGGGTGTTATCATGAAGGTTGCAATACGAATGTCAAACTAGACGTGCCCCGCCCCAGTCAGAAGCACAACTGGGCCAATTTCGCTATCATCCAGAGAGTCAAACGCCGAGACTCAGCATTCGATGGATCTGTTTGTTCGGCGCGGACGAGGTCTAGTCCTGCTGCTCCGAAGTTCGTCAGGGGTTAGGTTTCGCCGTCCAGTAGGTCTAGTGCAACGGGTATGGGTCGGCATTCAGGCTGGCGAGAAGTGTGGTATCCTCGGCAGCGAGCAATGTCTGACGATTTGCGGCAAGTTCTTCAGTCTCAATCAAATGCGTTGACCACCATCGGCAACGCCGTCCTCGAACGAGACAAGCCGAAGCTGGCGGGCGCCCTCGCCGATATGCTTGTGTCGCTGGCTAGTGACATCCCGGTGCTGGGCAAGCTGGCGGACAAGGCGTTCTGGCCGAAGATTTGCTGGCGACGAACACCATGTGCATAACGTCCACGGTCCCCCCGGCGTCGGCAAAAGCGAGCTGGCCCGGCGTTACGCGGCGCAGCACTTGGCCGCGATGGGCTAACGCTGCTGATATACGATAACGCCAACCAGCCAGAGGCACTGGAGCGCTGGCGCCCGGCGATGGGGCAAAGATGCCACGTACTCGTGACCACGACACTCGAGATATGGCAGCATTGGGATAGCAGCAGCCTGCTGCTGCGGCTCCGCGCACCGTCAATTGAGAGACTCTCTATAGAGCCTCAGTCCAAACAAACCGTGACAAGCATCGCCAGACATCATGAACCAGCAAAAGCCCGCATGTACCCAGCAAACCGCTCCCGCACCGCCTGCGGCTCCAGACCAAATTCTTCGCCGCTGTAGCGGTGCTGGCCGTGG
>JAAUYH010167417.1_pt1 | contig 13280 bp, 6 predicted proteins | sample 7278061 | NCBI WGS metagenome assembly JAAUYH01 (sample SAMN14350203, study PRJNA611818) | marine sediment metagenome | isolation source: surface marine sediment (0.6m) | place: French Polynesia: Moorea | collected 2018-08
AGTGAACTTGCGACTTATAAAATCTTATACGGATTGCTAAATGTAATCAGGTTTACTGCAAACTCGAACTCTGAGTTGGTTGAAGGCCTGATGGTCGGGCATGTGAGCAGATAGCAGGAGGATTGCAAGAATTATATTCGTTATTAGCTGAGAAACTATTAACTCTCCAATGCATCAGATTGATCGCAAACAAGCGGTACTTCAAGCTCACCCTGGAAGATCCATAGTTGATATTTAAGCAGCTCTGTGTTAGCTCTATCCAGCATTTTCCTTTGATCGGACATCAATATTAGTAGCAGTACCCACCCATATGCGATTCGACCTGAACAGAAGGGTTTCCAGATTCCTGAAGATGCGAAGACTAGTCATTTTACGACCGAACAGCAAAAATTCATATGATTCATCACTTCGAGAAGTTATCGCACTGCCTACTCTCATCTCATATGAAATTCAATAATGGCACAATGACTCCGTCAAGTTATTCTCTGTAAAATTCTGTAGTGCGATCGGAGCAAAACTTACAATACTCATTTCGATAATAGTTAATTAAAATTTTGAGTTCAGATATCGATAATTCATAAAATTTCAAGTAAATTTAATGTCAATAGTTACATTAAAACAATCCGTACGTTTTTCATCATAAACAGAAACATCGAATTCATTATGTATTTTTGCTGATGTTTTGATGGCAAGTAAACCAATCCGAAGCTTGACAAATCAAAATCAACACTTTCGGGCTCTGTCTATTCCTAGGATACTACAGTTTTGAAGTGAGAGCAAAATTTATTTTTAGGCTTTTTGTATCACCGTTGAATCTACTAAATATGTTGTTTTCGCAATATACGTGCTGATATATCAGATTGCATAGCAGTTTTTGTAAAAGGAAGAAAATTACGAAAATATTGATCAATTCAAAATGGCTGGATTTTTGAAGGTTTCAATGAGGATCAAAATTTTTAGAAGATATTGATTACAGATTGGAATTTCGTCGAGCCTATTTAGTTAATTTGTCCCAGTGCTCATGGAATGAGGTTATATTGAAGGTGTTTTTCGAGCTGTGTACTTGCCATAAACATTTCGAGTAGAAATGAATTATTGCGTTCATGAAAAGCATTTTGCTGCAAAAAATTTTCTGACGTCTTCCAATTATTGGTGTGCTCCACAAAATTCTAGAACGTCCTATTTTTTCTGAAGTGCTCCGAGAATTCTGAAGACGCTCGAAATTCAGTGAGTTTTGGCTGGAGTAGTTTGCATTGGTTGAAAACAACCGTTTATTGTTCCGAGAAACAAATTCCAGACTCGGAGGAAAATCCGGGAGACCGCAGAAACTCGCAGAATCAGAAGGAGTGAAAGACGCCCTAACTTTTTCGATATTGCCAAATAACATTCACAAAGTACAGACCAAGAAATGCGCTGACACAGATATAGGAAGATCTCCGACCCCATTTAGTCCTAGGTTATTTTGTTGATATATTTTTAGGGGTCGCTGCGACAATACTGAATCTGAAAATTTCGATTGTAAAGTAAATTTATAAGAATATCATTGTATTTCAGAACAACTCTAACTTTTACGCGCCAAAGGAAATCCAAGTTTTCAGAATCAAATTTATCGATACCTAAACAACTGTATACGTCTGGTGGCCGCGGAATAGAGGGAATCGCGCTAGTATGGGGACATTGAGAACCATTAAGAATTGAAACAAGTCATATGTTTCTCATAAGGAGCTCAGCGGTTGCTTTGCCAGATGTGATTGCTGCTTTCACGCTTCCATACTCTTCTTGTCCTCCAAGCATTTCACCTGCAAGATAAAGCGATTGTTGTGGTGCAGTCAACGCATCAAAGTCATCACTTGTAAAACCTACTAGTCGATTCGAATATGCACCCTGAGTGAAAGGATCTTCGTCAAAATTCTTGTATACATAGTGAGCGACCATTTCTCTGGTGACTTTCTGCTTCACCACCTGATTCACAGCCGTAAGAGCGATTCCCAGTTCGTCACCCTTCACACCCTCTCCTCCCATTACAGTCACTAACACAGCATTACTACCAGGGAAGAACGGTTCCTTGTTAAGATTTTGCACATTTCTCGCTCGGTCACAGTTTGTGGGTAATAAGATAAGCGGGTCGGATTCGGTAAGTACAGGTTGCTTGAACTGCACATATATCTTTGTGTACGAACCCATCGCCATTTTCCCCAACGCATTCTTCTTCTTTTGCTGCAGCGGGGGTTTGAATTGGATCATGTTTGATTGTAGTACACCTAAGGACACTGTGCTAATGACAGCACGAGCGTCAAGCACTACTCCGTTTCCAAGTTTCACGCGTGCACCAGTACCGTTGTACTCTACTGCAGTAACGTTCGAATTGAGCATTAGAAGTTCGCCAGTTTTGCTTGTATCATTAACACCTGCACGCTCCAATACATCCTTCACAACCGCATTGTACCCTCGGTTGTCTTTGACGAAGTATTCAGAAGCCGAGTCATACTCGTCACCAAGAATCTCCGTTTCTAAGTCCACGTGGAATGCACTCACCTGTCGCGCAGAAAGACCAAACGCATAATCGACAGTGTACTGCATTACTGCGCAGTCAATCTCAGTTTTTGGCTTCCAACCCGCATGTTTCGATAATGCCTGGAGTACCGTTTGGTCGTCATCGCTGTTGGCCAGTGGTATAGCCTTTGACCATGCATTTGTGAATTTTGTTTTCTCAACCGATGCACTCACCTTGCTCCCATCAGAGTAATAGGCGGAGTCGGAGAAATCGGTAGGCACACCATTTAAATCGATGCGAGACGCTAGTTCCTCGAGTTCACCGCGAGCCGTATAATCGTGAATCCAATTCGCACCCAGTTCGACGCTGACGTTTGCGAAGAGGGTATTCGTCATTCGACCACCAACCTGACTTCGCCCTTCGACTATCACAAAAGGTTGTCCAGCACGTTTCAATTCGGCAGCTGCACTCGCACCCGCAATACCGGCGCCGATAATCACCACCAAACCATCTCTTCCACCGTTCCGACGCGATAGAGTTACGGCGAGCGCAACAATAGTTGCAATAAGAGCGCACACACCGATTACCGCGACTACAATGTATCGTTTCCTCATGGGGACAGGTGCAGTAGTTCAAACCATATGGGCACACATCCCTTCTTGTACACCCGTTTTTCACACCTGTACCTGGATATTTCAACAATGCACAGGGCCTTTCAAATCCTGACAACGTCCGTTGATTTTATTCAAATTGACATGGGAAACTGGCCCGCTTTAGCTCCTCTCAGTCAGCTGATGTTGGTATCGTTACAATACTTTAACATCGTCCTTCGATTCCGAACATTTCTACTATTTGAGGTTTCTCACATTGTGATGTTCTACAGCCTCAATTAAAAATTCTCGGAATGCGTTAGAGTTTGTGCCCGTTGATAATACTATGGCTAATAGTACTGTTTAACGCTTTACTACAGAAAACTTTAGTAACGAGCAAAATGGTCAGTAACACTAGTTAACGAAAGAAAGAGCAGGCGAATACCTTCCATTGATGCTTTTGTTTCTTTTCCATGTATTTTGAAGCCGATTTTCCTCCGAGCGATCCTTCTTTCCTCCGTTAAAATTTCTCAAATGCACGCCCATTTTCTTGGCCTACTGGGAATTTCTATCGCTATCAGATCGCAATAGATAGATTTTCAAACCATCAAGACATTCAGCAGGCCACCCTGTTTGATTCTGTTCATTATCTCAAAAATATGCACTAAAACTCTACTTTATTTTTCTTATAAACTAGATTGAAGCCAAAATACCGTGGGACCTAAGTTTCCGACTCTGCTAAGAATCAGACAGCGTTGCTTTCGTTAGAAATTGTCGATGAGCGATGTAGATAGGTCTGATTTTTCGACGGTCCTTTTTCGATATCTCTACTCTACTGCTCGATCTAATAGATGTTTTAAGATACCCGATAATAGAAATGTTCATTTTAAGATTTTCAGAAACCTGAAATGGTATGTCAGGTTTTTATAGGGCTTTCGGATATGGTTCAGAAATACTAAATAATAGGCGGAAATGAACCAAGCAAGTGCACTGCAGAAAAGGTAAAGAAAAAATTGTTTCGAGCATTTAATCCTATTTCGAATCAAAATTTTTCTTGCAATTCATATTAAAATTTAAGTTCAAGAGCTAACTGCTTCATAGAATAAGCTGTAGAGGATGACTTGAGTTTTATGTAAAATATTTATAATCACTTCAGATCAAAGAATTTCGATGTTTCCGTTCTTCTCTCTTGCTGTTTCCATAGAAAACGACTGCATTTCCAGAATGATTTCAGAAAGGTTGAGACTTTCTGCTTTGGCTGGATGTGAAATTTTGTTTGGATTAAATCTGGATCCAATCCTTGCAGAAAGAAAAAAACATCGAAAGCGACTTTGTAATTTAAATATTTTTGAAGAACTGATATTTTATCAATTTACTCTGGAAATTTCGGCGTATTGGCGAACATTGCGGGCCGTAGCATAGACTTTCCTTTTTACCCAAATGTATCACTGAATGCTAATGTTTGAAGCGGGATATTCTAAATACGGAGATATCTCTTTGAATGAATCTTTGCTTCGTTGTTCGCATTAATTGCTCGATTCTATCGACGTAATTACTTAACTCAGGTCACATGCTCGTAGGTGCGTTACTAGACAGTTACAAATCTTATTCTTGAAACTTGTGATGGACCAAACCTTGAGATTGGGACATGATTGTAAAGTATGGAACATACTTTGCCTATTGTTTGAGAGGATACATTTACCAATCGTTATTTATAGAATGAACTCCAGTGTTGAGGTGCTGATGAGAAGGTGTCGATTGCTGCACAGTACAAATTTTTGCTGTCTCAATGTGAAGAGATGATTTGTCAAATTTGTATGTTTTGATTAGCGACTATAAATAGGTGGCACGCCATGGTAAACTCATTTGCAATATCTACCACATTTGCTAGAACATAGAATTAGCCACAATGTTTCTGGATTTCTTATGGAGTATGATTCTCGATTAGACGTTCGAGCGCAGCTAAATCGCACGGAATGAGGATTAGCAGGTGATTAATGGTCAAGTTCCTTACCTTACAAAAGAGACGGTTTCTCCCAGCAAAATTGAAATCGATAAAATATATTTTTTCAAAATGTTTCTCGTCCATCAGGGAAGATCGTTACCACAGGTTCCAGAACTAGAAACCAAGCGCAATCTGACTGCGGAATTCGGGATTCACACCGTCAGGAGGTGCAAGAAAAGGTTCGTCGTGTATCTCGAATATCGGACGCAAGGCGAGCTTTTGCCATCATTGAAGAAAATGCCGATAAATTAAGAGAAACTAAAGACACACTTGCGTACGCGACGGTGAGTACGGTGTAGAATAAGGGATGATGAGAACTTCTCATCTTCTGCCGTGAAACAGATTAGGAAAACGGATACTGTAGGGTTCTAAATTTGTCGTCGAGGAGTCGGAGGTTATGAAGACCGCACGCGAGCCAACCGGAGAGGGCCACACCTCATCGAAACCCATGTTCGTGGTATGCTAACGTCTCGCATCTTGCCAACATTCATTCAAGTGGGTGTGGGCAAAATCGACAAGGCGATTATTTCTCTGAAACAATGAGAATACGTGTCTAAAAATAGGTGCGATGTGAATTGGCTTTTTCCTTTTGGTCGGTAGAAACGTAGGGAAGGGTAAACAATTTCTCCAATAGAAATGCACACTCATGCGATTGGTTTTGGCTTAGCCTCAAAGATTCGACGAGAGCGACGCTCAGTGGTAGCACACGTCATGATTCGATCACAGAGTTAGGATAAAAGCAACTAGCATCCCGCGTCCCACAACTCTTCACCAAGCAATCTGAACAGCAACAAAACCACAACATGCAACTCTTCAAATACGCAATCTACGCCTTACTCCTGGTCGCATTCGTCGCTGCAGCGCCCGTCGAGAACAGCGTGCGTTTCGGTCTTCACGCCCTGCGTGGGGCCATGAAGGGCAATGTCCGTGCGCCGACCGTCATGCCTCAAGAAATCAAGATCATGTACACGATGCACAAGAAGCGGAAGAACACAAGCATGTAGTGAACCTACTGTACTTGTTTAGCAGTCGTGCGTATTGATGATTGTGTGTATATTTCAAGTATTGACGCGGTCCTTATCTAAATCGTCGCGAAATATTGTTCGTCGTCGAGTCATGTCACGTAGTATAGTGTACAAATCGCGAGGAGAAAGTTGCTCATTCTGTGAATATCTGAAATCTGCAATGCCAAGTCGATAGGGAGCATTATGTGTGTCTAATAAAACCCATTTCATGGCGACCGTGGGGACCGTGTTCAATTTCCAACACTACTATGGCAAGCCTAATGAAAGTACCACTAAACTATCGTTGTAGGATTTGACAGAAGTAATCAGCCCACCAAAGCGAACGGGTCCCAAATTTGAAACCATTTCTAGCGTTAAATCAGGACAAGTAACGAAAGTTGAAGTGTACGGCATAAACCGGGAACATTCAAGACACGACAGAGTGGAGATACGGGCCACCCTAATCTGCTCATTCTGCAAGTCTCCGCAATGTGATGCGGTGTACGATATTTCCTTTCGTACTCAATTCAAATTTGGCGTCGCTAGATACACCACCCCTGTGATCTTATCGGGCCCCCTAACACTTGATAAATGCTCGGCCAGAAAATGCGGTGTTGACAAAGTCAAGCCAAACACACATACACATACCAAGCCAAACTTAGAACCCTCATGAGAAAGTCGTCTATCGTGGTTGTATTGTCATTGCTCTCTGTGCTGGTGTGCCTGGTTTCTGCGCTGCCGTTGGCGCGCAATTCTATCAGCTACGGCGTTCACGCGCTTCGTCGTACTGGTCCTCATCATCATGCCAACGATGCGGAGAGGATTGCGCGCCTTGCTCGCATCCGACGCGGCATGAATTGATTCGTCGCTTTGTGTGCCAAAAGTCCTGACTGTGGTCACCATTCTATGAGGTGCATATGAGCTACTTTTTCCGCTGCTCGCAGCCATAGACTAAGAATGTAATATATTTTAGTGCGCATGTTCGACATCGCGGGGTACCTAATTCGAAGACTGTAACAATTAACCGTAAATAAATAGATAGTATTGTGTATCATGACTTGCTGAAATCTCCGGAAATGACATCTCTAGTAATGTAGAGGAAAATTTGTACTCCGGGTCGATCAGCAGCTGTGAAATAGAATGTGAAAACAATATCCCGAAGACCTAAAGATTTATCAACGAACGACTCTTAGATTGGCTTTATGCAGAGTTATGAATCAGGGTTCTATGAGTCTCAACAAAGGATTACAACAATCAATAAGCAAACTCCTGAAATCGCCTAAAGCATGAGATATAAGTGAAACATTTTTATATGTATAGACTCTGCTTGATAATCAGCAATAGGTTGGATTTGTCTGGAACTAAGTTTAAAAACTTGAAATGAGCTTTTCGAATTTCAGCCATAGTTGCGGTTTGAAAGACCAATTGTGAAAATCCTGACTTGCCTTTACCACATTTGGCGAAAACCTTCATCATCAAGTGAGCAAACCAACAGAGAATGTTGAGTGGGACTCAGTTGTGTATGAATAGTTATCAATCCTCTCTTTTCAAGTAGAACTGCGTCAATTAACAATGAGCATCTAAGTTAGGCAAAAGGATCATTAATTCTGGATAGAGATAGTACTTCTAATTGCGAATGGAGGAAGATGGTGATCTAACAGTGGTCGTCATTTCCAAAGGGATTTCTGTGGATTTCTCAGTTCTGACTGTATCTCAGCAGATAAATCAAATTGACTCATGAAGACGATACTCCTTGGTCTCTTTCGAAATTTGCCCTATCGAATACTCTGGGCATGGAAACGGTGATTTCGTGCAATATTCGGCAGGCCATCGATCTTTTGTGTTTGTTTTGTTGTCTGTTCAGATCGGCGAAGCTACGGAGGAAGTTTCACAACTAGAGTTATATCGGCGGTGTGGAGTGCAGAAAGGTAAGACGCTTCTTTGACTAGCACCCACTCAAAATTCAAAGGCAACCACACTTTCATGAGGGTGAGCAGATGAAGCAGCGATGCGTTTTAGGTGAAGATCAGTGGAAACTGTAGGTGACGAATCTGAAGTGAATTTGCGGAACAAGACATCGGTATAAGAGCAACTGTAAAAATATTTTTTTCATTGTCAATATGCTGACTAAGGCCGATGTATTAGTAGCGATGCATTGCATCAATCTTCCGTTAAGTCGTCTCTGCATTAGTTGATGGACCTGTTGGCGCAGCAGAACAGTGGGAAGTTAGCGCAAAGTTCGCCGCTTCATGAATTCGTCTGCCTCGTTTTGTTACCCGCTGCGCAAAATGCGACTACTCTCGCACCTGAGCCACGCTCACGAGTTCGCACAGTGCATGTGTGCATTGAGAAGGTTCGATGCCGTGCGACAGCTGTACAGCAGACTTCCACGGCTATAATAACACAGAAGAATACACTCGTCCAATAAGTAGATCGAATGAACGAAGGCTAACAAAGTAGGCAAGGGCGAACACCCAATGACTGACGAAAGTGAGCAATGCTTGCGAGCGCGCAGAAGAATTTAACACGGCGATAACAATTCGCTCAGCCGCGGAAAGAAGTGGTAGTACAACGAAATAGCCTAAACCAAGCGCCGGGCGACTATCCGCCCGGAGCGGCCCCACGCGCACGACGTGGGGTGCGGTGGGCGCGCGGTGGAAAGAAGTTAGTTACGAAGTGAGAGCCGGTGCGCGCGCGTTCCTAAATGTGCGCACACGGTTCAAGTGGAGTGGGTACAAATAAGCGTTAACCTAAACAGTGATAGAACCGTAGGACAACTGAGATGGCGGGGGCGGCAAACCACAAATCTCACGCTTGCATATGGGGCACGAATTCGAGCTCCGTTGCAACCACCTGTAAAACGGACAGCAGGAACGAGTTAGAAAACGAGGGAATAAACGAGGGTGCGCGCAGTAAGTGGAATCAACGTACGGGTCGATACAATCGCGATGGTACAGATGTTTGCACGGGAGCCGCCTCACCAACTGGCCAGGCTCAAACCCATCCAAACACACCGCGCAAACCGACTCATCGGGTAGCAGCGGATCGTCGGGCGCGGTGCCGAACGAATGTGAAGGTAAAGCCGCAATCGCAACCGCGCGCGCACGACTCTCGCTTACCCTTCGTTTGTACCTTACCACATTCACGCCGCATTGACACAATATCCACAACGCCATACCTCGCATCATCGCCCAGTTCAACGCATCACGCCCGTAATCGATGTCATACCGCGCCTCACCTTCGTTCGTTAGCACCACGCTCAGCGCCTCACGGCACGGTGCGATGCGCGCCCAGTCCGCGAAGCGGACCATGACCGTTGGGATGTTGACCACGGGTGCAGATGTATCGTTCAGCTTCATGTTCACTAACTGACCCTCGTGCCGCGCGTTGACGACTACAAGCCCTATGGCGCCCGCCGCTTCGGCGTACGCGGCTTTACGCGCAAAGTCACAGTCACCGCGCAGTGCGAAGACGACGCGGTCGCGTGCGGCGGTCACGTTAACCACAGGTGCGCATAATTGGGCTAGTGCGGTGGTCTCGCGGCGCAGCCATCGGCGGCGCTTGCGCGCGGCGACGTCGGGGCGCGGCGCGAAGGCGGGGAGCACGGCGGTGGAGGGCGTGAGTTGGCGGCCGAACTTGGCCGCGGCGTGGGTGACGATTCGTGCGCCGCCGCAGCGGGACGGAGCGACCAGCTGCACGCCCCTCGCGGTCGTCACCAGAAGCGCCAGTAGCACGGCCGCATAAAGCATCGCCGCTATCCAGCGTGTTAGCAGGGCTCGACTCAGCACTGCTGTTGTGCGGAAAGCGGCATCATACGCGAGTTCGGTGCACGTCTAACCTGACCCGTTTTTTCATGCGTGTCAGTTGCTGCGATATTTTATTTGTTTGCTTGTGTTTTAATGGCGCTGCCGTCTTGTGTCGTTTCTGAATTCACCTATCACCGCCCCGCATTGCATATGTTGCTTTCCTGTTCCCTATTTTACTGTTATTCAACGTTTCTTTCGTTTTCGAATTCGTGCCTGCGTGTGGACCTTCCGTCGGCCCCTATTCGTACGATCGGCAGACATCTCCCACCCTAACCGTCGTCCCCCTATCGTTTCCCATGCACTCACTGTTGAGTGATCAGTTTTTTTCAGTGTTTCGGTTGTGGGGCCGTGGAACCGTGGAATTCACTTGCTATGTGTCCGTGCGTGTCCTGCTAGAACAGCATGTCCGTAACTAAATTTACATTCTCATCTTCCCGATGAACCGCGCTAATACTGTACATGTTGGAGTTGAGAATTATCTATAGAGTGCGATGGTCATTGTGCTTCGCATTGAGTAAACTGCTGCAGAGTATCACCAAGATACGAGCAAGATGTCGAGTTAGCACGTACTACAGTCGACGAAGCTGATGACTGCGAGTTACAGTGTCGAGCGAGCGCGTTTATTTCTGAAAGCACATCTTGTGATTTGATTTGTGGTGATGTTGCACTTTGCCATCTCTACTTGTTTCCGAATGTGGGCGGTTTTCAGCAACAGTGCTGTACAACTCAGTGAATGTAGAGAATCGCGCCGCCCACTAGATTTCTATACTCTAGACTCACTTCTGAGATGACGAACAGTATTTCGAGAACAAATTTAACATAGATTGTAGTCGTTCATTGTTGAATGAACTTGACGATTATTTTTGTGTAGGGCATTGTAACAAATCTAGTCAGCTAGGCTAAAACCTGAATAAATTCCGCAAATATCTCCAGCTACGAGATGCAAATCTTCAACTTGATGCTTGATGTACGGAAGAGCCATTTCTACAGTAGTTTTCTGTTCCAATTCGACAGCACTGCATCCATAGAATCAGCCTTACTCGCACCTAAAGTAAAATGTTCTATATTCTATCCGGGACAACAATTGATTGTTTAGTTGTTTTGTATTAAACTACTGTAGGTGTGTATCCGCAGGATTTGGCTGATTCAACTTGAATCGCGTTTTGCATTCTCTAATTCAGGTTTGTAACAGTAGTGCAAAACATGTAACTCACGCCTAATTCACGACAAGTGCAACATCGCATCATGACTACACTTTTCGCCAAAATGGCTGAACAACGCTGAACCTATCTGCTTAGATTGTTGTATAGTCGAAACTTATTTGCTCACTTCCAAGGTGCAGACGACGATACGACTCACTGGTAGCCTTAACATTGGCGACAGGAATACTTCAGGTTGCATTTAGATATCACTTAGATGGATAACTAAAAGCCACAAATATATCTATCAAATGACAAGTACAGTACCAAATCGCGGTATCACAAGAACCTACAAGCAAGTCGGAGTGTCTTGTTTTACACAAGAAGCAAGTGGATGGGGTCTAATCGTGAGTTGTAGTCTTATTGTTTCGAGCATTATTTGATTTAAGCCGCTGATAGAAAATGGTAGCTATCAGGGCAATTTCAGTAATATACCGAATATCCTAAGCAGAATTCTTGGATCTTGTTCTGATCATCACAGCACTGCAGTATCTCGTCAATGTCAGGAGTTTTATAATCTGTCAAGCTGGAGGGAGAACTCACGATATGAGTGCAGGGGTTCTCACCATTTCTGCATGTTTGCTTATTTAAAAGGTCGATGAAGATTTCTGCATCCGTGAATACTAAGCTCATACCATCGGGGATCGTGCTTTTCCCGTACAAATTTTGGACTCGTAGACAAATCAGTCTTCCTTCGCCTTGTACCGATACATGAAAACAGACCGTGTCTTTTCCCATCACTTCCTTCACCAATACTGACGGTCCCACCGTTTTCGTACTGAGCTAAGAGTAATGGCCGCACATTTATCCACACAAAGTCCTCAGCCTTGTTCAGCGGATTTTGATACTCGAGATGTCTCACAGCTTGGACCAATACCTTGTGGTGGTCGCATAGTTAGTACTTTTCAAATCTATTCAGATAACTTGAACTTTCACTTACCGCCAGGTATTTATCTCTGCTCACATACTCGGGTAGGTCACCAGACCGTACACCTAGGTAATAGATGCCACTCATGATTTCCGCGGTTTGGGAATTGACAACAGTGAACCAAACTAGACCAAATGTGAACACCGCAACTGTGATGCACTTCATACTGCTGTGTTAGTTCTACTTGTCGCATCTGTGCACTTTCGAAACGATTAGTTCCGTGCAAAAAAGGGCATAATTTGAATAAGATCTGGCTCTACATTACTTATAACTTCCTACGAGTTTGCTCCATATTTCACCATCTCAACTCTGTCATTCACTTACATGGTATTACTATTCGAAATGTAAAGTTGTTGTGTAATACATACCAAATCAAGAATGACACTTAGTGAGGGAGATTCGAAAAGTGGTTTTTTACGGTTAATAATTTTTGCAATACAAAACATGTCGTTTCACGAATGTTTGCTTGGTATGGCCTAGTATAAACGGGAGATTTTGCTTAGAAATTTATGGTGTGTTAAGATAGGGAATGGTAATGCATCAAAAAAAATGAAAACTAGCTAGATCAGGGTCAAATTCCTTTGAAAACTGATTAAATATTGACTAGCAAACACCAAAATTTCAACAGTTTTCAAGGTTTTCGAAAGCAATTCGGAACTGATTAACTACACAACCACACCAAAATCAGGTAGACTAACAGGCAAAAAATTTCCATGCCCTATACTAAAACAGCTGAAAAAAGAAACCTATGGCATATGATTCATAACTGCAGGTGACTCGATCTTAATTTGACTTAGTCCAATCGTCTCAAGTGTCTTTCAACTACCTTTAGCAATGATTCCATACGTTAATGTGATGATTTTTCACGAACTTAGTAGCATCACTATTTATCTCAGAATGATTTCTGTTTTGCATTAAATACTAATAAATGGGGTCGAAGATTTCTGGCTGAAACGTGAACGTCTTTATCAGTTCGAAGATGATTACATCATGGCAATTAGGCTCACTGAAATGACGGAGAAGCTAGAATCAGTCGTCATAACACCGAAGGCGACAGTCACTTTAACCAAGGTGTACTTTTGCGCAATAAGAAAAAATAGTGGGTCAATAAAAAAATAACTTGCTAGTGTAAGTTGAAAAACGCTATCTACAAAATGTTCGGGGTATATCTTTGTCCCTAAGATAGGACAAGTAATAATAATAATGCGGTCTAGATTAGGACATAGTACTGTTCACTGCGGGTATGGATTAAAT
>JAAUYH010246931.1_pt1 | contig 13280 bp, 8 predicted proteins | sample 7278061 | NCBI WGS metagenome assembly JAAUYH01 (sample SAMN14350203, study PRJNA611818) | marine sediment metagenome | isolation source: surface marine sediment (0.6m) | place: French Polynesia: Moorea | collected 2018-08
CTAAAGAATGTTGGACAGGTCTAATTTCAGTTTTTCAGTCATTGTGGGCTGCAATGAATTTTTCGGTGAGAGGGCTGAAATGCCCTCCTAGCGTCAAAATGAGAATTGCTGGATTCAGTTATCAGTTAACAGTTATCAGTTATCAGTTGCAGATAAGATATTAGTAAGTTGCCAATCTTTTTTGATTTACTAGTTTTTCAATGAAAAAGTTGGCAATATTCTTGTGCTTCTTGTTCTAATCTAATAATGTCTCGCTTCCATCTTTCTACTCTATACCGTCGCAGATCCAATTTTTCTGCTGATGGTTTGGGTAATCCTGTATCTGAATTATATTTACCCTTTTTTTTGACTAATTCAATTAACGCCGTTGCTTCTATGTTCGGAATAGGAGGTAAATCTAGTTTACGAAAATTAATATTCATTTTTCTCTCGATTCTTCGATAACATTCGCTCTTTTGAGTAACTCGTCAAAGTCTTCTCTTCTGAATTGAAAACGAAAAACTACTTTGCGATCGCTCGAATTATCTTTACTTCGATCGGCATCTATTTCACCTCTTCCAGATGCCAAAATTTTTTGCTTAAACTGATTTTTAGTCTTGAAATTAATTTGTTGAGAAAAGATATAATTAGACACAGATAAGGCACGTCTAAGACTTAATTCCATATTGGCTTTATCCGATCCTTTAGAACTAGTATGACCTTCAATAATCACACGGGTAATTTGGCGAGCGAATAATTCGTCAGAAAAAATAACATCGCTATAGATAGGAATAAACTGTTTGAGAAATTGTTTTCCTGCGGGTTTTAATTCTGCACTTCCTTCATCAAACAAAATTCGATCGCCTATTTTTACATCTCCCGTTTTAGTATCTATTTCTAAAACACCAGTCCCAAATTTTCCTTCGATCGCGCTAATTATTCTAAGTGGCAATCGATCGATTACTCTTTTATAGGTTTCTAATTCTTTTTCTAGCTTTTGCGCTTTTAGTATTTCTTTCTCTAACTCTTGTTTTAATTGAGTTTAAATCTGCTTTAATTAATTATACATCTGAGGTTAATTAACTTTAATAATTTAGGATTGCTATTTGAACCAAATCAATAATTATCTCTTGAATTTTAATTATTAAAAAAATCTATTACTTTTCTTTACATTAAGATAGACATTAAGAAAATTATTGACATACTAGTGGAGAAAATTGATAGCTGTTAGTCACAGCCGATAAATACTGTGAAATGCGAAGTCAGATATAAACCAGCTTTTGCTGCCATTTTTATTACTTTAGAACCTGGAGAAAAAGTTACTGCTGAAGCAGGTGCGATGGTTAGTATGGATAGCAAATTAACCATGAAAACTGAATTCTCTGGTGGCTTTTTTCCTGCTTTAATGCGGAAATTTTTTGGTGGCGAATCTTTATTTGTTAATGTATTTAGTAACGAAACTAGACAACCATTAAATCTAGTTTTAACCCAATCTGTAATTGGGGATATTGAAGAAATTGACCTCAAAGGAAGAGAAATTTGTTTCCAACCGGGAGCTTATATTGCCCACACTCCAGGAGTAAAAATGGGAGTGCGTTGGGCGGGTTTGGCGAGTTGGTTTGCTGGAGAAGGATTATTTAAACTCAAAATCGGCGGAAGAGGAAAAGTCTTTTTTGGTGCTTATGGCGGAATAACTAGAAAAACTATTTCTGGGCAATTTGTTGTAGATAACAGCCATCTAGTGGCATACGAACCAGGAATAAAAATGAAAATAGGACTTTCTGGCAGCTTAATCGGTTCTGTGACTTCTGGAGAAGGTTTTATCAATCGACTTTCTGGCAATGGAGATATTTACCTCCAGTCTCGTAGTATCAGTGGATTAGTCGGATTTTTGCGTCCTAAAATACGTTAAGAGATGAATATAGAACTTTTACATCAACCCGATAGCGCGATCGCTCGTGTTAATCTCAATGCAGGAGAAGAGTTAGTCGCCCAAGCTGGAGCAATGATTGCCATGAGTGGCAATATCAACACCAGTACCACCCTCAGACGCGGAAAAGGAGGGGGTATTATGGGAGGACTAAAACGAATGATGGCAGGGGAATCTCTATTTTTAAGTGTTTTTCGTTCTCCTACCAATAATAACGAAGTCTGGTTAGCACCCAAATTACTGGGGGACTTATTAATTTATGAAATGAAAGGACAAGATTTAGTTGTCCAAGCGACTTCCTATCTGGCTTGTAGTTCTGCTGTAGATATCGATCTTGGTTTTCAGGGACTAAAATCACTCTTTTCTGGAGAGTCAATTTTTTGGTTGACTGTTTCTGGTTACGGACTAGTTTTATTAACTTCTTTTGGTGGTATCTACGAGATTGAAGTAGAGGGAGAATACATAGTCGATACTGGACATATTGTGGCTTTTGAAAGAAGTCTCGATTTTAGTATTTCTAAACCAGGTTCTAGTTGGTTGGGGGCATTTTTGGGTGGAGAAGGTTTAGTTTGTCGTTTTCGCGGACGAGGAAAAGTTTTTTGTCAAACCCATAATCCTGGTGCCTTCGGTTCTGTCGTCGGTTCCCAATTACCACCACGTTAGTACGGGCGGTTCGCGAACCGCCCGTACATCAGTTATCAGTTATCAGTCATCAGTCAAAAATGAGAAACGATATTAGTTATCAAGTACAGCATTCTCCTGCTTATGCTTCTTTAATTTTGGATTTGGAAGCAAATCAAACAGTGTTAGTAGAAGCCTCTGCCATGGCAGCGATGGATTCTTCTCTCAAGATGAAATCTAAGATCGAGGGAGGACTAATGAAAGGCATCGGTAGGATGCTAGGAGGAGAGTCTTTATTTATCAATGAATTTACTGCCCAAGGACGAAAAGGACAACTGTATGTGTCTCCTGGTGTTCCTGGAGATGTTCGGCACTATTATCTCGATGAAGAGTGTAGTTTAATGGTGCAATCTTCTGGTTTTGTGGCTTGCAGCCCAGAAGTAGAAATAGATACGAAATTTCAGGGATTTAAAGGCTTTTTTAGTGGAGAATCTTTGTTTCTATTAAAAGCAACTGGAAGAGGTGATTTTTGGTTTAGTTCTTATGGAGCAATTGTGGAAATTCCCATTGCTGGTGATTATGTAGTAGATACAGGCTATATTGTTGCTTTTGAAGATACTTTAAACTACAAAGTAGAAATGATTGGTGGTTTATCTTTTAAGAGTTTAAAAACAGGAATTTTTGGTGGAGAGGGTCTAGTCTGTCGTTTTAGTGGAGAAGGACGCTTGTGGGTTCAATCTCGTAATATTGCCCCTCTAATTAATTTTTTACAACCTTTCCGTCCTGTCAAGAGTAATTAGAGTTTCGTAAGACATAAATTAACCTAACCTATTGTTTCAAAAATACTTATGTGATACAATCGAAATATTCTTGGATAGACTGAGAAGTTAATTAACAGCAAGGAGTTTGCTGATATGGATCGAAAATCTCTTTATGATTTTTTGGTCTTTATTGGGCGGTTTCAGCCGTTCCATAAAGGTCATGAATTTGTGGTCAAAAAAGCTCTTGAGTACTCACGATTCGTCATTATTTTGTGTGGTTCGGCTTATCAACCTCGCTCACTGCGAAATCCTTGGTTGGTTAAAGAACGAGAGCAAATGTTGCGTCATTGCTTTTCTCCAGTTGAAAATAAGCAAATTATAGTCGCTCCTTTAATGGATGTACTTTACAACGATGAGTTGTGGGTTCGTAATGTCCAGCAGACAGTCAAAGGAATTGTAACTGCTTATCATCATCAACTGCATCTTAAACCTCAAATTGGTTTAATCGGTCACGCTAAAGATCTTTCCTCGTATTATTTAAAACTTTTTCCGCAATGGTCTTCGATTAAAGTAGATAACTATCAAAATATTAGTTCCACGCCAATTCGTCGAACTTTATTTGCCAACAAACAAGACTCAGCAACTCAAAAGTTATCGATGCTACCAGAACCAGTACAAACGTTTATGGAACAATTTTGTCGTGGCTCTGATTTTAAGCATCTCTGCGAGGAATATGAATTTATTCAAAAGTATCAACAAGGTTGGCAATCGGCACCCTACCCGCCTACTTTTGTAACTGTAGATGCAGTGGTCGTTCAATCAGGACATATTCTGTTAGTAGAAAGGAACGCATTTCCAGGAAAAGGACAATGGGCATTGCCTGGAGGCTTTGTCCGTCAAGAGGAAACCTTGCTTCAAGGTTGTTTACGGGAATTGCGAGAAGAAACTAAACTCAAAGTTCCCGAACCAGTATTACGAGGTTCAATTCTTACTCAGCAAGTATTTGATGCTCCCCATCGTTCATCTAGGGGACGTACCATTACCCATGCTTTTCATATTGAATTAAAACCCGATACAAAATTGCCTAAAGTAAAAGGCGGTGATGATGCTCACCAAGCGTTTTGGCTTCCTTTAAGTCAACTAAATCCAGAGCAATTGTATGAAGATCACTATTTCATAATTCAGAAATTATTAGGACTTCTCTGAAATCAAATTTTCCTCAACCTATGTGGATAGACCGCATTAGTTAGTTCGGAGTTCTGAGTTTTTAGCTTCTTCGATTCCAGTTTAATAAAGATTAAATAAAGTTAGTTTAGTTACAATAGATCAACTTAAAATAGAGTGTGATTTACTATTAATACTCTTCTGGGATTATACTACAACTACCTAGCTAAACTACAAGTTATTGATTCCTACTAAAAATACAATCTAAGTCTATCAATACAGATTTTCACTTAATTTGCAAGAGTTCTATTTTTCTTGTGTCTTGACTAATACATTTGATTTTAATATTTATTTGGCAAGAGTAAAGTATGAGATTATCCGATATCATTGTTTCTAATATTATTGCTCCAACCTCAGGCATTTTAGGGGGACAGTTTCCAGTTTCGTGGACGGTAACTAATCAGGGAACGGGCGATCGCTATATATTATTTGTAGTCGATGAAGGAGAGGAACAGAGGGAGACGAATGAAAACAACAATGTCTACGCAGCCCCAATTGAGTTAAATCCCCCGAATCTTATAGACGATTTAGATTTGAGTGTAACTGATGTTACTGTACCAACTACAGCATTGTTGAGCGAGAAAATTAATGTTTCTTGGACAGTAACTAATCAAGGCGCAGAAACCATTCCTTTTGATTATTTATCGGATTATATTTATCTTTCTGAAGATGATATTTTTGATGAAAACGATATATATTTAAATAGTATCTCAACAGCCAATAATCTTCCTTTAACACCAGAAGCTAGTTATACTGCTACTACAAATTTTACTTTACCTAATAATGCGGGTGCTGGCGATCGCTATATACTTTTTGTAGTCGATGAAGAAAATAGACAGTGGGAGACAAATGAAAATAATAATGTCTATGCAGCCCCGATTGAGTTAAATATTCCCAATGTAGATTTTATCGTAACTGATGCTACTGTACCGACTACAGCAGATTTAAATGGAGAAAGTATAGAAGTTTCTTTTACAGTTACCAATCAGGGTACAGAGGCAACTACTTCGGAACAAATATACGATTTAATTTATCTTTCTGAAGACGAGATTTTTGATGAAAACGATATTTATCTAGGTTTTTTCTACACAGATGATAATCTTCCCATAGCATCAGGGGATAGCTATACCGCTACTACAGATGTTACTTTACCTAATGATGCAGGTATTGGCGATCGCTATATACTTTTTGTAGCCGATGAAGCAAATTACCAATCAGAAACAGATGAAACCAACAATGTTTATGCTGCACCGATCGAGTTAAATATTCCCGATGTAGATTTAGCTATTACTAATGCCACTGCACCAGCTACTGTTGCTTTGAGTGAAAATATAGAAGTTTCTTGGACAGTGGCTAACCAAGGTACAGAAACTGCATTTGGTAGTTTTCAGTATGATGACTTTTATTACGATCGCTCTTGGTACGATTCGATTTATCTTTCTGACGATGAAACTTTTGATGATGAAGATACCCGCGTTTATGAGCAATGGAACAGTTCTTATACTCCTTTAGCTGGCAATAATAATTATACCTACACTCAGAATATTCGCATCCCTAATAATACAAAAGATGGAGAACGTTATCTTTTATTTGTCGCTGACTCTGATGACAATCAACTAGAAACAGATGATACTAATAATGTTTATTCTCTTCCTATTGAGTTAAGAAGTCCAGATGTAGATTTAGCTATAACTAATACCACTTCTCCTAGTTTGGCAAATCGAGGCGAAACCATTGAATTGTCTTGGACGGTAGCTAATCAAGGAACAGAAGCAACTTCCTCTTATGCTGACTACGAACTAACAGATGGAATTTATCTTTCTGAAGATGAAATTTTCGATTCTAGCGATCGTTTCGTAAGCTCTTTTTCAGCAGGAGACAAGACTCCTTTGGCTGGAGGAGATAATTACACTGCTACTAAGAATGTTAATATTCCCACTCAGATCGAACCAGGAGAATATTATCTGTTCTTTGCTACCGATTTTTCAGAAAAACAATCTGAAACCGATCGCGCTAATAATATTTGGCGATCGCCGATTGAAATTGGTACTGATGGAGCGAATTTAGTAGTTTCCGATGTTAATGCTCCTACTGAAGCTACCCTAAGCGAAACAATAGAAGTTTCTTGGACAGTCAGCAATCAAGGAGGAGTGGCAACACCAAATATTGATGACTATTACTACAGCAATTCTTATGACTATATATATATATCCGATGATGAAATTTTAGACGATTCTGATACTTTTGTTACTAGTCAAAACTCACGCGGTAATCATCCTCTAGCTGGAGGAGATAGCTATTCGCTGACTCAGAATATTAGTATTCCCAATACAGCATCGGGCGATCGCTATTTATTGTTTGTTGCCGATGGTAATAATTATATCTGGGAAACCAATCAAGACGATAATCTTCTGGCAGTACCTATTTTCTTAAAAGAGCCTGATGTCAATTTAGTTATAACAGATGCCACTGCACCCAATACAACAGCTTGGGGCGAGACAATTGAATTATCTTGGACAGTAGCTAACCAAGGAACAGAAACTGCTTTAGCCCAAGAATGGTACGACTATGTCTATCTATCTGATGATGAAATATTAGATAGTTCAGATACTTATGTTACCTCTTACTTCACTGCCGATGATACTCCCCTAGAGGCTGGAGGAAGCTATACTGTAAACCAAAACATCGCCATACCTCAAACGAGAACAGGCGATCGCTTTTTGTTATTTGCTGTCGATCGAAACGATCTCCAATCAGAAACCGATCGAGAAGATAATCTTCTGGCTTTACCAATTGCATTGCGCGATCCTGATGTAGATTTAGTTATAACCGATACCACTGCACCAGATTCAGTTGCCTTAGGCGATAATGTAGATATTTCTTGGACTGTTGCTAATCAAGGTACAACAACAGCTACAACTAATTGGTTCGATCGCATTTATATTTCTGACGACGAAATACTAGATAATTCAGACGCTTATGTTACAGAACAGTGGTCAGCAGACAACACTCCCTTAGCACCAGGCAATAGCTATACTACCTCACGAAATATTATTTTGCCAGACACAAATTTTGGCGATCGCTATTTGCTATTTGTAACCAACGACGATAATGAGCAACTAGAAACTGATGAGGTTAATAACGTTCGAGCAGTACCAATTCAAATTACTGTTCCTCCTGTAGTTGGTGATATTTCGGCAAATAACGGTACTGTAGAAAGTTCACTCAGCACGGAAGACACAAATAACCCAACTCGATCGGGTAGCTTTAGTGATGACTATCAGTTAAGCGATCTAACGGTAGGAAGTTTGGTGACTATAGATTTAACCGCCGACTTCGATACTTATTTACAACTCATTGATGCTGATACTCAAGAAATTGTTGAGCAAGATGATGATGGAGGAGGTGGTACTAATTCCCAAATCATCTTTACTCCCGAAGAAGGAGTAAACTATTTGGTTCGTGTTACTAGTTATGGTGGTGAGGTAACAGGAGATTATACTTTAACTGCTGCTATTGGTGCGCCAGATTTGACCATCAGCGATCTTGTCGCTCCTACTACTGCATTAAGAGGAGAAACAATCGATATTTCCTGGCTGGATAACAATTTAGGAACATTGCCCATTGATGGATATTGGTACGATCGCATTTATTTGTCAATCAATGATGTAGCTAGTGACGATGATGATATATATCTAAACGAATTTTATTATCAAAATGAAATTTTAGCAGGGCAATCAGAAGCGAGAAGTCAACAAGTCACTCTTCCCGTTAGTTTGGCTGAAGGTAACTACCATCTTTATCTTGAAGGAGATACATACAACTATATAACTGAGGTTGACGAGACAAATAATATTACTTTCTTGTCACAGACTATTGATATATCTTCTCCAGATGTAGACCTGACTGTATCAGATATTTCAGCACCCGCAACAGGGGTGAGAGGACAATATATCGATTTATCCTGGACAGTGAATAATCAAGGTAGTGAAGATGCGACTAGCTACTGGTATGACAACATTTATTTATCTACTAACGATATTGCAGGAGATGAAGATGATCTTTCAATTCAGACTATCTATTATAGTGAGGAGATTGTAACAGGTGGTTCTAAGATTCGTACTGCCCAGGTATATCTCCCTAATTCAGTAGATGATGGTAATTATCATCTCGTAGTAGAAACAGATACCTACAATTACTTAGCCGAGAAAGATGAAACCAATAATCAAGCGATCGCTACAGATGTTATAGCTTTATCTTCCCCCGATTTAATTGTTGCTAATATTACTGCTCCCTTAGAAGGTTTATCTGGTGAAGATGTAGATATTACTTGGACAGTTACCAATCAAGGGACTGTAGCAGCTACAGGTAGTTGGTACGATACAGTTTACTTTTCTGAAGACCCTGATAATAGTTTTAGCGATCGCTGGTTAGGTGAATTTCTGTTTGAAGGGACAATTGAGCCTGGAGAGTCCATTACCCGCACTCAAACCATCACTTTACCCATCGATTTACAGGGAGAGGGTTTTATCAGAGTTGATAGCGATCGCTATGGCTCTCTAGTAGAAAGTGATGAAAATAATAATAGTCGTGTTAGCGAACAACCTTTCACCTCAGTTCTTTCACCTTATCCCAATTTAGTTGTTGGCGAAGTTACTGCTCCTAACAATATTTTCTCTGGTCAAAGAGTACCAATAGAATGGACAGTTAACAATACAGGAGCAGGAGCAACTAATGCTTCTTACTGGTACGATGCTGTTTGGCTATCTTTAGATGATGTTATCGATTCTAGTGATACTTATCTAGGTCAAGTTAGAAATGCTAGCTATTTAGAGTCAGGGCAAGGATACACTAACAGATTAACAGTAACACTGCCCAAACAAGCAGAAGGAAATTATCATGTTCTGGTTCAGACTGATTCTAATGCTCAAGTCTTTGAAAATGAGAACGAGAATGACAATTCAGGCTTTAGCAATGCAGTTAATATAGAACCATCACCAGCACCAGACTTACAAGTTACGACAGTTAATGGTGCAACTCAAGCGTTTTCGGGTCAACAGTCAACCGTTAGCTATACAGTAACTAATGAAGGAGAAGGACGAGCCACGGGAACTTTATTTCCGATCAAGCGATGGTTTGGTTCTAGTTATCAAGAAGTTTATACACAAGATTTAGGTTGGACAGATTATATTTATATCTCCGAAGATGAAGTGTTGGACGACAATGACAATATTGTGGGTTTTTATCATCGTAGCACCGACTATGAAGTGTTGATTACCGAAACAGCAACAATTCACTCTTATGACTTTAGTTCAACTAATCCTTATGAAGTACAAACTGAAACAAAAACCTATCAATCAATAGAAGATAGTTATTGGAATGCAACTTATTATGCAGAAAAGATTACGGGCAAAGATGAGGTTAAAAATCTGACAGAAAGTTGGATTAAATCTGTTGAGCGTAATTTTTATGACCGCGATGGTTTTCCAATTGATTTTGTTTACGATACCTACGAATACGATATTGAAATCACACCAATTCCTGCATCTCTAGAACCAGGAGAAAGCTACAGCGTTTCTCAAGATGTGACCTTACCTATTGGGATAAGCGGAGACTATCATATATTAGTTAAAAGCGATCGCCACAATGAAGTAGACGAACTAACTTTTGAAACTAACAACACAGGTTTCGATCCCAATCCCACTAAAATTAATCTCACTCCACCACCAGATTTAGAAGTAGAACTTATTAATGCTCCTACCGAGGCTTTAGCCAGTCACGAGCTTATCTTTAACTATCGTATTGCTAATTTTGGTTCGACAGTCACACCTAACTCTTCTTGGCAAGATGCTTTCTATCTATCAGCAGATAATCAGTTAGATACTGAGACAGACTTATATCTAGGTAATGCCTATCATTACGGTCAATTACAAGCTGGAGATAGTTACGAAAGAGAAGCTACGTTTACTCTTCCTAACGAAATTGATGGTGACTATTATCTTTTTGTTGCCACAGATAGGGAAAATGAAGTTTTTGAACTAGATAACGATAACAATATTCGCTTCCACAACGAGATAATTGCGATCGCTTCTCGTCCTGCTGATTTAGTTGTTTCTAGTTTTGTTGCTCCTGAAACTACAGAAGCAGGTAAAGGACTTCTGGTGGAATGGACAATAGAAAATCAGGGTACAGGAGACACAGCGGTTGATAATTGGAGCGATCGCCTAATTTTGTCTACTGACGAAGAAATAGGCAATGAAGATGATGTAATTCTACAAACATTTAATCATAATGGCTTATTAGATGTAGGAGATAGCTATTCTCGTAGCCAGACAGTTACTATTCCTTTTGAGTTATCAGGAAACTACAACTTATTTTTAGTTAGCGATACGAGCGATCGCGTTTATGAAGCAGCAGCAGAAGATAATTCCGTTTTGCTTCCTATTACCATCACTAGAGAAACCGCCGATCTACAAATTACTCAAGTCACTGCTGCGGATACTGCCCAGTCAGGAAAAAGCTTAAATGTTAATTGGACAGTTAAAAATTTAGGAACTGCGCCAACAAATAGCAATAATTGGTATGATGAGGTCTTTTTATCTCCCGATCTAACTTTGGGCAATGGTAATGATATCTCTTTAGGGCGTATTTGGCGAAGTGATATTTTAGAACCCGACGAAGAATATACTGTATCCCGCAACTTGGCAGTTCCAGAAGACTTAGAAGGAGATTATCACGTCATTGTCAAAACTGATAGTCCCAATTCTGGCGATCGCGGTTCAGTCATCGAAGATGGAGGAGAAGATAATAATGAAGCAATTGTAAGCAACCCCACCGCAATTAGTCTAAGTCCCGTCCCCGATCTCGTTATAGAAAATATAGAAGCACCAACAGAAGGAGTAAGCGGACAATCTTTCTCTCTCACTTGGACAGTCCGCAATGATGGTGCAGAAGATATTAATAAGGAATGGCGAACCGCTATCTACTTGTCCCGCGATCAAGTTTTCGATCGCAATAGCGATACCTACATCGGCTATGCAACTCAACAGGGTAATCTGATCGCAGGAGAATCTCCCGAAGATAATAGCTATTCTTTAGCTGCGGGGGAATCTGTTACCCAAACCCAATCTTTCCGTATACCGAATGGTTTGTCTGGTGCTTTATATGCCTTTGCAGTGGTTGATAGTGGTGAAAAAATCTATGAACGAGATGGCGAAGCGAATAATGTTGGATTTGATGGTAACTCGATGCAGGTAATTCTGCCTCCACCAGCAGATTTGGTTGTGGGAACGATTACTATTCCTGAAAATGGCGTACCTGGACAAGAAGCCACCATTGAATATCTGGTAGAAAATCAAGGAGACAATGCTGCGCTTGGGAATTGGGCTGACTCAATTTATATTTCTGCCAATCCTGAATGGGATGTCAACGATCCTCTATTTGGTAAAGCCTATAAAGCTGGACCCGTTGAAAGTGGAGAAAGCTATACCAATAGTTTAACCGCAGCTTTACCTGGAATTACTCCTGGAGAATATTATGTCATTGTTCGTAGCGATATTCGTAATGCGATCGCCGAACCTGATGAAACCAATAATATTGATGCTTCTGAAAATACATTCCCCGCAGATGCCGAAGTTTTAGAATTAGCAACTCCTATTACTGGAGAACTTGGGGCAGGGCGATCGAATTACTATCGTATTGATGTTGAAGCTGGAGAAACTTTAAAAGTTAATTTTGATAGCGAATCTGATTTTGCTGCTAACGAACTTTATCTTAGCTATGGAGAAGTTCCCACCCGCAGTAACTATGATTTTGGCTTTGACGATCCTTTAGCAGCAGACCAAGAAATAGTCGTTCCCAATACGAGGGCTGGTTCTTATTATGTATTAGCTTATGGCAATATCAGTAATGATTACACTATTGAAGCTGAAGTTCTCGACTTTTCTTTACTAGATATTGGTACAGATAGCGGTAGTAATGTGGGTCAAGTTACCACAACTGTATTGGGTGCGGAATTTACCCCAGAGACAGAAGTTAGTTTGGTTCTAGCCGATGGCAGCGATCGCCCTGCTGCGAAAGTAGTCTGGAAAGACAATGCGGAACTTTGGGCAACTTTTGACTTAGAAGGTTTAGAACCAGGTCAATATGATGTAAAAGTCCAAGATGGTGCGGAAACTGCGGTTTTAGAAGATAAATTTACCGTATTTTGAAACCCTTCCTTATACCATTCGCTTTGAAAACCAAGCAACAGCTACCGCCCCCGCCCAGGAAGTTAAGATTACTCACCCCTTAGATGAAGATGTAGATTTTCGCAGTTTCCGCTTGGGTAACTTTGGTTGGGGTGAGTACTACTTTGAAGTTCCCGAAAATTCTGCTTTCTATCAAGAACGTCTTGACCTCACTGAAGAACAAGGCTTCTTGGTCGATGTAGTTGCAGGGGTTGATGTGGCAGAAGGTGAAGCTTTCTGGACGCTTACTACTATTGACCCCGAAACGGGAGAAATTCCTGAAGATGCCTTAGCTGGTTTCTTACCTCCTAATAATGATGAAGGGGTAGGCGATGGTTTTGTCACCTATACCATCGAACCCAGTCCCGATGCAGAAACAGGAGATGTGATTGATGCAGAAGCTACTATCATCTTTGATACCGAAGAACCAGCCCAGTCAAGGTGATATGAGGTCACGTCAATGATTCTCAAGAAAATGGAGTTATTCTCAATAAGTTGGAGCTCTCAAACAATAAAAGTTATTAACTGGAGTCCAAG
>JAAUYH010001311.1_pt1 | contig 13278 bp, 7 predicted proteins | sample 7278061 | NCBI WGS metagenome assembly JAAUYH01 (sample SAMN14350203, study PRJNA611818) | marine sediment metagenome | isolation source: surface marine sediment (0.6m) | place: French Polynesia: Moorea | collected 2018-08
AATATCAAACTTCTCAACTGAGCTTTCGAGTCTGAAAATAATACTAGATGCCTCCGAGTCGCAACGAACGAAGTCTGAAATCTGAAACAACAAAATAGAGAGCGTTAAGAAGCTATTTCATAAACTAAAGTGTTTCTTGCTAAATTTTATTCTTAAATCAGATATGCGCGCAATTCTGTTTGAGTTAAATATGTTCAAGTCATAATAGTATGTATTTTTTCCTACAGGCTATGACGCTGATCATTTTTCCCTGTACAAATAAGAACACAATTATTCATTTCAATTCAAAACTAAGAAGCATGAAACATTGTTGCCTACATGCATCAATCAATTCCTTAACTTATTATTTGAATGCTTCTTCAAACCAAGACAGAAAATCGTTTCTTTTGCAGAAAGAAGAGATCTCCTTTTTGCATTAGTTCCAAGAAAAGCTGATTCTTTAATATAGATCACTAAGTAGACTTCAATTATTTCGCTAATTGACAATATCCGAATAGCAGTCATATATCGCATTAATAAATTTCTTGCTAAGATTAGGATACTCTTCGTACTTCTGTTACCAGGCTTTCTGTTTAGAATAAGTACATAATATTCCTTTTACTTCAAATTTTTCGAATCATATTCCATACTATCTAATTTCGATGCCGCTCAGGTCGGGCTCTGAGATAACTTCCATCGTTTCAGTGCAGAATTTCATATTTTGAAAGTTTTGGGTCGAGAACTTAATAAAAAATTTATATATTTCGAAACTTGATCCAGTTTATGTGCATGATTTTTAGGAAAGATTCTCACTTAAACAATCACTTATATTGATCCACCATTGGAACAAATTTCAATATATTAAAAAGGATTTGACATTTGAGTAACACAAAGTTGTTTTCGTAAAATGATTCTTTTTTTGGACTCCTAACTAATTTTTTACCATCTGCAAGCACATCGATTGTACGATCTTCTGCACTAGCAAACAGACTTGTTTCAGGAACAAACCCAAACCAATGCTTTTTGAGTAGTTCCGATTCGAATGACTACGTTTCCATAAGTTATGATAATTTTTTCTTTGCCTTTTCTCTGTATCTATTTTCATCATTCTCTTTATTTTATCGTGCGGTTTCTCCGAAGATAATATTCGACTATCGATTAATCGAATGCTACCAATAATTTCAGGGACTGCATACAGGTAAATAAAACTATCACTAGATTTCTTGCTATTTCATTGAGTTTTAAATTCGTACTTAAGTAATCAAAACTAAGAAAAAAACGATAGATCAAACCAGTTCTCTAAAATTAATTTGTTCTGATGACAGATATGCCTGTTTAAGTTAATAGTCATCTTTTCCGATTTAAGAAAATTTTGATTTCTTTCTGCATGATTTTTACTGCAACCGAATTAGATTTTTCTCAGAATTGATCAATATTACCAATGGCCCTAATTCGTATTTACTTTCTTTCGTTCGATAAGCTCCCGGCTGCGGAGACTATCACGGAAACAGAACTTAATGTATTTCATTTTTTGTCAACTGAATTTTAGTGCAGCACAAAATTGCCTCCAAAAATACTACATTGAATATCACAACAGTGTTCAAGCATCATGCTAAGGTCTCTGACTAGTATCAAACGTGAGATCAATTCCTTCACTGCGCCGATGCGAGGACAAATCTCACTCACATTTGCATACATGCTAATACAGGTTCAAGGTGTAGATACATGCCGACGATTGAAGTATTTATCGAATAGGATAGCTACGACGATCGATGGCGGAGTCAGCATAGAAATAGATGATAGAAAAGAAGTTGAATTTGAAATAGGAAATGAAAAGATGGCTTGATTTTCTCCTTTACCCAGTCGATAAGTAGGTACTGCAACCAAACGAGAAGACACGGTGTTGCTCGAATGATCGTGGCAGCCTGTAATCGCGACGGGTATCTGGCGATGTGATGAAAGTCGACTGTAAAAACTCACTTGGGGCGTGTCTTGCCCAGCGCTAGCCGTTAGCGAAACGAAAGTGACGGCCCAACGATGGTAGAAAAGAAGCCGAAGTTGTTGTCCTATCGTGCTCCGAGTGCACTAGATAATGCAACGAATGCCTAAATTTTGGCTCTTTAGACACTGCAACGTGACATTTTCTCGCACTTAAGAATTGCTACAATAGCACCGGAGTTGGTGCTCGTATCTCAATCAAGGTGCAGATCGACATGTAACGATTCTGTTAGTGTTATTTGAGCGACAGCCTGAGGATCCATCGGCCGCCTACGTCGGTGCCATTCCGATGGGCGTGGAGAGAATCGAGCACCAACACTGGGTGAGGTCGCCACTAGATGGTGGCCAAATCCATTTCTACCCTCCATAAGAGGTAAAGATGCCCAATTTGTTCAATTCTACCTTCCGATTATGATAGTAGCAAATGACCGAAAACATTGAGGTGCCTGCTACTGTAAAGTGTAGCAGTTGTAGGCTGTCTTGCACTCTGAGTTGATCCACGATGATCAGGTGTGCAGTAAATGCATTGTGGACTTGAATCTCTGGGCGAGGAACTTCACTAATAGGGATCCGTTCGCCGGTGACGTTGGAGTGTAGGTGAGCAGCAGCCGTACTCTACCGACTGATTCAGTGGTCGCCAGTCCACGACATGTATTAAATATTATACGCTCAGTAAACGAATCAACGCGTATATCGCTTGTGGCGTCTGATGCTTACGACATCAGTTGTCGCCGTGGGCGCATATTTAGAATCGAAAGGATTCTTGGGATTGAGTAATCTCGCTAGATTTATTTAATGATCCAATTTTTGTACACATATTACTCTAATCAGGGAAACCTATGAAATGTCAGTATAGGAGAAAGCGAAACGGAAAACCATATTTCTCGTTTCGTTACAGATAATTATATCCTAATTATTGCATTGTAATTGCAGAAATTTATTACTGCAACCAGCCATATAACTTAGACCAGCAAACAACAGAAATGAGTAAAAGAAATATCGAATATAACTATTACACATCCATTTAAGTAAAATTCACTAGAATTGGACTACAAATCGCCTTGAGGTGGATATGAACGATCCAAGCACACACCGCAAGCACTCTTCACAGCAATAGCAATTACTTGCAAGCAGTTCATCCTTTTTCGTTCTCCCGTCGTTCGACCTCGCTTTTCCTTCAGATCTACTTCTAATGACCATATTTACTTACTGATATGATGTAATTCGGCCAATCTCTGTGGACGTAGAATTCTGGAATGCTTCCGCCAAAAAATTATGCTCCAGAAGTTCTATCGCGATGCCACAGACGCAACCGAATTCCTAAGTTGATCAGAATTTTAGTGTTCCTAATATGATAATTTTATATTGGTCAAGTTCGAACTCAGATGTCCCATTCTTGAATAATCTTATCTTCGATTCCCTTGTTGTTAAGCACTCAGAAACTGTCTTTACCTCAATCATGCCATTCATCCGCTAGTAGAAGTGGCGAAGTACAACTTAGAAATTCCTTATGATAGGATAATAAAACAAATTGATTCCCCTTGCTCACAGCGAAAAGCATCTGTACGCGCCTGTAGTTGAATGCGATATTGGAACTCGAGGAGTGAAGTAGATTTTTCAAATTTTCCATAAAATTGTTTAGCGCTTCGATTAAACTATGAAGTTAAATTGTGCAACTAAATTCTGGATGAATATTTAATTTATCTTTTCGAGACACCACTTAACTATTTGTGTAGAAACATAAAAAGTAATTTTTAGTGATCATTTTCGATTGCCTCTTTTCTCTGGATGAAACAGCTGATTCTTGTATGAACGAAGGTGTTGGAGTGGGCACAGCGACCTATGCATATCTTGGGAACTGGGTGAAGTTTCTGTCATGACTGGGCTGAAAGGAAGTGGCTGTAAGATTTCTGTGTGATTACACTATCAGTCCTTGGAACGAACAATCGGCTGCTTGGTAAAATCAATTTCATTTTGGACATTTTCCACCTCCGTTGTTCTGATGTTGACCAAGGTTCGAAATTTTAAAGCCCTTAACAGAAACTATTCTACGAATTTGGGCCTGAATTCTAAATGATTCATAGAACGAGCGGCATGCGCCGGATCGCAGAGTCATGAGCACACATGTAATTGCGAAGTATACACTATAATCTTGCTACATGAGACCTAAGTTTTTGTTATCTTAAATTTACAGACTAATTAATAGTAGCTTTGTCGATAAGGTATGAAATAATTCATGCTCACCAATTTTGGTTTGGAATAACTTTCGGAATAATTATGCAGCTCTTGATCTGCTCATTATTCGGATAAGATTTTAAATTCTTTGAGTACACTGCACTGTGTATCGTAACTCATTTTGACATTGTACACATATGAAAAGAGTAATAAGAGAATGGGTACTATTTTAGAGAAAGTAGCTCACATCTTTTATCGCTATTTTATCTGTTTGTATAGTATGAATAGTTAAATATTTCAGAGAATAAATCCGAGTATTTCGACGAGACCCATAAAATTTCATTCATGAGCACTTCAGATTTTCGGGGGCGCTGCCTTTGTTTTCTGACAGATTCTTTTCCAAACGGCTTAGTCGGAGGTGCATAGCTGAAAGTGACACAAATCGCAACGCATGTGCTTGATTCTGTCAAATTTAAATTGTGCAATGAAAACTCGACACGAAATTAGAAGGTGTGTTAGACGAAATCGTGCCGTTCTCATTCCCGTTTCGATTTGCTGTGGCCTTTTCTACTTCTTCCTCATCTGCTGATTGTAGTTCGGGAACACGAACGAGCTGCCGGTCGACGGGATCCCTGAAATCGAGCGAACGCAGAATTTACGCCGGGACAATTAGACAAGTGAATTTGTTTTCGCGCTCCCACATTCTCGTGATGACGAGCCACCACAGTTCGGCAGATCCTGTGTCGGCATTACTCGACGATTATTGGCGACTGTTGGGACTGGGCGAAGAAGTGGAACTAGAAAGGGACTATCAACTAACTTCTCATCCTCCTCCTCACCTCATGCCTTTGAACATCCGCCGGATCGAGTGTGACATTGCCGAAAGCAAATCTCTAGACCTAGAACAAGTGTTGCGCGATCTCACAACGTTTAAGAATTGCTGCGCTCAGTATGTAATGGAATGCGACAAACTGCGCAATCGGGCGGCAAAGATGGAAGAACTACAGACGAAAAACCGTGCACTGGAGCGAAAATTGGTGAAGCTGAGCGATGCTGTAGCTGTTTTAGTGGGTAAACACTCGATAGAGAAACGAATTCATGATGGTGGTTCGAATTTGAAATTGTGCCGTACGACGTCGAGTGTCTCGACAGATTCAGCGGACGATGATGCGAAGTGCGGTCGTGAATCAGATGAATGTGAGGTCATGAAGAAAAAGCTAAGTTGTTTGGTAAACGAGTTCAAACGCAAACATAATACGTCATTGGAGATAGTGGTGAAGGAGGCAACAGGCAGGCTACTTCGGGAAGAAAATGAACTTCCAGTTGGAGAGATCAAGGAAAGGGAAGAAGATAATGAAGGAAAGTGAGCTACGGAACAGTCGGTATAGGACGTAAGTGGGACAAACCAATTAATTCTAGTCAATGAAGTTAATGAAGAGAGAAAGGCGAATCGCAATTGTGTAGATCAAGTCAACAATTTACGGTCGTCATTTGGTCCTGCAAAGAACTTGAATCTTTTCTAGGTGCAATCTAAAACTATTATTCTTAAAGCAGTACACTCGTTGAAAGTAATGGGTATTGACATCTTCGTTGTCACCTTTGACAGCGGTTCTGCTTCCTACCCTTATCGTAATGTAATTGCATATTCCCAAGCTCTCTTTGGCTTTACTCGACCAATGCAAATCAACTACCTGTTCAGCAATTCCTGTATGTTATGCTCTATCAAAAACATAACACACGAAACAAGGCACCACAAGCAGTAAAACAATTTGGGCGAGACTGAATCCCAAGGCCACTTAAACAGTTAGATGCAAGTACGTCATGCCAATCTTCCTTTGAGTTCACCACTTCTTTTAGATTGAATCGGTCCCCTATTGTTGTTCATCTTTGATCCCTCATTTTCACTAGTCTCAATTACTTGGGACAATTCGAAAATGAAACTAGAATCTCAGATCTCGATTGAGGAGTATTTGATAATACAAAATTTTTTATTGAAAAAAATATGAATTTGTGCGAGCGACGCACAAAATTTGCTAGTGCATTAGTGCATTACTCTTTGTATAACTATACAGGAACTCTCATCCTGAAATACATTGTTCAACTAATCAGGGTTGCTTGCGCAAGCGCGAATTCTGTGTAGCGACCCATCACAATTCGTCTGAGTTGACCACCGAAATGTCACGGCGACGGCGTATGGAGGTGGTGAACTCTGACGAGGAAGAGGTGGCGCGACGTCCTCGACGGCGAAATCGGTCAGTGGACGAAGAAGAAGAAAACATGGTGACGGATGAGGATAGCGTCGAATTGGTGAGACGTTGTGTACAGTTCCTGATCCATCGAAATACGAAGCGAAGACCAGTGCGTCGACACGAACTGAGCAAGTATGTGATGCAAAACTATCCGGGACAATCGGGGCGTGTGAAAGCGTTCACCACTGCGTTTGAAGCGGCCATTGTAGAGCTGGAAAAGGAATGGTCGATGCAAGTCGTCGAGATATTTCGAAAAGTTCGGCCCACCGCATCCCAATCTCAAAGCCGACGTTCGCAGTCACAAACCGCTAGTCAGGGCAGCAACTATTCAAAAGCGTATGTTCTGATATCTACTCTGAAGCGCAACATGCGAGCGCAGAACAAGCGAGAGTGGGCGACGTACGGTTTCCTCACGGTTATCACCGCGCTCATCGCGCTTACCCCCGAATGTCGAATCTCCGAAGACGAGCTATATCGTTGCCTGAAACGAATCGGTGTGGAGGTGAAATGCACGAAAGGGCACAAGGAAATCAATGATGGGAACGTGAAAGATTACCTTGAAGTGATTCTGCCGCAACAGTGGTATCTCGACCGTGAGAAAGACAGTGACGGGCACTATTACAAAATTGGACCGCGTGTGTGGGTGGAATTGGATATCAAACCGTTGCTGGAGTTCATTGAATCCATCTACAACCAGAATGATAAAGAGAATGCCGGTCTCGACGAAAACGCAAAGAAAGAAATTAGAAGGAAACTGGAAGCTCAGCGAAGATTGGCGCTCGGTGAAGATGACAGTGAGGATGAGTAGTGAGTCTTCTATGTTTCGAAGATGGATTAGTGCGTGTCGAACGATGACGAAATTCCTTTGTTCTTTAACTGGAATGTATGGAGGTTCGAATGGTATTCTGTGTGGTTTGCTCCTTAATCATGCACTCGAAATCTACTTGGCATTGACGAACATCGCGACTAATGGCACTATGTGTATGTGTAACTTTTGTAAACCAGAACGTTTCGCAGGTCTTGATTACATCCATCTCGTGCACCAGAGGTTCGCAGCTAGTCAAATGAGAGGTGTAGGATATTATGTTTGAAACTTGACCCCTGTGAATAACTAGTGGTCCTGGCGATAATATTCTTTTTCACTTAATTCAGTACGTCGATAGGAGGTTCCAAACACGAAGACATGTGATATAAGAATTAGAGAACGAGCAGCTTCGCAAGGTACATTCGGAACGTGGTGTAGTTAAGCGACATGTTGGACTCTCTTCGAAAAATTGTCATGAACGCCTTGTTGAGCAATGCGCTCTGGAGTGGAATCGAGTTGATTCTCCGATTCATTCTGCTCGTACAGATGGTTCTTCAAGGTGTGGTTCGATTCGTGATATTTCTATTCGGCAACATCATCATGATGCTACTATTTGGTTGTATTCGGTTGCTGGAGAAATATCTATTCGAAGAGACAAGGCTATGGAAGAATACCAAATCAGTAGGCGGATGGAGTTCAACAAGAGTGTTAAGGCTGTCCGAATTTTCTCAGTCCCTTCCTCGGGGGCATTTCCATTTTCGACGTTGGGCTCAACACAGTACTGCGGTGGATAACAGCCATCCTACTTTCGTTGATAAACACTGATATGAATTGGCCATCCCATGCAACTAAAACAACGTCACAACATGTTACTCTCCACTAACCCTCGCACAGAGAAAGTGGTGTTTTTTTACTTGCCTTTCATTACCAAACCTTAATTGAACCGAAGCTTCGAACTAGACTGAATGGAAAGTAAATGTCGGGTACAAGATGGAACAGTGGTGAATTAACAATCCACGGCATCGCTCTACCTACGGCGAACCGTAGTCCACGGAAGGTCACCGGCAGGTATCCATTCTCATCCTTCGCACCAACGTACTTTCCAACTTCCGCCGCGATAACGATACGACCATGCATGCTCTCCACTAGTTTCGGCTTCGCTAGCCCACCCGCGAGCGCACGGCCAACAAATAAAGGTGTCTCCGCATTCCAACCGTTCAAGGACCCATGCGCACCGTCTTTCTTGAGAATGGGCTCGAAAGCCTCCGTCGCGACAAGCCCAGGGTAGTACGTGAAACAGGTGACGCCTTTCGGCGCTTCTCTCGCCAAATCTGCCGACAATCGATCTACGGCACACTTGCCGACACCATATGCAACGTCGAAAATCGGAAAAGTACCACCCCATGACGACACATTCACCAGTACGCCGCTTCCACGCTCGGCAAAGTGACGCAACGCAAACACAGAGCACACATAATTATTCCTTAGTCCAACATTATTCACGACATCCCAAACATCGCCCGGACGCGAGGTATTGCTTGGTTTTTCGGGCTCTTCAGCCGACTTCTGCCACGACTTGATCTTCATTGATTTCGATATAAACGGGACTGCAGCATACGCGTTGTTGACGAGGATGTCGAGTGGCTCGTCGTTGTTGAAACGTTTGAATAAACTTTCCACCGCATCGTCATCGGAATGGTCCACCTCGAGGGGAATGCATTCACCGCCCGCAGCGCGAACAAGCGCGGCGGTTTCCTCGAGGTTCGACTCCTTTCGGGACGTCACGATAACAGTAGCACCGAGTTCACCGAGTCCTATCGCGATGCCACGGCCGAGACCGCGGCTCGCGCCGGTCACGAGAGCGCGCTTTCCTCGCAGTGTATCACGGGGTGCGTTCGACATTGTACAAAGATTTTGGCTTACGAATGATGCTAGGACGAACGCGGTACGGCACACAGTTTCATACGTTTTATAACCGGGCAGTGGGTCCCATCAGCTGGCACGATACGCTAGCGCGAGGTTATCTCCGAGGCCGTCCGTGATGTCTGAATGGAGCGCTCAGTTCAGAATGCCGAACATGATTCGATCAGTGAGGTACCTGATATGGAACGGTGTGTTTCCATAGGTTTTCACAATCAGTGCAGACCTTCTTGCGCCACAAAACTACGCTTCATTGGTGCTGCTGAATCTGGATCCATATGTACACGTGTATCGAAATTAATCACTGCTATACCACAACATCTCGCCTGTCGTGCTACCTGTATCCTGCTTCACCACACCCACAACACCCGTCGTTGGTCGAAATTTCTGCACCATGTCAAATACACCCCGCGATGCGCTTCGAGGAAAACGTGTACTTGTAACTGGCGCAAGCCGTGGCATCGGCCGTGGTATCGCTGTAGGATTCGGTGAACTCGGCGCTACTGTTATCGTGACATCCCGGAAGGAGTCGAACCTCGACGAAACTGCCGCCCTTATCCGCGCTGCGGGTGGTGAATGCGTTCCTCTCGCGGTGGACCATTCCGATGACGATGCTGTGCAAAATTTGTTCAAACGTTTCGACAACGACAAGCCGCTCGACGTCCTCGTCAATAATGCGTACGCCGCAGTTCCATTTATCATGACATCAACAAAGCTCAAGTCATGGGAGAAATCCGTTGATACGCCCGGGGTCCCGAGCAACACTTCGCACCCAGGTAAACTATGGGATTTGGTTAACAATGTAGGGCTACGAAACAACTACGTGTGCTCAAACTTGGCGCTCCGTCACTTTTCCAAGCGTAGCAGTGGCGTTGTGGTGAATGTGTCGTCGTGGGGTGGTATTACTCCAATATTCGACGTCGCGTACGGTGTTGGGAAATCCGCGATTGATCGACTGTCGTCAGATTTGGCCAGAGAGGCGCCGAAAGGCGTAACTTGTTTCACGTATTACCCTGGGCTTGTCAAGACGGAGGCGCTTGAACCACTCATCGGGTCTGGGCGTGTTAATGAGCTAATGGTAGGATGGAACGCCGAGACCCCTTTGTTTGTTGGACGTGCATTAGCAGGTGGATTGGCGAGACCAAAAATGGTGGAAGGCATGCGTGGCCGCATCGTTATCGCAGCGGAACTCGGCAAGAAGGTTGGGGCTAAGGACGAAACTGGATACACGCCGGTGACCATGCGCGGATTGCGCTTCTTGATGGGTACAGTGATACCGGGGTTCGCAAGATCTCCGCTCATGAACCTCGTCCCCGACATCTACTTCCCTTTCGGTTTGGTTCGAAGTGTGGCCGGTAATATCAAGGTGTGGTAGCATAAACAACTAGTATTTGAAGTAAAGTTTTAAAGTGTGTAAATTTATGTTGTCGATGCTACAGATAAAAGGAAGTAATTTAGAGTGTATAAAAAACAGCTGATCCCGGGAACCCCACGTCTGCCCATCCGGGAGGCGAACTGCGATTTGTCTAACTAGTCGTGCAGTAATACATCACTTCTTCCTAGGTGTAAGATTTAATGTAAAAAATGCTGTCGTTCTAATTTTACTGAGTCTGACTCATATTCTATATATTCGCAAGTTAATTGAGATGTTTTCTGAGCAGAATGAGCGAATAATTTAGTTTCTTTATTACTAGTTGAAGTCAATTTTATTGTACTAAAATTAATCTGTCAATCGCTTCACATTAAATTCTGAGGATTTGATTCTCAAGGCTACTATTATTTTACAGCCCTGCATATCATTTCGGATGTTCTTATATTCTAAGCAAGCTGCCAGTATAATGCAGCAAAAGACTTCCAACCGGAGCTGCCACTAGAGCACGATTTGGGATGTTTTCACACTCAACGGGGCGGTGAATGTAGAGCTCACATCAAAGCTGCATTGAATATTAAAATTAAAGCATTATTTTTTAACAATAATTCCTGGATGTTTTGCGAGATGAATTTGCAGACATGAAGGTTATGAAATCTGCAGTTTAGAATATGTGTACGAAGAACTAAAGTTTTATACTCCAAACTACAAAATCTTGAAAGTTTTTTACGTGGATAAGTGAAACTAGACCTCTATGATGCCGAAGCAGCGAGCCTACGAAGTTGTTTGAAGTTAATCACGATTTGGCGCTTTCAAGCTCTATATTTACATTACCTTACATCGTATAGTATAGTTCAAGTCTTTAGGAAGCCCTAGTTTGACCGTGTTGGACGTCCTTCGATAACATTTTGCATCATTATAGAAAGACGGAAATTCGATCCGACTTACGAGGGTTTAGTCTTCGATGAGTGTTGTGCAAAATCATGATTGTTTGCGCTAGCTTCTATCATCCCGCCAAGAGTGGATCAACTGAGCGATACAAAAATTAAATTAAATTTGCAAATACTGGGCAAAATAAAATTGGGAATATTCAATTTTTCTCGATTTTACTGACCAGATCTCAGTAAGATTGCCTTTCGTACTAATGGATACCGCCATATTGCAATGCCACATATATTTTGAAGGTTGGGAACAATACTTGAAAATCAGAGATGATTCTAGGCCGGTTGTGGTAATCACATTCACGGTTTGAGATTGGACTGTAAATAGAACTAAACGCCAAAGTAGTCTCTTTATATGCTTAGTTTCTATAGAGATGGCTTGGCCAGTGATTGATTACGGTTCCAGCCATGCTTCATTGAGCCTTGGAGATGTGTTGGAGAAAAGGGGAGAAGTACCTGGGTGGCTTTCGGACCGTATTATATGAAAAATGGAGTGCAGTATGTTCCAATTTGACAAGAACTACGTAAAAACACTTAATGAAGAACTAGAACTTACGAAATCAATCTGAAACAGATGACACCCAATTCGCAATTCGATCTCTCTGCCAAGAGAAAAGTTAGTACCTTGTTCTACCGTAAATGATTTTTTTCTTTGAAATAAGATACAAAACGGTAATGTGATCAAAGCATGCAGTCATGAAATCAAATCAATACCTTTGCAAGGACTAGTATTCTTTCGAGTTCAGATTTTTGATTTTCAAGCGGAAGGTAGATTTATAGCCTCTGACATACCCCTCGCTGATGCAGTTGACGGTAATTTCACAAAAAACAAGTAAAGGGCAAAATTTGAGTGTTAGATATCATCTTGAAATGTATGATGAACTGATGTTCGGTTCAAATCATGTAAACCATTTTTGGCTCGATTGATATCGAGTGAAACAGATTTTTATAAATCCAAACAGAATTTTTTTGCATCGTCTTTCTGGCTACCCGGAAGATTTTTATACTAGATATACACTTAAATTAATGCACAACCGCAAGAATCAATGGGTCTGATTGATTTCATCACATATCTTATTCTCAATCTTACAGGAATTTTCGCAGAATCATATCAGTCTGGTACTGCCATACAAAAAATACATATCTATGAAGATGTTTGAAAAACTGCCGATTTTGAAATGCAAACTTTTCTGCTTCTCTAGTGTGCTTATGAAGATTGATCTAACGTAAGATAGAGTACTTAGAAAAATATCCACTTTGTACGCCAGATAGTTGTATCTTCATTCTTGTTCTAGTAGAACGAGCCATAAATAAAATTTCTGGTTGCCAAAATTTTTGAAACAAACCTTGATTTATACTTATAATAGCCTCGATTTGAAGAAACCAGGCCAATTTGAACGGCTGCTCTACGAAAAAGAATTTTTTCGTCATTATTAAGACAAGTTTGTATTCGATTTCTCAAGGCATTACTGATTCGCGGGCCTTTTCTTGAATATCCATTTCGCCGAGATTCCCATGTTTCATGATACTTTCATATGATTTTGAACAAATTCTGAGCTCGTGTTGCTTCATATTATTCGAAGCTTAATACTACACACTATCCTCCCTCCACATCAGTATTCTCACTTTGTAAATTTTGGCTCCTTCAAACTGCGCGGTAGTGAAAAATCCTCACTCGAACAATTCAGATCTTTTGGAATTTTCGTCTCGGAGTTTTTAACTACTCTCATATTTCTGCAAAGAATAGATCATAAATGAAATGGTTATTCATTTTTTCTACCTGCAAAATACAGTTCAAAATTTTAGAAATATATTTTTTGGAAACTTTGATATAAGATGAGA
>JAAUYH010102463.1_pt1 | contig 13277 bp, 14 predicted proteins | sample 7278061 | NCBI WGS metagenome assembly JAAUYH01 (sample SAMN14350203, study PRJNA611818) | marine sediment metagenome | isolation source: surface marine sediment (0.6m) | place: French Polynesia: Moorea | collected 2018-08
ACCTGGTACTTGGTCACATCCCAGTTGTAGTATATCCAGCCGTGCAGTTTGTGGGGGTGATCCAGATCCATGCCTTCGAATAAGTCAGCGACGACCGCGAGCACGAGCAAACCGACGGCGGCCAACACGGTGAGCTTGTCGCGGCGAAACTCCAATTCTTTGTTGAGGAACCAGAGGATGAATAAGCCGAAGGCAGCAAAGATGGGCACGAAGACAAGTTGCCATGCGTAGCTTGGGTAGAAGCCACCGACACCAGCGCCACTATCTGCATCATCCCCGTGCAGCGTTGTCTTTACGGCAGTGCCGATGCGCTCATGGAACATAGCGCCGTCATCCATCGCGATGTACAGCAGAAACACGGCGATAATCCCCCAGCCGACGCGTCGCCAGCGGGCCGCATCGTTGGCTCGCACGACAAAATACAGAAACGCTGCGGTTAGTCCCAACATCCATGTCTGGGTGACGCCAAACCACGAAGCAACGCCATCTTCGCGGGTGATATTGAAGAAACGACGAATTGCACCAATCTCACTCAAGCGACCGACGTTAATGACTGCATCGGCGAGAACGAAAAACACTTCGACTCCAACCAGCACAAAGAACAGCACGGCAATCGCGCGTCCGGCTCGGATATCGAGACGGGTGCTACTCACGCTCGTCCCTGAAGTGTGCAGTCCGATGAATGAGACCGAGGAAGCACACGGTCGACAATCCTGCTGCGCCGAAGATCATGCACATCACCATAATCTGGTAGCGCACGGCGATCAACGGCGACACGCCGGAGAGAATCTGGCCGGTCATCATGCCGGGCAACGAGATCAGTCCGACCGCGAAGAACGAGTTGATGACCGGGATCATCGATGCCCTGAAGGCGATATCGCGGGCGGCAGCAAAGGCCTTGCCGTTGCCGATCTCGGCGTGCAGGCGTTCGAGCGCCAGGCTGATGTTCGTCATGCTTGCCGCGAAGATCATGCCGGCCAGCGGGATTACGTAGTTGGGCTGGTACCAGGGATCGAGCTGCAGCACGCCCTGGGTAATCAGCCAGAGCGTTGACCCGCCGCCAATCAAGACGGCCAGTAACGAGGTGGGGAACAACTCGCGCGCGGGCAGTTCGACGGTATTCAAAGCGATCCAGCTTGCCGCCACCATCATGATGACGAGGACACCGCTCGTAAACAACGCCGAATCGGACTGAAATATATAAACGAGTACGTAGCCGATCAGTGTCAACTGCAGCAGCATGCGGCCAATGGCATAGAACGCCCGGCCGACGCCAACGTGCCAGTACCACATAAGCGCGACGACAATCGCGACGGGGATGAATGACAGGGCCAGTCGAGTGACGGAAATGATTTCGAGATCCACGTTTTCGCCCGATGAAATGAGTATGTGGCATAGTTGTATCAAATAAGCAGGCCTCCCGAGCGACGAAGAGGAATCATTCGACCATGAAAGCAATCTGGAACGGCACGGTCATAGCGGAGTCCGATGACACCGTCGTGGTCGAGGGCAACCATTACTTTCCCCCGAGTGCGGTAGACGAGTCCTACCTGGCCCCCAGCGACACAACGTCGGTCTGCCCCTGGAAAGGCACCGCCAGCTACTATTCCCTGAACGTCGACGGCGCCGAGAACAAGGATGCAGCCTGGTACTACCCGGAACCCAAACCTGCAGCGAGCGAAATCGCAGGTCGAGTAGCATTCTGGAAGGGTGTCAAGGTCGTCGACTAGGTTTTATTTCGGTAACTGCGGATACGATCTCGACGTCTTCGCCACCACCTATATAACGTAGGTTTGCGTAGACGTGGAGGTGGACAATGATCAGAAGTATCTGGGTAGTTCCCGTACTTGCCGCTGCGTTGGTCGCCTGTGAGCGCGACATGATGTCCGAGAGAGGCTTTGCGCTGCCCGCGGGCGATGCCGAAGCAGGGCGGCAGGCATTCATAGACCTGCAATGCTACGACTGCCACACCGTCAAGGACGAGGCGTTTCCCAAAGCGCCCGGAATGGAGCCTCCCTACGTCGAGCTAGGTGGCCAGGTTGCGCGCGTCAAAACCTATGGACAGCTCGTGACGGCAATCATCAACCCGTCCCACAAGCTTGCCAAGGGCTACGCAGAACAGCTCGTCGCAGTCGACGGTGAGTCAAAGATGGCGTTTTACAACCACTATATGACGGTGCAACAGCTCATCGATATCGTTACGTTCCTGCAGCCGCACTATGATGTCGTCGTGCCGAACGTGCGTTATCACGTATACCCGTAGTGGAATCATTGACGAACAAGCCGCAGTCTTTCGTGTTGGTGCACGGCACCTGGCACGGTGGCTGGGTCTGGCGCGACGTGCGCAGGATCTTGAGGGCGCGTGGGCATCGTGTTATCACGCCGACCTGCACGGGATGCGGCGAGCGTGAGCATCTCGCAAGTCCCGACGTTGGCCTGGAAACTCACATTGCCGACATCCTGAATGTCGTAAGGTACGAAGAGCTCGACGATATCGTGCTCGTCGGTCACTCGTTCTCTGGCCTGACGATCACCGGGGTCGCCGACCGGATGCGCGAAGCAGTCCGGCGTATCGTGTTCTTCGACGCGCTGGTACCCCATGCGGGCCGGCTCGCTGCTGTATCGAGAGACCCGGAGAGCGGCGAGTATCCCGAATGGTGGATCGAGCGTAGCAAGAAATTCATCGATGGCTACAAGATGGTGTTGTGGGACGAGTATCCGGTCGACATGCTCGTGCCGCCGGATATGACGGATCACGTCGAACGCCTGCGACACCTGATTACCACACACCCGGCGCGACAGTGGACAGACGAGCTACAGCTCCGCAACGGCGGCTGGGAAGGCCTGCGTCGCGCCTACATTCATTGTGTCGGGCAGGAGTTCCAGCAGAGCAGCGACCTCATGATCGGGCCCGCGCGAGAACCGGGATGGGATTTCGTCGAACTCGATGCACCCCGCAATGCCATGATGACGCATCCGCAACTGGTAGCAGATACGCTGGAAAACCTGGCCTGACGGAATCTGCCAATTAGGCCTCGGCGCGTCTGCAAATCTCACGAGTCATGCCACGGAAGATATACGCGTGGAAGGGCAATAGCAGGAACCAGTACAAGATCCCCCACACGCCGGCCGGATGAAAATATGCGCTAAGGACAACTCGCCGCACGTTGGCGTCATCCTCAATGTCAAACTTCAGCACGCCCGCTCCAGGCGACTTCATTTCCATGAGCATTACCAGCCGCTTGCCTCGGGACATCTCGATGACGCGCCATGCGTCGACAACGTCGCCGACGCGAAGGTCCGAGGGGTGTCGTCGCGTGCGCCGAAAACTCGGGCCGCCGAGCAGCCAATCCAGCACGCGGCGCAGCCGCCAGAGCCAGGCGGCGTAAAAAAAGTCGCCGTCCTGGCCAATACGTAACAGCACTCGCCACAGGGATTCCGCGGTCGCCCGGGTCGTGGCAGAGTCGCCGGCCTGCTTGGCATAGTATGCGTATTCCGGCCGAAACTCGTTACAGCCATAGGCGCTTTCTACCCATCGAACCGGTACGGCGTGCAACTGCTCGGCGCGCAGTGCCTCTGCGGCCGCGCCGTCAAAACCGAGCAAGTCCTGTGGAATGAGTTTCGCCAGGCGATCATCCCTGGAAACGACGTCTTGTGACAAACCGTCAATGAGTGCGCGCGCGATGTTCGTCGGCACGGACGTTACGAGCCGCAGCCAATACGACGACAACCGCGGCGTTAATACGGACACGGGCACAATGCGTGGGTTCTTGCCAACGAGTGCGCCGTAGCGGCGCATGATTTCCTCATACGTCAGATTGTCAGGCCCGCCGACGTCGTAGATTTCGTTGGCGGTTTCGGCGAGCTTCGGAGCTTCGACCAGGTAGTGCAGCAGGTTGCCGAGCGCGATAGGCGTGGAACGGGAATAGACCCACCTCGGCGTGATCATTACCGGCAAGTGATTGACAAGGTCGCGGATGACCTCCCACGCCGCCGATCCCGGACCGATAATCATGCCCGCGCGGATCTCCGTTACCGGAACGGCTCCCGCGCGCAGTATTTCCCCGGTCTCCTGGCGCGAGCGCAGGTGTGCCGACCTCGGCATCTCGGGAACCAGGCCGCCCAGGTAGACGATGCGTTGCACCCCGTTTCGCGCAGCGGCCGCGGCGAAATTCCGGGCAGCCGTCGCATCGATCTCCGGAAACCCTTTCCCGGCCGCCATCGAATGCACGAGGTAATACGCGATGTCGATATCCTCGAGGACGCTGTCGAGCGTGTCCGCCTGCAAGGCATCGGCCTGCGCCAGCTCGGCACCGCGCCAATCGCGGTCCTCGAGTACCTCGACGTTGCGCGCAGTCGCGCGCACCCGATGCCCCCTGGCCAGCAGGAAGGGCACGAGGTGACCGCCGATGTAGCCGCTGGCGCCAAATACCAGGCGCCGGCTCAACGGTATCCCAGGAATCCGAGCACTGCCCCTTTGAAGAAACTGTCCGTAACGCAGGACAGGTGCGAGCGCCCGGGAACGATCACCGCCTTAGCGCCGGGAATCGATTCAGCGAGCGGAATCGGGCTGCCCGCAACCGAGTCGCGGGACCCGGCGATTACGAGGGCAGGGGTACGTACCCGGGCAAAGGCCTCCTCGGGCAATCCGGGAAAGGAGCCCAACAGGCATGCGGAGAGCGCTCCGGTGCGGCCGCCAGACTTCGAGATTTTCTCGTAAAGCGGGACCATCGACGGGATTGCCAGCGACTCGGTCTTCTTGTTGTCCGCTGTCAGCTTGAATCCGCGCGATGTCCACTTTTCGGGGTCGTCGACCTGGAGCAAGTTCAAGCCCGTACCGCCGATGATCACCGAGTTGAATCGCCGCCATTTCTTCGCCAGGAGCCAGCCAGCATTTCTGCCGCCCATCGAGTAGCCGAACAGGTCGGCTTTTTCGATTTCCAGGTGATCCATTAGCCGGATTACATCGCCCGCAATGCCGCCTGGCGCGTAGTCCTTTGGATCCGACGGTTTGTCGCTGCGGCCATGGCCGCGTGCATCCGGTGCAATGACGCGGAATCCCGCATTGGCCAGCAACTTGTACCAGCCTGTGAGCTTCCAGTTACTGCGCCGGTCGGCGGCGAAACCGTGCAGCAGTATGATCGGGTCGCCTTCGCCAACGTCGTCATAGGCGATATTGAAACCGAGTGAGTCGAACGATTTCATTTGGCTATCCGGCTACTCGACAATTCCTGCCGCCTGGTGACAGCCCTGGCACTGGGCCGTAATCGTCTCCGCCGCGGCGCGCGCCGACTCGAGATCGGTTGATGCTTCCACGGCTTTCGCGCCCTCTCGCATGCCCTTCATGAAGGGCTTCCATTCGTCCGGCATGCCTTCGACGCTCTCGTGTCGTGATAGCCAGTACGCGGGTGTCATCGCGGCGTCGAGATCGCCATCGGCAAGCGCGAAATTAATGTCGTCCATCTTTTCGGCGTGGGCGTGCATGTGCTTGATCAGGGCCTCGCTGGCCTCCGCCTTGACCATTGGCGCTTCAGCCTGCGGCTCCGGCGCTGCAGCCTGCTCGGGTTCGGCGGCTGGCTCCGGGGCCGGCGCCTCCTCCTTCGCGCATGCTGTCAGTCCCAGGGAAATCGCGGCTATCAATAGCAACTGCAGTTTCATGATCACTCCAATGTCTTCGTGTCAGTCATGTTCCGTGGACGCTGTTTGGTTTCCGACCCGTCCCCGGCTTCATACGTACGACCGAATCCCGTCAGTGCCGCGATCAGCATCACCGCGGCCAGGAACCAGCCGTGCAGCACGAACCGCCAGACCTCGGTGGGGGCAACGGCCTGCACGAAGTCATACTGCGATTCGAGCGTACGAATCGTCTGATAACCAATGAGAACACCGCCACCCCAGGGAAAGATATAGCCAATTGCCGAAGTCACGGCATCCAGCATGTTGGCACGGCGGTAGGGGTGCAGCCGGAATTTCTTGCCGAGCTGCGAGACAACCGGCCCCGCGGCAATCTCGGCGGCGGTATTGATCGTGATAAAGGCGTTCAGCGAGAAAACGATGCTCCAGATCGCCGCTTCGGCGCGCGCCACCGATTCGTTGGCAAAGTTCTTGAGGGCGCTGATCAGTGCGTCGAGCGCACCACCGAGTTTCATCAGGTGGCCGCCCGCGACGATGAGCAGTATCAGAATTGCCAGGCCAAGGTATCCGGCAATGCCATCCACGAGCGCGCCGCCGACAGTGTCGGTTGCGGCGTCGAGAAACAGGATATCGGTGGGCGAAGCGAGCCCGAAGGAGAGCGCCAGCGCGATCGCCGTGATGATGCCCCAGGTCAGCGACACGAGTATGTGGCGGCCGGTAATGGCCAGGAATATTACGAGTGCGAACGGGATAAGCAGGACGAGGCCATCCGGTTTTGCGGACGCCGCAAGCAACTCAGCGGCACGACCCTGATCGATGTCGGCGCCGCCACCTCCCAACACGATGAACAGTACCAGGGCCGGGATTGCTGCGAGCAGCGCGTACTTGATGCGCGACCGGACTACGCCCGGGATGTCCGTTTCCTGGGTCGTTGCCGAGACCACGGTCGTATCGGAAACCGGTGCGAGGTTATCGCCAAAGGCCGCGCCGGAGAGAATCGCGGCGAATAACCACACCGGGTCGGCCCCCAGGCTCAGGCCTGCCGGGAACATCAGGGTACAGAACGCCACGGCCGTGCCGTAGCCGGTACCCACCGCAGAGCCGAATGTGGCAGCGAGCACAAAGGTGGCGCCGACGAACCAGCCGCCCGTCGCGTTAGACTGGCCTCCGAGCCAGACCAGCCCGTCGACGAGCCCGCCGACCCGCAGAACCTGCGCAAACATGCCGGCCCAGAACCACGCGATGATTGTCACGGTTGCGACCGGGTTCGCCATTCCGGCGAAGATGGCATTGGCGTAGTCGGCCCAGGAGCTGCGGCACAGGAACATGCCGACTGTCAGTCCGCCGACCATGCCGAGTATCAGTCCATGTTCGCTCGGGGCGCCGGCAACGGATATAGAGATCGCCCAGATGACGAAGAAAACCAGGGGGATGGCGGCGCCGAGCCGCCCCAGGCGAAATTCCAAGGGGGATTCCATGGGCGCCCATCGTAGCGGAATGGCTGCTAGTTGTCCGCGCCCATGCAGTCGATGGCGAGGAGCATCTCGCTCAGACCGTGATAGCTGAGCGGGTCTCTCGCGGTCACATCACGGATCTTCTGCATGCGCGCATAGATCGTGTTCGGGTGTACACCCAGAAGTTTCGCCGCTTTCAAAACATTCATATCGGCATCCGCGTACGTCTTCATGGTCTCGAGCAACACCCCGCGCGATTTTCGGTCAGCAGCCTTAAGCGCGTTTGCCCACGCGGGTATGGCGGCTCGCAGATTGTCCTCGGCGAGGTTCAGCAACAGCGTTCGCAGCGGGATTTTCGCGTACTCGACGACGCGCTGGCTCGCATCGGCGACCTCGAGTGCGAGTTCGGCTTCGTGCAGTGCGTGTGGTATCCGTGCCGTAGACGGCACATCGGCACTGACGCCGACAAGCACCGAATTGCCCAGAGTCAGCATGGGCCAGCTCACACGGCCGGCCAGCTCCGCCCGTGGTGCCGTCCACCCGGACAAGCGGCGTAGTGCGGAAACCACGGCTACAACGTAGTCGCGATGAAATCCGTACAGTGCGCGTAGCTGCAACTCATCGAGTGCTTTTCGGGTCGCGGCAAGCAGCCGGTTGGCGCGTGCTGAATTCTGCATTTCCCGCACATCGATCGGTCTCGCGACAACGACACAAAACGACTGGCGCTGGTCGAGGTAACCGGCACTGCGCAGCAGCCGCGCAATACGCCCATCCGATTCGTCGTAACCTTCGAGCAACAGCGCCAACAGCTGCGAGCGACGATCGGCCTCCGTCTCCGAAAGCTGTCGCGTGCGCCGGACGTACTCCGACGTTGCGATCGTGCTGACCGTGTCCATGAATTCGATCGCGAATTCGCCAGCAGCGACGAGGGCCTCATGTCGATCCGGGCTCGCGCCGGGTTCGTCCTGCGCGGCTGATCGCAACCAGTGACCGATCACTTTCAGGGCGACGCGGTAGGCGTGCAGCAGTGCTTCCAACGGAAAACGCTGCTCGGCCTTGCGCGCAGCATGCCGCCGGACGAATTCGAGCCTGGCCGTTGTGGCGCCGCCAACCAGGCGATGCACCTCGCCGAGCAGCGCGTCGGCATGGTCTCGAAGCTCCGGCAGGATCTCCGGATTGCCGGTCTGCACAAACGCCGGAACGTCATCGCGGACGGCCGTTTCCAACGCGTCGGCCGTGCGCTCGAGGTTGGCGGCGAGTGTCGGGGCGACAACGGGCCGTACGCCGGCGCGGCCGAGCGCGAATAAAGCGTCCTGCATCGTTTCGGAGGCCATAATTGTGCAAAATACACAAAATAGTGAGCGAATTCTCATCAAAATCGCCAATGCATGCACTCTTAATTAGGCATATTCTCTAATCCCTGGCGCATTCGGCGCCTATCTGAGAGAGGAGATCGGCAATGGCGAAGTACCTGTTTGTGTATCACGGAGGAGAGAACCCGGAGAGCGACGAGGAAATCAAGGCGGTCATGGACGCCTGGGGAAACTGGTTGGGCGCTATGGGGGCCGCGGTCGTCGACGGCGGCAACCCGGTCGGCCAGTCGACCACCGTTCACAGCGACGGAAGCGTCACTGCTGACGGAGGCTCGAATCCCGCGAGCGGCTACAGCCTGATTGAAGCAGGCACCGTGGAGGACGCGATCGCCAAGGCGAAGGCGTGCCCTATCCTGGCGGCCGGTGGCAGCGTCGAGTTGGCAGAAGCCTTCGACATGTGACCGGGGCGACTAGTGGCTCATCAGACCACGGAGTTTTTCGACCTGGGTATCTTCCGAGACCAGCTCGCCGTCGTGATAGAACGTCACCAGCCGTAACGGCACATTGTTCCGGGCCATCTGCGCGACATTGTCGGGGCTGATACTGTGTCGACCGAGGGTTTCCTCGGTCGGCCAGTCGAACGTCGGGAACGAAATATAGGCGAGTTCCGAGCATACGATCTTGTCAGTCGTGCTCACATCGAAGTTGAAATCGTAGCGTTTGCCGACCTGTCGAAACGCCATTAGCAGCGCCTCCCTGCGGTCTTCGTGCCGCGTTCCGTCATCGAACACCGGCCGCAGGACCGCCAAGTCGTCGACATTCATGAACTCATCGAGTCTGCTCAATTTAACGCCGCTGCGCAGGGCCTCGATGATTTGTTGCTCGTCTTTGGAGCCCGGGTTCGAGGCGTCGCCAAGCCGGTCGGCGTATTGCTGCACGAGCAGCTCGTCCCAGACACCGGCATCCGCCAGTTCCGCGCGTGTGCCGGTCCAGATTGCCACGTGCCCGAAGTGGCCGGGAATGAGCTTGTCGGTCAGGCGGAACGGTGTTTTCTCGAGCAGGATGTCGAGCGGCTGCAATTGCGACTGGATGTGTCGCAGCGCTTCCTCGTTGCCGAACAGTTTGCCTTTACGCGATTCGTAAAGCCCCACCGTATTGCCAAACAAACCGCTCAGCAGGTCGACACCGTCCTCGGCCCGCGCCTTCGTCGTATCTGCTGCAATGCGCTCGAACGCTTCGAACTTCCTGCCGGCGATTTCGCCGATGCGAATCTTCCTGACGTAGTTGTACGACGGGCTGCTATCGATGAGCTGCACCAGGTAGGCCTCGGCGGAGTCCTCTGTCGCAGCATCGAACAAGGCCTTTTTTCGCTCGTAGACCTTGATGGCGCGGCGTGCCCGGTGCCTGACCTCGACAGAGTTCGCGGCGAGCGTCGCCTCGGCGAGCTTGTTGGCAACGAGACCGAAACCCATGTCCGGATCATTGATGACTTTGCGCAGGCGATCGTCCTGTTCGAAAAGAACGACGCCGAGCAGGTAATTATCGTACAGCGTCAGCGCCGCGCCCAGCGAAAGCATCAGTGCTTTCAGTCGCAGTTCGGGTGTGATGTCGAATGCCTGCAGCATCTCGGGCGTCGCGTCCACGGCGCATTCGTAGGCGTTTGCGATTTCGTAGAGGTCCTCGCGCATGTCGAGGTAATACTCGGTACCGCTCTTTAGCGTAACGAGGTCACGGCCGGACAACGGGCTATCGCGATCGACACGCAGTCGATTCGATACGACGAGCATTTCCGAGCGGGCAACCAGGCTGCGCTCGACGAGGGATTGCAGCTCGCCGAGCCGTTGGCCAAACAATGCATCCGGGTCGACGCCGCCCTGCAGGACAGCCGCGAGTTCGTTGAAACAGGCTTCCTCGCGCGCGTCCTGGTTCATCGAAATGCGCAGCCAGGCGAGACCGCCCACGAGCAGCGCCATTGCCACGCTTGCAATGGCAATTCTGCGGATCAGTAGATTGGCTCGTTGCGTGATCATGAGTCGTTGTTCGACAGTAGCTGTGGTGTCGCGAGCGCACGTAGAGCTGCGTCACGATTTGGCCATGCCGTTGCGACAATACGATACAGTACGGTAATGGACAGCGGCGAAGTCAAGCTACTTATCGCGTTTATCGTCCTGGTCGCCGCCATCGGCGCCTGGGTTTACCGCGACCGGCTATTCCCGCCGGCACCGGTCCCGGTCCCGGCAGCCGAACCGGTTCCTGTCGACCCGGAACCTGCAGGGCCTAAACACCCGATATCGAAGCTCGAGCCGATCGCGCCTGTCGCGGAGAATCTCGTTACGCTGCCGCCCCTTGATGACAGCGACGCCTATTTCCTGCTTGCGCTCGTCGATGTTTTCGGCACGGACATCGAGGCGCTGCTCGTGAAAGAGGCACTGATCGACAAGGTGGTCGCGACAATTGACAATCTGCCGCGCAAACATGTGGCCGAAAAGGTCCGACCGGTCGGCCGATTGGCGGAACCGTTTCGGGCGAACGCTGCGCCGGGTGATGGCCCTTTGTATCTCGACCCGGACAACTTCCGCCGCTACGAGACGCTGGTCGGTATGATCGAATCTGCCGACGTCGATGCCGTCGCGGAGTTATACAGGCGTTTTTACCCGCTGTTCCAGGAGTCCTACGAGCGACTCGGCTACCCGGACGGCTACTTCAACGATCGTGTCGTCGAGGTGATCGGGCACCTGCTCGAAGCACCTCAACCTGACGAATCCGTGCGCCTGGTCCGGCCGCACGTGCTGTACGAATTTGCCGACCCGGAACTCGAGTCCCGGTCCAGCGGCCAGAAGCTGCTCGTACGCATGGGCCCCGACAATGCCGCCATCGTCATGGGCGTGCTCGCAGAGATTCGCGAGCGTATCAGATGACGGCTTCGATGCCCGGCAACCACTTGCGCCAGTAGTCGTGCTTGGCTCGCAGTTCCGCCACGGCCTCGGCAGGCTGGCGAGGCAGTAATTGCAGCGAGTCGCCGGGCCGCATCTGCCCAAGAAGGTGCCGGTCGGCACGCGCGATCTGCGAGATTCTCGGATAGCCGCCGATCGTCTGCGCATCGATACCCAGAAGAAACGGCGTGCCGTGCTCGGGGCACTGGATGGTTCCGGGGAATACGGCGGCGCTGGGCAGGCGGCCACCGGAGCGAACCTCGAGTCGCTCGCCTTCGAGCTCCATGCCCATGCGATCGGCGCGGTGCCCAATGGTCCAGCTGGTGTCGAACAGCGCGCCCAGCTGCCCTCCGGCCAGCAATCCGGTCTCTGCACCGCGGCAGGCTCGCGCCATCCAGCGGTCGGTCACGGGCGGCCGGAACTCGGGCGGTGTGGCAATGTCCCGGGTCTTTGCATGCGGATTGGCGAGTTCCAGGACATCGTTGTTGCGCAGGGCACGACCCTCCACACCGCCAAGGCTGGCGGGCAGGTACGTCGCGGCGGACCCGAGTACCTCCGGTACGCCTATACCGCCGGCGAAAGCGACGTACACGCGTGCGCCGGTCTCGATCGGACCGATGGCCAGCTCGTCACCTGCCTCCAGTCGCAACGTGTGGTGGTACTCGACGGTACCGCCGTTGACGCTGGCAGCCGCATTGCCACCGCAGAGCGCGACCGTCGCGGCGCTGTCGAATTGCAGTGTCGGGCCGACCAACGTGACTTCGAGTGCCGGGGCGAGCAGCGCGTTGCCGACCAGGCGATTCGCGAGGGCCATCGACAGGGGATCGGCGGGTCCGGCTGCAGGGATGCCGAGGTGCCGCAGGCCAGTACGCGGCGACGCCTGGACGGTTGTCTGCACCCCGGCCTTGTGTACGGAGATGCTCAACGCCGGTACCCGGCAGCAACGAACAATACGCGGTCACCGACATTCAGAAGATTCGGCGGATCGCGATCCGCGTCGAATAGCGCTGCATCGGTTCTGCCGATCAGCTGCCAACCGCCCGGTACCGGCAAGGCGTAAAGTCCAGTTCGACCGTCGGCGATACCGACGGATCCGGCGGCGACCTGTTGTCGTGGTTCGTGGCGACGTGGCACGTTCAACGCGTCGTCGAGACCGCCGATGAAAGCGAAGCCCGGCGTGAAACCGACGAGTTCCACCGAGTACTCGCAGCCGGAATGAAGGGCAATCAACTCGTCCGGCGATAAGCCCGTTTGCTCGCAGACGCGGTCAAAATCCGGACCCGCTGCGCCACCGTACACCACGGGTATTTCGACCAGGTCACCCGCCGCTTCGATTCGGTCAACGCCCGCGTCGATAATCGCGCGCAGCTGTCCCTCGATTGTTGCGCTATCGACCTGTGCCGCGTCGAATTGGACGACAACCGAGTCGATGCCGGGCACGATTTCGACAAGGTCTGTGGCGGCGCGCAGCGCCTCGGCCAAAGACGCTGCGTCGTTCGTATCGCCAAGTTTTACGCAGACGAGATCGTCTCCGCAGACCTCGATGATTGCGTCCCCGATCGGCCTAGACGACGGCACGAACCTCGATCCCGCGGTTTTCAAGCACATCGCGCACGGCACGTGCGGCTTCGGCCGCGTTCGGCGTATCGCCGTGAATACAGAGCGTGTCTGCGTTTACGACCACGAGCTCCCCGTTTCGCGTCGTAACCTTGCCATCGCGTGCGATCGCCGCCGCCTGGTTGGCGGCCACCGACAATTCGGCGTGCACGGCGCCGGGTTCCTTGCGCGAAACAAGTGTGCCGTCAGGCTCATAGGCGCGATCGACAAACCCTTCGGCAATGAAACGCAGTGCGTGTCGTTCCGCGGCGAACTGCAGTTCGGTGCTTGCCATGCCGACGAGCGCCGGGCCGCCCGGCGCCTCTGCGGTAACGCGCGCGATAATA
>JAAUYH010016958.1_pt1 | contig 13272 bp, 8 predicted proteins | sample 7278061 | NCBI WGS metagenome assembly JAAUYH01 (sample SAMN14350203, study PRJNA611818) | marine sediment metagenome | isolation source: surface marine sediment (0.6m) | place: French Polynesia: Moorea | collected 2018-08
CTGAAGTTAAACGAAAGCACTGTGTTTGCAAATGGAATCCAGTGTGTAGGGTGATGTATTGCTGTGAAAGTAAATGTATCTCCCAAAACAAGCCATAAAAATATGTGTGTTACTAATAGTGACTTCATACACTTAATATTTGGCAGGTAGGGTTGCGAGATAATTAAAAGTATTCTTGTTCCAAACTTTTACTGTTCTATCATTTGAACAAGCGATAACCTAATTTTTCGATACATAAAATCCAATAATCCCAAATAAGACCGCTCGTGTGAATTGATTATCAACTTTTAATTTCTTACCAGAAATATGTAACAGCACTACAAGGTTGCCTGTATATGTACCCAGCAACCATTCATTTATCATCTAACCTCGCTATGACATTTGGCATCAACCACTGATTAAATTTCCACGACCCAACATCCTTGAGCGTAGACTGATTCCATGCAAACATTTGTCCGGAAGCATCTACTGGTACTATTCAGTCATGTTCCAATCGAACTAAACATTCAATCCGCTTCCTATAGCGTATGAAGATCCCACGACCCGTGCCCTATATGTCTCGGTCGTAAATATAAACAGTGCCGTTTTTCTTGCTAGCAACAAAGAATGCGCAAAGAGAAATTATACAAGTATTATCCGGTTTACCTGTTTATTTGAATATTGTCGTTTTTTTTTGCTCCGTCGCTTTTACATCAATCGCTTCTTCCACCTTGAGTATTCCCGTAATCTGCGCGTATTCCTGGCCATCCCCTTTCACTTGCTCTCGCCATAGCGTTCAACTTAGCAGCATTCCACGTAATCCATTCAAGGTATACCCGAAAATGAGTGTTGTTCATCTAATACATGCCAACTTGTATCACAAATTCAAAATAAAGAACAATATTAGGGTCCATGTGGTCCACTTTCGTTCGCCGTAATATAATAGATGTCACAAAATCGCACAATATGACAGATATGTCAACTGAGTGGCGCAAGCACATACTAGGGGAGACATGGTGTCTATGATCCATGCTCTCGGTAGACGTACTGCAACTATCTCTGTATCAAAGTATATGAAATGAAAGATATTTTTTAATTATGACCGTAAACAAAAATAGAATATTTAGAGGTATGAAATCAATGGTTTACATTAATTAAATACAGATGACGCATCCAACTCGATGTGTTTCAACTAGGAAATTCGTATTAATTTCGTTGTTTCCAGCATGTATTTCTTGCTCAAAATACAAACTAAAATTAATAGTACAGAAATAGTCAACGTGCAATACAGAGAAGTTGATCAGAGACATTATAATTTTACCCGATAGTAAAACAAACGAAGCCGAATTACTCAGCTTTCTATCTCGGATCATGAACTCTCAGATGCTCTTGGATTCATCTTGGATTTGACGTCGTTGTATTGCAGTGAATTATTTCTCCAAGATTATATCTGTTGTTGAAGCCGAAATTATTCTCTTGGTTTAGGTTGTTCGAATTAATTCGACTCATCGGATTTTTAAGCTGGTTGTGCCTTCGCCGGTTTTTTCCTCCAATCTCTTCAGGCAAATTCATTTGAACCGGCCGTATTTCAGGCACGAATGGCAGTTGCACTTCTTCCGACCCCCATTTTGTCGTTCCGGTAGAATATTTGACTATTTTCTTGCTACCTTTCAGCTTGATTCGCTTTCGCAGTTGTTGGAGATGGGGCGAATTAATGGTTCAGCGAATGAACCTGGTGTGGATTTTCATGCTCCACGTAGCATCGTCATTGGATGCTGAGTTGTAGCAGGCGATATCACTGTTTGTTGGTATCGAAGGTTTAGTGCATGAAATGGTTTGGTTCATGCACTATACCGGTATACTTCATGCACTAAGTAGTTAAATGCATGAATTACAGTACGCAGTTAGGACAGTCTGTCAATTTGATCAGCTTTGTCGCCGCCGTCGTAGAGGTAACACGTTTCAAGCACAAGCCGTTTGAACTGCACACCACTTTTGTTGTAACAGCAGTGATACTCATGTTGCGATTGAGACCTTGCAAATTGTTTGGATTCCTCTGCCGCTCTAGCTCCGCGCTAATCAAAGCGTCTAAAGCTTCAACAGTCATATCTGGTTGAGTACTTGCAACAGTGCATAGAAAAGATAAAGGATCGGGTAGAGATCGGATGAGCGTAGAATTCTTCACCTTTTCCTCAATGTTTACTCTTCATGAATGTTGATTCCATGAAATTCCATAACCTATGCGCAGACTTGTCATCATCATCTGTAAATCCATAGATCAAACATAAACCGTTTCTGTGAAAGCAAGGGTAATTGAGCTTTTTGCAGCAAAATTGGCGTTTCCCAGGCTGTTCAAGCAGCAACAGAGTTTTCATTATGTTCAGAATGAAGTCCTTGCCATAGAGGATCGCGATGATGTAGCGAACATCTCATGTTTTGGCGCCAAGCAGGGAAATCTTTAATTCCATAAAAAATGTTTGATTTTTGGAACCTCAGACCTATTCTGATTCACAGGGCAAGCTGAATTTTTTTGTAAATTCTGGATTTTTCTTTTTCGTTTTTGGAATTCTTGGTCCTTGGTTCCTCACTTGTCGGCTGGTCGAGGCCCGACTATGCAAAAATAGCAAAAGGGTTTACGATGCATCCACACGGCCAGGTGGGAGGAAGGGATCCTCTGGTCCCACAGGCAAAATTTGCCTTTGGGTTCTTGAGTAAGAACGTTCCGAATTAAAAATCTGTCGACACTCGCTAGGTGCGCGAGCCTTTCTGTTTGCGTTACTAAATTCCGTGTTCCAGTGAGCCTACCTAACACGAATAGTTCAATAGGAATGCTGAAAGATACTCCAGTCTATGCAACTAAACCACGCAATTGAATGTCAGTAGCAGCCTCAAAAGAAATCAATCCTAGGAGAGGAGGTACTCAGATGACTAGGAAGGCCAGCATAATCTTTTTCACCCTGACAGTGGTTACTTCAGAGGTGTTGAAGAAACATGTTCCTTGAGACGATCTTCATCCGCAAATAAATAGGGATCAGTGAAAAATAAAATTGAGAGTAGAATTACTACTTATCTTATTAAGAAAACAGAATTTAATGTTTCATGAAATTATGTGAGTTAAAAAATGTCCCTAAAAAACAAGCAGCAAATACATTGCTATTAACGGATATAAAAAGTGGAAAAATGCGTAATTCAAATTACAATTTTGTCTTTTTCAAAATTATGGTTTTCAGAAACAGAAAAAACCATTTATATTTGCATGGCGCCATAATATAAATTGAACTGAATTCTCAATTATTACTGTTTTGTACACACTCGGTATCTCGGAATCCATTTTCATTCTCATCAAAAGTAGTTTACACATTTCCGAGTGCTTTGGACAAAATCGGAGGTGTTGAACGTGATCAGATCGAGCACAAAGATTTTCTTATAAATTGAAAAATATGGGAAACCTTATTCAAGCATTTAATAAAGGCCACAACAAGCTTTTTTGTAATTTTGAGGACGTGATCGAGCGAATTAAGAATCAAGATCGCAAGTTTAACTTGTTCAAAAGGCAGTAGAAACGAGCACGAAGGCTCTTAGAACATAATTACCGCCATTTTTTGTTGGCCGAACATCGAGAATATGTCGATCGTGAAGGAAATTACTCAGATCAAATCTCCCAAAATCATTGTAATGACTCGAATTACCAAGGAAACGAGAGCATAGATGACGAGAAGAGCATTAAAAATAATGTGCAGCGTTCCATTAAAGGTGAACTTGTTGACTCTCTATCTAAAAAATGGCTGAGGAGAGAAAGACGACGACGTGAAAAATTTTACAGTAACCATCACCACCAAGCCTTCATTTTCGATCCAATGTTACCATGATGGAAGTCGGATTGAATAGTAGAAAACCTCTGAGCTAGGAAATGTTCCTAGTAAACTTTATATAATACTTCGAATAGTTGCAGAATCTCTAGTCTAACCAATAAACTAAACAGTTTCAGTTCTAACTATGTTTTTTGTAAAAGCATAAGCCCATTAAGGCAACATGTCTAGAATTACTTTCACTATTTCTAACAAGGAAGTTCAAAAACTCTGCTACTGTATTCTCCGGATAATAACGGCATCTAAAGAAATTTTCCATAGTTACTGCCTTGTTTGCAACGTGTGCTAAGATACTACAGGGTGATGTACAGTAGTTCAATAGAATTCTGAACCCCCTAGAATATATTAAACTTTCATGACATCATAATGTTTGGTAAACTACCGCAATTTGACGAAACGTTCCGTACATCCCAAAACCAAAGTAAGCAGGGTCGCACGACAAGATAATAAGAACATGCTACTGGAACTGAAATCTAGTATTATTGCTCTGTTTAATGTTGGTTTAAAGCATGTTGAGATTTCCCAACACTACAAAATGTTCCATTATACTGTAAGGAATATTATTAGACGCAGTATACAACAAAGAAGTACATTCATACCCAAACAAGCTGACCAGAATCAAAATTACTACCAGATAATAATCCGCATCTACTCAATTACGTAGAACTTCGGAATTGCGAATATTTTTATAAACAATCTATCTACATAAAATTCGATGAATGAACGAATCATTACACGATGAACAATAACGCCCTCGCATTGAAACAAGGTCATATTAATTGTTCCGTTGCGTATCCAGTGCCCGGTTTTGGAATCACCGAAAGTCGTCAGCTTGCCAAATTTGCACGATTGCTGATGTCGTCACACTTACTTGTTACACATATCGGTACGGCGGCTACCGCAAGATTCCTGGTATCGCTCGGCAGATTCGACGGTTTGGCATACCTTTATGAAAATCACTTCCCACCTCTCTTAAACCAGTGCTTTACAAGGCAACAATAGACAACAAAACAATGGGGAACAGTGGCAATCATCGATGAGCTATAATTGACATTGGGCTCAGTGATGAACCACTCATATGTGTGAAGAAAAAGTGGGAAATGTTACGAAACGGAGAACATTGTTTTTACGCTTAAATCTGGTAATGCATTGCGGTGCATCTGGGGAATGTTTTCTAGATATGAACACAGTCTATTCGAGAAAATGCAAGGTACTTTGAATCAATTCAAGATAATGGAGATACCAAAGCAATACGTAAAACCGTCCGAAAATAAGCACAATGCCAAAAATTTGCGACAGTGTTGAATGCAAATAATGTTACAGTATTACCATGGCCTGCACAGAGACCTGATCTAAACCCGATAGAAAATGTATGGGAGATTATGAAAAGGCGCCTATGTATCATGACTAAACACTCATCTACAGCTGAGGAATTGTAAAGTCAGCTATGTGAAATATGAAATGGTCTACCAGACGACTACTTCATCAAGCTATCGCACTCAATGGTACGACGCTGTAATGCTATAAAAAAACGTGAGTGGTTAATCAAGTAAATATTGATAGGTAGTATTCGATTGGGGAAACAGTGTATTGACAGCCTGTCTCGAAAAATGGGTTCAGAATTATGCTACTCTACTGTACATACATTTGGCTAGACCTCCGTATCTGCTGTTCATGCAACTGAGCGAGGGTTCCATTGTGGACGACAACAATGACAACGACAAGTGGTCACTTTTCTCTAACACGATTCCGTCCCTTCCGATCTCCCCTACATTGTCATGAGTAATTCGTTCATCTCACTCACCTTTCTGATTCTCGTTTTGCAATGTCACGCGACGCGCGTTTGTGAACGTTCCTATACCGTACCGCATTGCGGAACCGTCGGAAATGTGACTCTTAATCTTACCGTGTTTGCGGCGTGTGGTATTCCTGGTCGATTCCTGCCTGCCGCCTTTATCGTGAACGGCGCACTTTGCCGTTCTGCTTCGTACACTTGGCTGGCACGATCTTTAGCCAAACGTGGCTTCGCCGTAGCCATCTCAGATTACACATCGCGCGCTGTTTCCGACATTGATAAAGCATCAATCGCGAAGATTGACAAATCTATCAAGGATGGGTTCGATTGTCCCAAAAACGGTACATTTTCGTCAGTTGCATCGTTTCACTCGATGGTGCGGTTCGTCGAGCGGAAGCGATTAGCAGATGTGAACCATGCGCTTGTTGTTGGACATAGTTTTGGAGGTAGGGTTGCAACCGCATCACTGTTTCAATACTGTGCTCCAAAGTACTATGGCGACAAGGTTTGCGAGTATGAGGATGCCAGAAAAGTACTGCCGTATCGTGCAACAGTACTAGCGTTGTACGAAGGTCATGGGCGAAATGAATTAGAATCTTCTGTTCCAGCGGGAACTCTACTCGTTAATATGGCATCGTCGTACTCCAGATACTGGATTGGGAATGTGTCTGGAATGAAGCGAGCTATCGACGTGACATTTGACAGTGGAATGAATCATTATGCGGTGAACAACTATGCCCCTGCATTCAAACAAGCCCGTATCAATTGTTCCTATACGTTGCCGGGGTCCGATTTTGCAATCACCGAGACTCGCCAGGCTGCCAACGTTCGCACGATTGCCGATGTCGTCACTCTCGCTTATTACACGTACCGGTACGGCGGCGACCGCGAGATTCCTGGTATCGCTCTACTGATTCAACTATTTCCGTTCGTGAAACAAGTACTCGTATAGTGCTGCTAACGATAATCATCTAAAACGCAATTGGTTCTGAATAACTGAGTTCCACTTTTCTGCCGCTGAAGCCAAGTCAAGTGCGAGTAGTGCTGGTAGCCCCAGTACGGTTCAGCGCGCCAACCGGGAACGAGGTTGAAGCTTGACGTTCTGGGTGGCACACTTATGGTCTTCGGAAAACATGACGTCGGAAGATGCATGTCAATGGCAGTACGTTGAGGGATACTAAAAACTCGGCTCTTCTCCGGCTGATGATGGCATTTAAAGATTTTTGCATAATTAATTGTTGCGACGTGTGCTATGATAGAGGACATTTTGTTAGACCTCGATATCTGCAGTTGCTGCAACTGAGCTGCGGTTCTATTGTGAACAACAATGACAACGACAAGTGGTCAGTTTTCTGTCACACGATTCCTTCCCTGTCGATCTCCCCTGCATTGCCATGAGTTATTCGGTGATCTCACTAATTCTTCTCGCTCTCGTTCTGCAATGCCACGCGACGCGCGTTTGTGAACGTTCCTATGCTGTACCTCATCATGGAACCGCCGGAAATGTGACTCTTAATCTTACCGTGTTTGCGGAGTGTGGCGTGCCCGGTCGATTTTTGCCTGCCGCCTTTATCGTGAACGGCGCGCTTTGCCGTGCTGCGTCGTACACCTGGCTAGCAAAGTATTTAGCCCAAGGTGGCTTCGCCGTAGCCGTATCCGACTACATATCGCGTTCTCTTTCTGACATTCCCAAAGCAACACGCGCCAAGATTGACAAATCGATCAAGGATGGGTTCGATTGTCCCAAAAATGGCACGTTCTCGTCAGTGTCGTCGTTCCACTCGATGGCGCGATTCATCGAGCGGAAGAAATTAGGAGATGTGAACCATGCGCTCGTTATTGGCCACAGTCTCGGTGGTGCGCTTGCCACCGCATCGCTGGTCCGATATTGTACTCGAAAAAACTATGGCGACAAGGCATGCGAGTATGAGAATGTCACGAAACCACCACCGTATCGTGGAACAGTGCTGGCGTTGTACGAAAGTTTTCCACTAAATGAATCCGATTCGTTAGTGGTTCCCGCGGGAACTCTACTCGTCAACATGAAATCGGCTTACCACAGCTTCGGAACTGCAAATATGTTTGGAAAGAAGCGAGTTATCGACGTGACGTTCGACGAGGGAACGAATCATTACGCGGTGAACAATTATGCCCCTGCATTCAAACAAGCTCGTATTAATTGTTCCGTTGCGTTTCCATTGCCCGGCTTTGCAATCACCGAGAGTCGCCAACTTGCCAATGTTCGCACGATTGCCGATGTCGTTACACTCGCTTATTACACATATCGGTATGGCGGCGACCGCGAGATTCCTGGTATCGCTCGGCAAATTCGAGGGTTTGGTTTCGTGAAACAAGCACTCGTATAGTGCTGCTATTGTTGGTCAACTGCGTGAACAACTGATTTCTAGCTTCTATTACTAAAGCCAAGCCAAATGGGAACAGTACTTGTAATTCGGTCGATAGGGTTTCAACTTGACTTCCTGGGTGAGCAACTTTTTGTGTTCCAAAATCTGATGTTGAGCATATTCTTGAGGTGCAGCTGAACTCCCACACTTTCCTGTTGAAGAAGATTGTTCGATGGGTTAGAGGTATGCGAATGACACCGAGCAAAAGTCAGGGCCCTACTGTTACTGTATGGCATGTGCGTGGCTATGGAAAGTGGCGCGGTTCAACAGGGAGCATTGCATTGCCTCGTAAGTAGAAGAATGTTCTAACCTTAATCAGGCTCTTGTCAAATCCGTTGCTATCACTAGCACATGTTGTATAATAGTATTACTACATATCTCAAGTTGCTTGTTGAGACATTCCTACGAAACAGAAGAGAGTTTCAATAAGATAGATGCAGTGGCTGTGAGGTCCGAGACCCTTTACATTGCAATTCAATGGCTATGAAATAATGCCGCCTCGGTTTACGTCGTACAAACATTTCTGCTCTCCTACTCTTCCGTCGTGACTAATCCAAATGTGTTTGACTGTTTTGACTATCTCTCCATCTTGGGAGCATCGAACATCGACGAAGTGTTGCTCGTTTCGTTCCTGTTTCCGGCGAATCCTCGGGACAACCGCCGCGTTCACATGCACGGTTCCGCAATCAACCGCTATCAGTTGTCTCCATCGCCTATCTCCCCTCTTCATTGCTTCGTGAAAGTGGCCAAACACCACAAGTGGCACACAACGCCCGATGCTGCGCGCATATTCGATGCCGTCACGTAGGTCTCTATCCCCTGCGTCATAACCTCGCGGGTATTCGTGGAAATCATTCCCACACGGCGCCGCAACGTAGTTGCCCAATCCCGAAGGGCCTGCGTGCGCGAGGAAAATTATCGGTTCATTAGGCGGTGCCGCGTTGATACGTGCGCGAATTGCGTCTTTTGCCTCATTCAAGCTGGAGAGGTTTAAAAATTGTTGAAACACGCGTTTGTTGTACCATCCGTTTCCACCGCCACCCCAGCTAAATGGACGCCCACCAACAACCGAGATACCGCGACAAGAACGAGGCTTTTCTGATGGATTGAACGGACGCAACTTCTGCAGCTGCTCCCGCACATACAATGCGTTGCTTGGGGTCCGCTGCGCGGCGTACATCTTCGCTTCTCCGTTTCCTAATGTGGCACATGCCATCCCATGCTGCTCTTTTTCGAATTCGCCGCAAAATCGTGCAATCTCCCACACTTTGGTGTCATGGCGCTCACCATAATCCCCAACAAAAAGTAGGAAGTGCGGTTTGAGCTTGCGAACTGCTGCTTCCGATGACTCGTCCCAGTACCCGTGAACATCACCAGCAACAAGCACACGGAACTCGGAATCCACATCAACCTGTTTAGACGTTTTGTGGATGGGTCTGGTTTCCGATGAAATGTTCCCACTTGTCTCCTGTTTTTCTTCAACTCTTGACGGAAATGCAACTCCGCGTGCAATCTGGCGCTCTATTTCGGAGAGTTCTTGTACAGGAATATTTGAGGTGCCCTTGTTTTGGTTAGCCTTGTTTCGGTTAGCCTTGTTTCGTACACGAACACCATTTGAATTGTCTATGCCGGCCATGTCAGAACCGACAATGGAAGGGTAGTTATTCTTTCGCGCTGTTTCTGTAGCCGAGTTTGGTGCCCCCCCACATTCCGATTCTTCATTTCGATTTCCGCTATGCACCTGTGGTTTTGATTTGCACGAGTTCTGCTCGCGACCGTGTAGTAGTCGAATTTTCTTGTTCGCGTTCCAAGGTTCACCCTCTGCGGAACGTTTCTTCAATAGCCGCACAAACAACTTTTCTTTGGCTTCGCTCTATCGATATGGCTTCCAGAAACCCATCCCGTACAGGTGTTGGTGCACCACACGGAAACAATGGTGAAATTTTTGCTAGAATCGAGTCTGGTATGTTAAAGGGTTGTTTCGTGTGCAAATAATTCAGCACTGAAGTACTTTCGTCCTACAAGACTGAATGAAACAAAAGAACGGCTTGGGTCATGTTATTGTTAAGCATGATGCCTTTTATCCCAGGCTGGGTCGATTCGTTGTTTTCCCGATGCGGCGTTGCAATCAACAGGTCACCGAGTCCACGCGCTCGACTGAGGAAAGTACTTGGGAATAGTAGCAACCAGTTCTTAGGCACCAATATTGTTGACGAATACAGCGGCACCTTGAGATAACATTGTAACAAAGTAAGAGTAGGTGAAGGCAGTACTACCCATTATTGAGGCTTCATACTCATCGAGTGTGTGGACGAGAGAAAGCGTCTTCTTGCCCGAAGGTTTTCAGTCTTATCCTCAATATTAACCGAGGTGCAAAGTTTGTTCCCATACGATTGCATAAGGCCAGCTTCTCCGTTCTTTGTGTATGTGTTCCTTGCTGTGCACTCCCTCTGTTTCAAAACAATCGACCACATTCACGTTTTTTTGTGTTTCAATACAATTGACCACTCTGGTTTTCGCACTAGTTCGCTTAGAAAAATGTGGAACTGAAGAAATTTTTAAAAATATCATGAAAGCCCTTGAATAAATAATCAAACTGTTATCCCTACTCGAACAATTGCTGCCGGTGAAACATGCTTGATTCGTATTCCTATCATTTCGTTAACGTAGTGACGAAAACAATCTTGAACTTTTAAGTACAAGTAGAAGTAATATTGTACACAGGTCTCTAAATATTATGACCAACAGGATTTAATTGAATATGTCCAACCTTGATACCTTGAGAAACATTATCATTTGAAATTAATCAGAGACTTTTTCAAGGATTTGAAAATCTTGCTTCTGTTGACATGAAAATGACTCGAGAGCGTCTCCTTTCAGCTGCTATTGGAAATTTGAAATCCTTACTCTTGTATGGGCATCTATTTGAGTTCGAAAAACAAAACGACCGTTTAATGCTTGAATTTAGTGATAAGTATTCAATTTATTTCTGAATTGATTCTCGGAATAATTTATGGATTAAAGGTATTTCAGCTGAGCTCTTCTTCTGCACTCATTCGCAAATACGTAGTGGAACCGACGTAAATAACGAAAGAACGAAACAAAGAAAACTTATTTCATACGGAAATCCAGAAGGTGCAAAAGTTCATTGAAAAGACGATGTTCAAGCTATCGTAGTAGACTACGGGAGCGACAAGACCAAGCCCAAAACCTGAGTAGCGCATAAAAACAAAAAGCTGTATCAAAAATTGGATTATTGAATTCAGATTATTTTTTTCACTACTACGACAATGTACAAGTTTACTGAGCGCGAACTATCTTTCAGTTGTATTTCTTATAAAATTTTCTAGTATTTTCCGTCAAAATCGAATGCAAAACCATATTAACAATTGACTGAGTAGCACGCACGAGTACTCTATGTTAACAGTCGTTTTCAAAATCTTCTTTTGCATACTTCCGGCATAATCGAAATTAAGGTTCAATGTTCCATCTTCAACTCTTCCAAATCCCTCATTCCAAGGTATGTATTATTTTTCTTGCTTACAATCTGTAATATTATCCCGTACAGGCCGTAAATAAAATTATATTCTTTGAAATATTGGTACCAATTAATGATAAGTTTAATTATATCGTGAACTCTAATTTATTTATCCGCACATTGATCTTATGTGAATTCACCAATCTTGTTGCTCACTTGGGAAGCATGGAGAGAATTGGTCCCAAAAAATTTAGATTAGGTCGTCGCATACATTAACCCTGTGGTGTAGTTGTGAACTTCGTATATTTAGCTAGAAATCGACACATACTTGATTAGGATTTTTTTACCATCTGACAAATTATCCAGCTTATCCGAAACATGAATTGTATTTCTCTGCCTTCGGTTTTTCGACCGCTTATCATGCCTTTTCGTGCGATATCGACGCGCGGGGTTATATCAAAATGGCATTAAAAATGTGTGTAATATCGATTTGTTACCGTACGAATAACTCGTACTTAATTTATGAGAAATAGTATTATTCGACGATTTTTTATTTTGAGTGAGTTGGAAGTCAGCTTTTTTGATATCAGCAAATTTGAGTTGCAAGATCTGAATTCACATTGCAAATACTCGGTGGCTTCTATGTCGATGCCCGACTTGAGCTTATGTTTTAGATATTGGTGAAATTTCTCACAGCTGTTTAGTCGAATTTGAGCGTGTTCTCTCTCTGGACGTAATTCAGACAAAAAATCTATTGATTTCTGTCTTTCCGAAATTTGTTGTATCTCTTGCTATTAACACTGAAGTCAGTATTTCTCTCAATAGCAGAGATCTAGATGCTTGTAAAACAATCTCGATAATGTACTTGTTACTGTTTTCGATGTTCAGAGACTCTAGAATGAAATGTAGTGAATACGTGTTGAAAATCCCACTCACTGGAATCCGGCTGATAACAGACCTGCCATTCTCTGGCATAGTATTCTGACGTAAGTGACAGGATTTCGCGAACTCATCTAAGTCGCATTCGATTTCGGAAACAACACTACTGCAGTGGTACTCTTTTTATTAGATACTGATTAGCGCGGACGCTTGACTTCACTTGCCAACATGTTTCGAAGTATATGAAATCTGTAGAAGCTTGTTTTCTTCAAATCACTATCCGTAACAGCATCTTTTCAGTCCGTGAAGAAATTAGATACTACTTCAAGGAGTTAGGAAGTTTGAATTGGAGTGAACTGAACTTTATCGTATAGTTTTTATTATTTTAAATTCTTCTTGTCTTGATCCGGCAAAAAAATCATTATTTAATGTAGTTCACAACACCTGCCATCACTCTATGCCAAGTCGTTGTTTAATAAATTCGCCTGCTTGATACTTAGTTCAGCATTTTGCTTTTCGCCCTTCACGAGTAACTCGCCGTAATATAAATTGATGAACAGTACTTCTGGTTAATAGTCGAAAATTCAACTCGTCGTTCGCCACAACATAAACTAATTATCCCTACAGAGTCTTTCCAATTTCAAGCAGTCAGTTTTGGCTCTAACTCTCTCTTATAAAATTTCAAATCCCCTATCAGGTAGCTTCATCTTTTGCAAATCATCGTCGTAGCAGTATTTTTATCTTCTATACTGATCGTTTCTTCAATCGACATCAAGAAATGATTGGAATAAAACATGGGATTAGAAGCTCTTTATGATTTACTGGCTACGTTCTTATTTCAAATGGTTTTTCATGTAAAGGCATTAC
>JAAUYH010109775.1_pt1 | contig 13271 bp, 11 predicted proteins | sample 7278061 | NCBI WGS metagenome assembly JAAUYH01 (sample SAMN14350203, study PRJNA611818) | marine sediment metagenome | isolation source: surface marine sediment (0.6m) | place: French Polynesia: Moorea | collected 2018-08
CTGTGGGATAAATCCCACCGTATCGGGTTTCATCCCCTGTCTAAAGAACAAAATACGCAACTGTGTTGCTCTTTTTCAGGGGCTTTCACCCTCTCGTTACACTTCTGGTAAGGTGGGCACTGCCCACCCTACGAAATAATTAATACCGATTTCTCGCAGCAATCTTCATCTCTTTAATTTTCCCACGTTGACCCATTTGTTTAGCTTGCTGTTGATTGACACTGACTAAAACTCCCCCAGCATTACCAGTTTTGATTGTTAATTCTTCTTTAGCCTGCCAAGTACGACGATAACCTTTGGGGAGGCTACCTTGATATTCAATTTTCCCATCAGCTATTACCCTCACCCAAGATTTTTCTTTAATAGTCAAACCAATTTCCACGGATTTCTTGCCTGTTGTCACATTTGAAGCAACTGGATGAGTGGTTTTATTGGTTTGGGCTGTGGAAATATTTCTTGCTTGTAGGGTATTGATATTTAACAATTGAGACAAACCACTCACAGAGCAAAAAATTAAACCGGTGTAAATTAAGTAAAGATGAAAAGGACGTAAGGGATTACTAATTACTTTTTTCTCCGTTGGCTGATTGACAACCTGATCAACATTGATCGGAAATCTTTTAGCTAACTCCGTTCCATCTAAACCAATTGCATCAGCAGATAATCTAATTAAAGCTTGAGTGTATACAGGCTCTGGTAACTCATTTAAATCCCCTTCTTCTATCGCCTGTAATAATCTTTGGGGAATCATAGTCAACATCACCACATCTTCTAGGGATAGACCTTTTTCTAAGCGCGATTCCCGAATTTCAGCCCCTATTTGAGCTAACTCTTTGCATCTTTCTGATGAAGTAATTAATTCAGTCGGCTCGTAATTTTTTTGCCTGATGAAACTCTTGATCTTCATAACTCCGCTACACTCCTTAACCCGACGAAATCATTAATAGGAAACTGCTGGAATGACTTTCTTTAAAAAGCGCAGTTCAAAATCTTGTAGATGCCGATACTTACCAACTTCTAAGCTTTGTATCGTTGATGTCTGTAATTGAATCGTACCGATGGCAGTACGATGCAGTGTAATTACTGGATATCCCAGTTGTTTTGCTACTCGGCGAATTTGACGATTTCTACCCTCCTTTAAGATAATTTCTAAACGAGTTTGACCTGCAAAGCTTTCTATGAAGCGTACACTCGCAGATCTAGTTTTTTTACCATCTAACATCACCCCTTGACTCCATTCCCGTAATACTGAGGCTGTCGGAGTCCCCTTAACTACTACATCATAGGTTTTGGGAATGCTATGACTTGGGTGGGTGAGATAATATGTCAATTCTCCATCGTTGGTCAGGATTAAGGCTCCTGTAGAGTCTGCATCTAAACGACCAACTGGGTGAATCCCCTGACCTATTCTCAGGTTTTGAGGAAGTAAATCAATTACCGTTGTTCTTCCCTGGGGATCGTCGCAGGTAGAAACAATACCAGCAGGTTTATTTAATAACAAATATATTGGTTCCGGACGCGATCGCGGGGATACTAATTTTTCATCCACAGCAATCTCATCTGTTTGGGGATCGACTTTTTGCCCTAAATGGGCAACTACACCATTCACCCACACCCGCTCTTGCCGAATCATCTCCTCGGCTTGACGACGTGAGGCAACACCCCATTGAGCTAAAATTTTCTGTAACCTTGCCTCCATATGGAAATTACTGATTATTCTTTAAAGGATTGAATAATAGATAGATAATTTTAGCTTCCCTACGTAAAAAAATGCCATACTTCAGTGATGCATTTTACATAAAATTTTGTTGAAGATTTTGCATTTTTTCCGTAAATGCCCTTTAATGGAATCATGACATGATAGATAAAACTTCTCCGAACCGAAGTAACAAGAAAATTCGTATCGTGACCAAAGTGCTAACTAAAGCATTAAAATTGTGGTTGCGATCGCAAGTTAGTGATATATCTCAACTGGAAGTGGAGATACAAGCTAGTGATAAACAACTTTTGTCTGGATATATACCTAAGGTATTGGTTTTTGCCCGCCATGCCATTTATCAAGGTCTTCATCTGACACAGATAGAACTTGTAGCAGAAAATATTCAGGTTGATATTGGCTCAGTTCTTAAAGGACAGCCCCTGCGATTATCAGAAATAGTACCCGTTGTTGGCGAGTTAATCGCTGAGGAGGAAGCACTCAATGCCTCTCTCTCTTCTGATTTATTATCGTCAGGTTTAAATGAAGTCCTGCATCAACTATTACCAGAACACGGCCCAAAAGCCAAGGGTATTGTTTGGCAAAATATTTTCCTTGGGCATAAAAAAATTATACTTACAGCTACTCAGGATCCAAAAATTGCTCCCCAAGACCTAGAAATCAACTTGGGCGTAGATTTACTCAATGGGAATGAATTACAAATTTCACCAATCAAAATCCAAGAACATACAAGGGTGTATCTAGACAATGAGGATGGATACAAACTCAATCTGGGGACTGATGTGGATCTTAAACAATTAACACTCATGCCCGGAAAATTAGTTTGTCATGGCAGAATTAATATCAATCCGTAATATTGGTCATAACAATTTTGGATTTTGATTGAACCCATGTCTAAAGTCAGGGGCTATAAATTGCGATACAGCGAGGTTTTGGGGGTTTATCCCATGAGCGATTGCATCAAGAAATGAATTATTGCGCAAGAGTGCTTATGCATGGCGGCACAATTATTAATTATTTGTCCATAAATCAATTTAGGGGCTTGTATCCTTTTATTCATTTAGTGAGTAAGGGTAATGCCAGTGTCACAAAATAATAAACTAATGGAGCAGTAAAAATGTAACTGTCCGTGCGGTCTAAGATGCCTCCATGACCGGGTATCAACTGCCCGGAGTCTTTTACACCTGCATCGCGCTTGAGCATGGATTCAGTCAAGTCACCTAATAATGCAGCAATGCCAACCAACAAGCCTAAGGTTGCACCCGTAAATATGGCTTGAGCCCAGTGTAATTGATAACTTCCTATAATGGCAACAGTAACACTGGCACTAACTCCAAAAACTGCTCCTTCTACAGTTTTCTTGGGACTAATATCTGATAAGGGGGTTTTACCAAAAAATTTACCAAAGATGTAAGCACCGATATCCGCAGCCCAAATGCAGAAAAATGTGAGTAGTGTGGCTGTTAGACCCCGGGGCAAATCAGCAAAATTGCCTGTAAACAATATACTTTGCCAATCTTGGGGTAGATAACCACCTAAAGGTAAATTACTTACCATAGCAGTGTCGATCGCCCGCAACCTGACCCAGTAGCTTGGTAGATAGCCAGTATAAAACAATCCTAAAATTGAAGCGGAAATATCAGCAATTGTAGCTAGTTTGGGTTGGAATAAGAGGTAGAAACAAATAAATGTACCTACTAATGGCATGACCGCATCAGCCAAATTGTCATCTAAAGTGCAAATAACTAATAACAACTGGCTGACAATCATGGTGGTTTTCACCGTGGGAGCAATACCTGCCGCTTTTACTAAATCAAAGAATTCTTTTTGACCCAAAAAGATAATTACTGCAAATACTGTGGTAAAATACCATCCACCCAAAAATGTTGCTGTCAGTGCTACAGCGATCGCTACAATTCCACTAATAATCCGAGACCAGGGCATATGACATAAATTATTAAGTATGAAGGATAAAGGATCAACTTGTGAAGTGTAAAGTATAAAGTTTTATTTATCTATTATCCTAACTTGAAAAAGGTAGGGGGCAGAGGGCAGGAGAGGAGGCAGGGGAGCAGGGAGCAGGTAAGCCACTGCGTTGCGCGGGTTAAGCGCGTTGTAGCAAGTGGCGAAACCCGAAGGGGAGCAGGGGGAAGGAAAAATTCTACTTAGATAATTGGTGGTGCAAATTATTTTTCATCGGGACTGCCTCCTTCAATCCAACTTTTCTCCACTGAGGATAAACATGGGATCGACAGCAGCGAAGATTTGAGAAAATCCCCTAGTTTCTAAACGATTGACAGCCGACTGTACTACTTCAATATTGCGTGCATGTAATTGAGCAAGACTTTGGGAAATAGAGTATAGACTTTCCAAATTAGCTGCTGTAGCTACAACTCGACCGGATTCTGGTAAATAATCCCACACAGCTTGTAAAATCTCTTGAATAGGTCGTCCCCCTTCAATACAAACCCGATCTGGTATTTCCTTGAGTGCCGATAAACAGTCAGGGGCACTACCTTCAATTACTTGTACATTGGGCACCTGGAAGTGATCGCAATTTCTACGGATGAGATTGGCAACCTCTTCATCTCTTTCCACGGCGATAACTCTTCCTTGGGGACATAACAAACCAATTTCCACAGGAATTGTTCCTGTACCTGCACCAATATCTAGAAGAACTGAATCTGGTTTAAGTCGCAGTTGAGCAATTAATAACAGGCGAATTTCCCGCTTACTCAGGGGAATACCTGGTAAACGCTCAAATAATTCATCTGGTATTCCAGGAGTAATATAAGGCCAAAGTGAAGAAGGCATAAAAGTAATTAACTATATTAAATATATATATTGGCTTACTTATAACAGCATTAATAGACTTTTTGCATCAATCAAGGGAAATCCTTGATCTTGGAACCTTCTGCTTTTCCCCTTCCTGCATACAAAAGTATATTTTTGCGAAAATTTCATCATCAGCATTCCATGGGGGTAAATTATGGAAATACTAGCCGAACGTTACCAAATACAGGAACAATTGGGTAAAAAAGCTGGACGCAGGACATTATTAGCTAGAGATACGTTTACCCAGGAAATGGTAATAGTCAAGTTACTATCTTTTGGTAGTGATTTTGAGTGGAACGATCTCAAACTGTTTGAACGGGAGGCTCAAATCTTAAAGACTTTATCACATTCCTCAATCCCTCGTTATTTAGACTATTTTGAGGTGAATAATTTACCCCATACCAAAGGATTTGCCTTAGTCCAAACCTATATTCCCGCATCAACCCTAGAGCAGATTCATCTAGGGCGTACTTTTAGTGAAACAGAAATTAAACAAATAGCCACGTCAATTTTAGAGATTTTAATTTATTTACATGGACTCAATCCACCTGTAATTCACCGAGACATTAAGCCTAGCAATATTTTATTAGGCGATCGCAGTGGTAATAGTGTGGGTCAAATATATCTCATTGATTTTGGCTCTGTACAGACTGCTGCTGCCAAAGAGGGGGGAACTATGACAGTTGTGGGAACTTACGGATATATGCCCCCAGAGCAATTTGGTAGTCGTACCGTTCCTGCTTCTGATTTGTATAGCTTGGGTGCAACGTTAATTTATTTACTCACAGGCACCCATCCTGCTGATTTACCCCAAAAGGATTTACGGATTGACTTTCAGCAAAATACTAATATTAGTCCCGGTTTGACACGCTGGTTGCGACGACTCACTGAACCTAGTTTAGAACGGCGGTTTTCCACAGCCATAGAAGCATTACAAGCATTGCAACAGCCACAATGGAGCAATAATTTAGCAGTCCAAAAACCTACTGGTAGCAACATTCAACTACGCAAAAAGGAACATAAGTTAGAAATTATGATTCCTGGGGTGGGGTTTAATTGGAGTTCATTATCTGTGGGTTTATTTGCGATCGCTTGGAATTCTTTTATCACATTTTGGACTATTGGTGTGGTTTTTATGGCTCCATTCCCTTTAAATATTCCTTTTGTTTTGTTTTCATTACCATTTTGGGGAGCAGGTGTTTCCCTAGCATATATGTTTTTATTTCCCATTTTTGGACGTACTCGATTACTTATCAATCAACAGAAAATTTCCTTACAAAGAGATTTACTGGGATTCCGATTTAATGTAGAACGTCCCACAGGGAAGGAAAATATTACCAGAATAGAATATGTTCCCCAATCTTTCAGCAACAATATTGAAAACAATAGATCTGGGCACCATAGTCGTCAAAGTCGAGATACTGGCAAAATCATTATTTATGCTGGAGTACGTCAATATGAGATTAGTGGTAATGGTACTGGGATTCAATCAAAATTGGAAGTCCAATGGCTCGCAGGGGAGCTTAGTGATTGGTTAGGTATGCCACTAATGGGAGTGAGGGAGTGAGGGAGTGATGGAAAGATCTAGAACTCTCAATCATCAACAGTTAACTGTTAACTGAATTAACCACTATATTGAAGAAAGGTATGATTGCCAGGAGATTTTTATGTTTGGATTGGGATGGCTAGAAGTGGGTGTAATTGCCATAGTCGCCATAGTGATTTTTGGACCCAAAAAAATTCCCGAGCTGGGTAGTACATTGGGTAAAACCTTACGAGGTTTTAAGGAGGAAATTAGTAATCCTCATGATGAAACCAATTCGGAATCAGAAAGCGCTACGCGCAAGTAAGTAGGTAGGCGTAAAAAATTATCGTTTGGATAAGGCAGGGGGCAGGGGAAAAAAGGGTTTTAGCCTTATTTACTTCTCTTCACATAGTTTGGTTTTATTGTGCCGACTTACTTAATAAGTAATAAGTAATAAGTAATAAGTGAGCCATTGCGGTGGACGGTAAGCCATTGCGGTGGACAGGTTCACCGGCATAAAGCAAGTGGCGCAACCCGTAGGGGTTTCCCGGCATACTGGAGTTTAGACTAGTTCCCGGTGCGAAACTCCAGTGAAAAGCTTCTGAAAAAAGTTGTTTTCAGCAAATAGGTCTTCTGGCGACCTCCAGAAGACTTTTTGATTCGCTTGAGTGCTTTGGAGAGACTTGAAGCGTAGGCCGGAAGTCTTTTGGATGAGCATAAATGCTTAGGCGAAAGCCACTTTTTACTATTAAATAACTTAGTATCTTCAGTTACAGCGTCTACGCAAAAGTATTACAGTCTTTGTAGTTATTTTGTAGCATTCGGGTTATTGGGCATTAGGTATTGGTTATTAGTACCTAGCTGAGGTTTTGATTTTTACGCAATAATAATATGATTAATTAAGTAATGGTTCGTTACAAAAATTCACAGTGCATCTACCTAATGGAAATTAATAAAATACTGCGGTGCCGATACCGAATCTGCGATATTATCGGCGAATCTCCACAAGCCAACAGTTATTTAGCCGAAGATATAGACAAACCTTTTCGAGATTACTGCATTATTAGAGAGATAAAGCCCGGAGCATCAGCCGAAGCGGGGAGAGATTTTAGAAAAATTGCTCGAATAATTTATAAGTTAGGGATTGAAAATCCCTGCTTTCCAAAACTACTAGCTAGCTTTGAAGATGATGGTAAGTTTTATCTGGTTTCGGGATTCGTAGCGGGTCAACAGCTATCGGAATTGATTATCCCAGGTAGAAAACTACCAGAACTAGAAGTAGTTATGATGCTTCAAAATATTCTAGAAACCTTGCTACCACTACATTCTAAAAACATCGCCCATGGAAGCGTAAACTCGATCAACCTCAATAAATTAGATGATGATTTAGTTTTGGTGCTTGATGTTATGGCGATTGCGGCAGTTGATGGTCATGAGGTGCTCGCCAGCACCAGCAAAGATATAAAAGATGTAGCTCTAATCGGTACCTACGCACTGACCGGAATCCCACCAGAAAAAATACCAGTAAACCCCAAGACGGGAGAGTTAATCTGGCAATCTTGGGCGAACTGCTCCAAAAAGACTACTAAGTTACTACAAAAAATGTTCAAAGTCAGCAAAGCAGAAGGCTTTCAAAGCGCTTTCGACGCACTAGAAGCAGTTGTCAAACTGAAAAAACAATTATCACCAAAGAAACTAGAAATACCAAGACCTCTAGCTAAGGTGATAATAACAATAATAGTAGTTGTCACGGCTTTCGCGCTAGGTACTCAGGCGATGAAAGCGAATTCGGGCTACCAGATTAGACAAGTGTCGAACTGTGAAAACATCAATTAGCGTCTAGTTGTAGTATGTTTTACGCGATGCTAATTTTTGAATCATAGCCCCAGCACTTCTGTGCGATCGCCTTCTCATCGGATTGCGGTAATTTGGCTAAATGCTTAAGCCTCTTCACTGCGCGGTTCATCCAGCGCTGCAACTCGCTGCTTTTTGCTAGTTCTTGTTGGGAGATGCTAGCCAAAATAATATTTCGCTCAATATTTACGTAGTCGTTCAGCGATTGTCTTGAAACGGGGCAATTTCGCCACGCTACCAACTCGTCAAAACTCATGTTTGTGTGGAGATGAAACTCATCCCATAGGTACTGTACAAATTTCATTATAAAGTTAATTAACTTTCACAACTGCAATCCGAAGCGAACGCACAGTAACTAAAATGACTATTCGAGCCTTATTTGAAGCCGTCAAAATTGAATCAGCACAACCTCCCTATGACACCCTTCACCTAAAAATCTTCTATCCAGCAGAATTTAAGCAAAGCGAAGCCGAACAAAATTTCGGAATTATCCCTGCGGATATGGCTCAAGCACCCTTCCCAGTGGTGATCTTTTTCAATGGAGTCAACTGCGAACTAAATAGTTATCAATGGCTCATGGAAAAACTCGCGCTTACTGGACTCGTGGTGATTGGCTTCAATTGGATTGCCGAAAACCTACCCGGAATCATTAGTTTAAGCCCCGGAGTGGACATAGAACAATGGCAACCGAATCGTTACGGTACAGGTGTCACTGCTTCCGCATTACCAGCACTTCTCACGCTTCTTGAACGACTGCAACAACAGGGCATCCTAGCTGGAAAACTTGACCTCAACAAAATCATCATTGGCGGACATTCAGCCGGAGGACGAGTTGCGATTGAAAGTGCCAACCCTAATTTTTACCCTCAAATCATCGCTTCCTTTGCCTATGGCGCACATACATTAGGAGGTATTAACTTCGGCTACGAACCCAAAACCGTCTTACCCTTACCCGACTCCCGACCCCTACTCCTCATGGGAGGAACTTGTGATGGAGTCATTGCCAACAGCACTCAACGCTATGGTATGACCGAAAAAGACCCCACCTATTCCCTGCTTCATACCTTCTCCGAAGGACTCACCGGAGGCAGAAAAGATAGTTACCTTGTTCTATTAGAAGGAGCAAACCATTTTTCGATTACCCATCCTTTTGATCCAACTACAGGTAGAGCTTTCCTTGACTTTCCCTCCAGCCAACCCGAAGCCGAAATTCGTTCCCTAATAACTGAACTTTTAACCCTCTTTATCAATGCCCATGTTCGAGCGAAACCCCAAGCCTTACCAAAACTTCAACACCTGCTAACCACGAACCCTCTCATCCACACCCACCAACAGAAATAAACCCATACAGACTACCCAACTTACCAGAACTGTAACGAGAGAGTGAAAGCCCCTGAAAAACGCAATCGTCAAATTAGAGATGGGATTAATAAAACTGCTCGCATAGTTATTAATGGACTTTAGACTAAAGCGCGTGACCGCATCGCGGTCACGGCGCACATAATAGCTCGTATAAAAAAATAGAGAGATGCCTGTGTTAAAAACAAGCATCCCTCGACGGAAGATGAGAAGAGTACTACCAAATCTCAACTTTCTTCAAAAATGACTAGAGAATGTTGGCAACAGAAGAAGGAATACCAACTTGAGAATCTACGGTGTTTATAGACCCATTTTGTTGGGGAATTTCTTCTTTAACTACACCTCGAGCCTTAATTAAATTAATGGCGCGAGTCACACTTTCTGGTAATATCACCACCAAACTATTATCGGGAGCTTCATCCAAAGCTTTATTGATTGCTTGAGTCTCATCCAGAACTAATTCGTAGTTACAATCTGGGCTGATTTGCTGGATTCCTTGAGAAATTAAATCTCCTCCTGAACCCCTTTTTCTACCGCGAGTGTCATCATCTTCTTTGACAATAATCCGATCAAAAATTTGTGCTGATAACTTACCTAGGGTCACAAAATCTTCATCCCGACGATCACCAGGTCCACCAATCACACCAATGCGATCGCCTGTTGTCCAATTGCGAACAAAAGCACCCAATGCTTCATAACTAGCCGGGTTGTGGGCATAATCAACTAGAGCATGGTAGTTACCCAGGTTAAACAAATTCATTCTTCCCGGTGTTTGACTAACAGAAGCCCGGAAGGTATTCAAGCCGGAGCGAATTTGCTCAATGGTTACATTTTGTACAAATGCTGCCAGAGAAGCTGCCAAGGCGTTAGCAATCATAAATGGCGCTTTTCCGCCCATAGTTAAGGGAATATTATCAGCTCTTTCAATTCTGTGAGTCCAATCCCCTTTGAGGATTGACAAAAAGCCATTTTCATATACTGCGGCGACCCCTCCCCTTTGGATATGTTTTCTCACCAATTCAGAATCGGGGTTCATGGTGAAGTAGGCGATGTTAGCTTTGGTTTTCTCAGCCATTACCGCTACCCGATGATCGTCGGCATTCAGCACTGCATAACCATTGGGGAATACGGATTCTGCGACGATACTCTTGAGGTGAGCCAACTGATCAATGGTATCAATATCTCCCAAACCTAAATGGTCGGCAGCGACGTTCAATACCACACCCACATTCGCATAATCAAATGCCAAACCAGAACGAAGGATGCCACCCCGCGCCGTTTCCAGCACAGCCACTTCCACTGTTGGGTCTTGTAAAATTAATTGGGCGCTTTGGGGTCCAGTATTATCCCCTGCTTCTACCAAGTAATCACCGATATAAGTTCCATCTGTAGTTGTATAACCAACAACTTTATTTGTCTGCCTAAATATATGTGCTAATAACCGGGTAGTAGTAGTTTTACCATTAGTACCTGTGACAGTCAAAATTGGTACACGGCTTGGCTTATCAGCAGGGAACAGCATATCCATGACCGCACCAGCTACATTGCGGGGAATCCCTTTACTGGGAGCAACGTGCATCCGGAATCCGGGAGCTGCATTCACTTCCACAATCACCCCATCAACTTCTCTTAAGGGGCGACTAATGTCTGTGGTCACAATATCTATCCCGGCTATATCTAAACCAATAATCTTCACTACCCGTTGTGCTAACCAGACATTTTCGGGGTGGATTTCATCGGTACGATCTATGGCGACTCCACCAGTACTTAAGTTAGCAGTGGGTCGCAAATAACACACCTGTCCCTCTGGCAAAAAGCTATTTTCCCTATAACCTTGCCGTTCCATCAACTGATAACTAGTATGATCTAGTTCAATTTTGGTGAGTACGTTATCATGACCTTCTCCACGGTTCGGGTCTCTATTGGTTTCTTCTAGTAATTCAGTGATGGTCGATTTACCATCACCCAAAACATGGGCGGGAACTCGCTCGGCAACTGCTACAACTTTGCCATCAATCACCAGTACCCGGTGATCCCGTCCCACATAATATCGTTCCACAATTAAAGAACGGGAAACTTGTCTGGCACTGTCGTATGCGGCTTCAGCTTCTTCCCAACTTCTAATATCAGTAGTAATACCTCGTCCGTGGTTGCCATCCAAAGGTTTAATTACAATCGGATAGCCACCAACCAATTCAATAGCATCTTCTAACTCATCAAAAAAGTTAATTACCGTACCCCTAGGTACAGGCACTCCAGAATCAGCCAAAATGCGTTTGGTTGCTTCCTTATCGCAAGCCAGTTCTACTCCCAAAATGCCAGTGTGTTCTGACATAGTGGCTTGTATTCGCTTTTGGTGTACTCCATATCCCAACTGAATTAAAAAGCGAGCTCCCAGAGTTGTCCACGGAATCGCTCTTTTCTCCGCTTCTTTGATCATCGCCTCTGTGGAAGGGCCAAGACTAGCTTCTCGGCAAAAATCTTGCAAATCCTGGATATCTTGCTCTAATTCGGCTTTGGGATAACGACCGCGATCTACAATACTTTGGCACAGACGCACTGCGGCTCTACCGGCGTAGCGTCCTGCTTCTTCGTTTGTATACTCAAAAACTACCTGATACACCCCTGGGGTTGAAGTTTCACGGGTGCGGCCAAAGCCTGCATTCATACCAGCTAATGACTGGAGTTCTAGGGCTACATGTTCCACAATATGTCCCATCATGGTGCCTTCACGCACTCGCATGAGAAATCCGCCATGACAGCCGGGGGAACAAAAATGATCCTGCAAGCTTGGTAATGCTTCTACTAATCCGTCGTAGAAGCCAGGAATTTCATTGGAGGGTGTATCGGCAAGGTGCTCTAAGTCAAGGCGCATGACGATCAACTTGTGGCGTCGAATGCTCCAATAATTGGGGCCGCGTAAGGTCTGTATCTTCAGGATTCTCATGGGAATAGGTAGATGGAGATTCGGAACCAAAATTCTAGTTTCTTACTGGGATTAACCACTTCACTGTTAACTGTAAACAGTTTTTTCTGTTTACATCGTCTTATCCTTAATTTCTCTAGTGTAACGTCGAAATTCGCGGTCAACTCAGTGTAACCTCAGATACCCGATTCCGTCAGCTGGATAGGCGGTATACTGCGGGTAAAACTGTACGTTGGTAAAGGTGAAAACAATCACCATGACCAAGGATGTGTAAACGTAAGTTGTGAATGGTTAAAGGCTCGCTAGCTCCAACATGAGGCTCATTGGTGTGAGTTACCTCTGTGGGATCAACAATTGTCACGGCACCTTTACCTATGACTTGTAACCAACCATCTCGTTCAAATAAAGCACAGGTGTCTTCGTCGATACCAATACCCAAGCGATCGGGATGGGATGATATGGCACTAATAAGTCTGCCCATGCGATTACGATTGTGAAAGTGTTGATCCACAATTACCTCTGGAATTAGACCTAAGCCTGTTGCCATGTCCACTAGGGAACGATTTGGAGATTCACCACTACCACCTCCTGCAATCATATGATGACCCATTACGGCGGCTCCTGCACTAGTACCAGCTAAGGTTAGCTGTCCAGCTCTAACACGCTTGCGGATAATTTCCATAGCTGGAGTATCGGCTAAAACACCACAAAGACGTAATTGGTCTCCTCCAGTAAAAAATACCCCTGTACAAGATTCCAGGGATGTTTGATAATCTCGGTATTCGCACTGTTCGCGTTCCCTAATATCTAATAATTCTATCTTCTTTGCCCCCATTTCTTCAAAAATCCGAATATAGCGATCGCCAATTATGGACGGTTCGCGGGAGGCAGATGGAATAATAGTAATATAGGCATCGCTAGCACCAGCACGAGCAAAAAAAGTTCTCAGAATCTCGCGTCCGTGAACTTTATCTTCTGCGCCTCCGATAACTAGAACGGCGGTTTTGGTTGCTTGGGGTGTCCTCATTTCCAGCGATTTAGCTTTTAATTGCGGC
>JAAUYH010035772.1_pt1 | contig 13270 bp, 10 predicted proteins | sample 7278061 | NCBI WGS metagenome assembly JAAUYH01 (sample SAMN14350203, study PRJNA611818) | marine sediment metagenome | isolation source: surface marine sediment (0.6m) | place: French Polynesia: Moorea | collected 2018-08
ATTGTATCTGGCCAATGCAAGTTTGGCGCAATTACAAATTCGATTTCGTGTCCGTTTCCTAAATCGATGCGATCGCTATTTTTAACGATTTGTTTTTTAAATGGTTGATGTACGAGATTTTCCAGAAACTGAATTGCGACCTTAGAACCAACAACAGTAATATCTGGTGCAAGTTCTAAAACATCTTTAACTAAACCACTATGATCGGGTTCTGTATGGCTGATAATTAAATAATCAATATCTTTAGGATCTATCAGTCCCTTAAGGGTATCGAGATAAAGCTGACGAAACTTTTCGTGAGAGGTATCTACTAAAGCTATCTTTTCACCACGAATGAGAAACGAGTTATAGGTAGTACCATTTTGCAAACCAAACTCAATATCAAAGCGGTCCCTATCCCAGTCAAGAGAACGAATTGTTGTGGTGTCAGCAGCAATATCGGTAGTTTGTATAGTAAGTCTTTTCTCGCTTTTATCTGTAAGTACTACCATAACTCGTCTCCTATTAAATAAGTATTTATCCCTCCAATCTTATTCTGGCACGAGTTATTTGTAACGTTTGATTAAATTTTCTATGCATGAGTTAAGAAAGTTAAAACAAAGAGTTATGGGGATTGGCGTTAGCGAAGCGTGACGCGACAGCGTCATATGGGGATTGGCGATTGGGTAATGGTGACGGTTAATGTATATTAGTCGCTTGTACATTCTCTAATTTTCGTTAGTATATAATCGTGTTTCTAAATGCATAATGTTTGTTCTTATTTTGCAACAAAAAAGACCGACTGGTCTGTAAAAGACTTTGATTTTCCATATTAATTAGAGGGAGAAAAGTAATGAGTGATTTTTGTGGTCAGGTTGCTCTGGTAACGGGAGCATCGCGAGGTGTTGGTGCAAGCATTGCTCGAATGTTAGCTTCTGCTGGGGCTGATGTGGTAATCAACTACCGTAGCAAAAGTCATCGGGCGTTTGAAGTCGCTGATGCTATTCGTGCAAATGGTCGTAAAGCTCTGCTTACTCAAGCTGATATTACTGATGAGAGTGAAATGACCCAGATGATGAAATTAGTAGAGAAGGAATTTGGTCATCTCAATCTCCTTTTCCTCAACGCAAGTGGTGGAATGGAGAAGAATAAGCCTGATGATTATGCGATGCAAATTAATCTTACCGCCCAGTCCCGTGCGGTTGACTTATTCTTACCCTTGATACCAGAAGGTGGACGCATTGTTTTTATTACCAGTCACCTTGCTCATTTTTATGGTCAAAAACCTGGTTACCCAATGTATGAATCAGTAGCAAAAAGCAAAAAAGCTGGTGAAGAAGCTCTGCGTAATCGCATTCCAGAATTAACAGCCAAAGGAATTAAACTAGTTGTGGTTAGTGGTGACTTTATTGAAGGTACTATTACTCCTAAGCTAATGCAGCGCAAACACCCGGATTTACTCGAAAATCGCCGCAAAAGTGCAGGTTCTTTACCTAATATTGAAGATTTTGCTCGTGCTATTGTTAATGCGGCAATGGATAGCAACTTAGAAAGTGGAGCAACTGTTTTTGTCGGAAGTACTGAGTGGGAAACTGTTTGAGAAGCTATTCGTCATCCTTGTTAGATTTTGCTCTTTTGTTTGATTAGATTAAAATTACCGGTAAGCTTGCGAAAACGCCACATAAAAACTCCAGATGCTACGGTCACACCAATCGATTGTCCAATCCACAAACCTACACCACCCAAACCGAACTGAAATCCTAATAAATAGCCGGTGGTTAACCCAACTCCCCAAAATACTGCAATATTTAGCAACATTGGTATGCGAGTATCCTGCAATCCGTACAACGCTCCCATAGTTGTCTTTTGTACTCCATCAAATACTTGAACGAAAGCAGCTACTGTTAGGATTGATGTGGCAATTTTGACTATATTTGCATTTTCCGGATTATTCACATCCACATATAAACTGATTATTTGTTCTGGATAGGTAAATAACACAACTCCAGTAAACGCCATGAAAATAGCCGCCATAGAAATGCTTACATATCCCGAATTTTTTGCACTTATGATATTTTGCTGTCCCAACCACTGACCAACCCGAGCGGTTGTAGCATAAGACATTCCCAGGGGAACCATAAAAATAATCACAATGGTTTGTAAAACTATTTGATGTGCTGCAAGTACATCAGTTCCTAATACACCCATTAAGTAAGTTACAACCACGAATAATCCGAACTCGAAGGCGATCGCAATAGCCATTGGTACACCAATTCCTACTAATTTCCGAATCATTGGAAGTCGAACTGGAAGTTGAATTTGGGGTCTGAATCTACATAAGTCTGCAAAGATGCGGTAAGTCTGCAATTTTTTGTGTGCCATGATGTAGAACACCACAGCTAGAAACATTAACCACAGACTAACAGCACTTGATAAACCCAAACCTGCTAGTTCCATCCGGGGAAGTCCAAATTTACCAAACCCCAAAATGTAATTACCAAGAATATTGATAAATGTTCCCCCAATTACGATTATCATCACTGGAGCTGCTTGAGAAATTCCGGAGAGAACACCTCGCAGCATTGCGAAGCCTAAAGCCGGGAAAAACCCCCATAATATAATGTCTAAATATTGGTTTGCTAAGGTAATGGTGGTTGGTGATTGTCCAAGTTTGCCCATTAAACTATCAAAACCCCCCACCATTAACATTGTGGGAATACTAAGTATTATGGATAACACCATACCCTGACGAGCTATTAGTCCAACTCGTTTTTTGTGACCTGCTCCAAAAGCTTCAGCTACCAGGGGACTTACACCCATAACAACTCCACTGACAACACCCAGAAACATTTGAAAGGTTAAAGCTGCTAATCCTCCTGCTGCAAGGATTTCTGCTCCTAAATGACCCATCATGATAGAGTCAACAAAACCCGTAGCAGATTGAGCGACTTGAGCGCTTGCGAGGGGAACAGCAAGCTGGAGAAATCCCTTGATTTCACCACGGATGTTAGATTTGATAGGTAATGAGGTCATGATTAAGTATTTGAGAATAATTGCGATTCCTTGAGGCTTGATTAACAGTTTTATTTGTACGTAATATCGTTTCCGTTTGCTTTGGAATGATTTAAAAGGTGATTGAGAAAACTCTACACCTCTGTGCGTACAAAATATATAATTCCGATGCTCACGGATTTGATATAACCCAGGAAAACGCAAAATTAAGCCTGGAATATTTGTTTGTATAATTAGAATTTACGAAAATATGCTAAGGAAATCTCTCTAAATTTTGCTCAACTGTTAAAATCTTGCGATTGATTTTGATAGAGTAGTGCGTGTCAACTAATTTTACTTTACAATTTTCAACTACTCAGCAATCGCAACATGCTAGAAATCCAAGAACTTAAGTCACACAAAGAATTTCAAGAAACATTCCAAATCAAATCTGTTTCTACTAAACTGAAAACTTGCAAAGTCTTAAATGACCCCAAGAAGCAGGAGCTGCTTGAGAAACTGCTTGCAAAGTGGGATAAGGAGTTAGAGAAATTACTGAATTCGTGAATCAGCTTCAATTCAAATAGCTTTGAACCTGTTATATACTCTTGTTAAAACCCACTCTCTGACTGCATCACCAAATTCTTTGTCATCAATAATTTTGGTAAAAATATCCTGATTCAAATCCATTCGCTCAATCAGTTTATCTAGAAATATCTCCTCAAAGCCATATTTGAAATTCTGAATAGAATTATTTTTAGCCTGCTGTTCTAACTGCTTATCTTCAACCAGTGACTGTTCAATCTGGCTAAAGAAGTATTTGTCTGCTTCGGTAAAATCAGTAGCAAATTTTCTGTTCAAAATATCAACAATTTCAGACAGCTTGGCTTTTTCTTCTTTTTCTCTGGGTATTCCAGCTTCTGTGCTGGGTTGGAGGAAAGAGGAGGCATTTTTTTCTAAGACTATCCTACCTTCGCTAATCTTTTGCAATCGGTAATATTCCAAGGCTACTTCATCAGTCAGTTTAAAGATTTCGCTCTGCGTCCGTTTGGGTAACTTGGTTTGTAAAAGACGGGCATAGGCATAGAACTTTTCCAGTTCCTCGTCGGCAAAGGGCATGATTTGAGCCAAAAAGGCATATAAACGGATAAATACCCCCAGGCTGTTTTTAAATTCTTCTTGCTCCTCTTGCTCCAAATTTTCTTTGAAACGTTCTACTGCCTCATCTACAATCCGGTGCAGCTGGCTGTGGTCTTTAGTACTGGCTTTTTCTCTGGATTTGAAAAATACTTTAGCAAACTCATCTATTTCACTATATTCAATGACCTGATAACTATCTAGTCTGCTTTTTAAATCGTACAATCTGTTGGGGTCTGTAGTTGACTCAAGACTGGTTTGCTCGTAATAAGGCTGGAAGGATTGAATGATATCAGCTTCTTCATTGGCAAAGTCTAAAATAAAGGTGTCTTCCTTACCTAGACAAGTACGATTCAGGCGGGAAAGGGTTTGTACCGCTTTCACTCCAGACAGTTTTTTGTCCACGTACATCGTATGCAGCAAAGGCTGATCAAAACCAGTTTGGTACTTATCTGCTACTATTAGGAACTGGTATTCTTTCTCAAACTTTTCTGGTACTTCTTTGTCCCCAAAACCATTAATGTCCGTTTCTGTATATTTAATACCTGTTTCTTTGTCAGTAAAGGCGGTAAAAGCTACTAAGGCTTTTATATCTGTATAACCTTTACGTTTCAAATAGCTGTCAAACTCTTCTTTGTAGCGAACTACATGGGGGCGGGAAGGAGTGACTAACATAGCTTTGGCTTTGCCACCAATTTTGTGCATCACACACTGGCGAAAATGTTCTACTATCACTTCAATTTTTTGAGCCAAATTATGAGGATGCAGGGAAATAAATCTGGCTATAGCCCGACTGGCTTTCCTTTTACTGATTTGCGGGTCATCTTCTATGGCTTTAGATAGCTGGAAGTAAGTTTTATAAGTGGTGTAATTTTGCAAGACATCCATAATAAAATCTTCCTCTATAGCTTGGCGCATAGAATATAAGTGGAAGGGTTCAGGCTGACCTTGGCTGTTAATGGTGCCAAATACTTCCAGAGTTTTTGGCTTGGGTGTAGCGGTGAAGGCAAAAAAGCTTAAGTTTGGCTGCTGACCGCGATCCTGCATTGATTTTCTGATATTATCTTCTTCTGTATTGTCTGCCGCTTCCACTTCACTGGCACCATCTTCTGCTGCCGAGCTACTTAAATCGTTAATACTGAGGGCTTCTTTCATCTTTTTGCTGGTTTCTCCGCCCTGAGAACTGTGAGCCTCATCCACAATCAAAGCGTAATTGCGGCTGGGCAACTGGCTGATTTTATCTAAGACGAAGGGGAATTTTTGCAGGGTGGTAATAATGATATTTGTACCAGTTTCCAAAGCCTGGATTAACTGGGAAGAATCTTTATCAATTTTTCTGACAAAACCTTGTTTATGCTCAAACTGATAAATGGTTTCCTGTAGTTGTCTGTCTAAGACTTTTCTATCTGTAATGACAATTACTGAGTCAAAAACCCGCTTATCCTGACTGTTATACAAACTGGCGAGTTGATAAGCCAGCCAAGCGATAGAATTACTTTTACCACTGCCGGTAGAGTGCTGGATTAAATAATTATGTCCCGCCCCCTTGTCTTTAGCATCCCTGGTGAGACTGTGAACTACATCTAGTTGGTGAAAGCGGGGAAATATCAAGCTTTCTTTCTTAACACTTTTACCGTTAACTTCAATCGTATCCTGTTCCAGGTGCAAAAAACGTCCTATAATGTCCAGCCAGCTGTCTTTTGCCCAGATATTTTCCCACAAATAAGCAGTTTTGTAACCATTAGGATTAGGCGGGTTACCAGCCCCTTTGTTATAACCTTGATTGAAGGGGAGAAAGCGGGTGTTTTTACCGTCAATCCGGGTAGTCATCCAGGCTTCATCCGGATCGAGGGCAAAGTGTACTAACGCCCGTCGCTTGAATTGAAACAGGAGTTCGCGATTATCCCTGTCTGTCACATACTGATTTTTGGCATCCTGCACTTCCTGTCCGGTAAACTGATTTTTAAGTTCTATAGTGGCAACAGGTAAGCCATTAACACTTAGCACTAAATCCAGGGAATTGTTGTTCTTGCTGCTGTAATGCACCTGGCGGGTGACGGTAAGAATGTTTTTGTTGTATAGAGCTAAAGTTTCAGGATTGAGAGAACTGGGGGGTTTGAAGTAAGCCAGTTTGAAGCGTACCCCGTAATCTGTAATACCATGGCGAAGTACATCCAGCATACCCCGAAATTCTAATTCTTTGTAGAGGCGCTGGATAAATTTTGATTCTACCAGTAAGCCATGAATCCCTTCCAGCTTTTGCCACGCTTCTGGCTGGGAGTTTTGAACAAATTCCAGAACAGTAGGTTTGTCAAAGGCTAATTCGCGGCTAAAGTTTTCAGTGTAGCTAAGTTGATAACCACCATCCTTAATTAAGGAGTCAATAATAGCAATTTCAAAAGCTGTTTCACCTATCTGACTAGTCATCTTCACCTACTCCCCATTCTTTAAGTTCTCAATAAAAGACTGGTAGGCAGCCTCACGAAATACATAAATTAGTCTTTCCCGGTCATTTTCAGCAATATCTTCTTTTAAACAACCATTTTCGTAGCAGGAGCAGATAAACTCAAAGTCTCCTAACTGATTAAACTGGCTTAAATTGTCAATGATATTAGGTAATTTATCTTCAATAATAGTTAATGTGTCCGGGTCAAAGTAGCGAACGTCTGGTTTGCTGTGAAAGTCAAAGGCTCGTCCCTGGAAATAAGGTTTACCTTGTATAGATTCCCAGTAAATACCGAAAAATTCTGAAGTGCCTGATTTATAAACTTTAGCAATCTGAGTTGCCCCGTCTACTTCTCTAATATTTTTATCTCTGGACATCTGAACCAGAACCTGCAAAGGTTCCATGTCTAATTTGTCGTTCTCAAAATTTTTGTCTTTATATCTCTTAGAAGCCTTATCAGTTAATTCTTCTGGCTCTCCCATAAAAGCATAAATTCCAGTTTTACTTGATTCTTCAGTATATTCTTTAAATACAAATCCTTCTGCATCCTTAGAGTAGTAAAGTTCCCAGATACGAAAGCGGCCTTCTACCCAACTCCAGCCACCAAAAAGAAATTTTGCTTCAGATCTTAAACAATGAATATCTAAACGAGAAACTTCGTTTACAATTGTATTAACTAATGAAGTAAAAAGAGAAGAGAGATAATCTAATACCCCTTCAATATCAGTACGGTTACTTTGCAGTCTTTTACTTAATTTAATTGAAGAAATAAGGTTTAATATTAATGGATAAGCTCGGGCTGTGCTGCCAGCAAAACAAATTAAACAATCAGGTCTGGGTAACTCAAATAACTTAATTCCCTGATTCCACTTTTCCCCACCGGTTAAGGAACTGTCGGTAGCAAAAACTAACTCTTCGACATTATTCTTTTCCCGAATCCAGGCAGCACACAGAGTCATGCCACTTCCTCCTGCTCAACATTTATCTTACCTGTTACTGCCGCTGTGATGAGGGACTGGCGGTATTCCTGGAGACGGTTAATTTGAGTTCTAATAGCTAAAATAAGTCTATCTATATATTTATTTTGTTCCTGAACCCACCGACTTATTAAAATTTGTTCCTGTCTAGGAGGAAGAGGAACAGGACATTCTTCAAACCCTGTTTTATTGACATATGGAATAGTTGTTGCTGTTGCTACTGATTTAAAGTAAACACTTGAATTTATGATGCAGTTGCGAAGAAAATCTACCTCTATATTTATAGGAATATATGCTTGAAGTTGTTGATTAATTATTACAGTTGACTTCGTAATTGATGCTGTGCCAAAGGTTCCAGTACACCCTGTAACTACCGCACCTATTTGAAGTGGTTTACTCCCAGCTTCTATCAGAGCATCATCTGAAACATAAAATCCTTTATTGGAAGTTTCTATGAACATTGAGCCTATTTCATCTAAAGTAATCCAAGGATAACCATTGTCCTCATTAAGCCTTGGTTTGTTACGTTGAGGTACATATACAGATGCAACTCTTTTAGCGGCTACAACTTTCCAATGCTCTGGAATCTCCCCAATCCAAGGAATCCCAGAATCTTTCATTGCTACATTGGGATTTAGCCCCTTAGTGACTACGTGATTGATGAGGGCTGTACGTTTTTCTTCCAAAAGTTCAATGAGACGTTGTTTTTTGGCAATCAGCTCATCAATTGCAGCAGTTTTGCGATCTAGGAAAGTAGCGATCGCTTTTTGGATGTCTAAGCTTGGAACAGGAAAAGCAAAATCGCTTAATTGATTTTGATACAGGTGGTTAATAGTTGTACCTACTTTAATATAATCAATAAAAGTTTGAAAAATCTTTGATTGAAGTAGCCAGTACATGAAGTGATTAACGTAAACAGCCTTTAAGGGGCGAGTAACAAAGATACCACTATTTAATGTTGCAGGTTCATTTAACCCCTCAACTAAGGCAACTTTTCCAATTGTCCCATCCTTTGTAATCAAAAGGTCGCCTTCTTGGATCTGTATATAAGAATCTTGCTGATACCTTTCTTCTGAAACACGATAGCAGGTTTCCCAATTAACTCGCCCATTTTCAAAATCAGTTCCTGTTACTAAAAGCACACCTTGATTAAGATATTCACTAGATGTTAGACCATGCCAGCCGACACGAGCTTTTAAATAAGTTGCGTGCTTAATACGTTTGATAGACCAGTCAAGCCTGACATCTTTAATCCAGATGGGACGGAAATACTCTTCACTCATTACAAAATCTCCTCCAACATCCCCCTAATCTCTTCTTCCAACTCCTTAATTTCCAATTCAATTTCCTTTAAATCCCTTGGTGGTACATATTCGTAAAAATGGCGGGTAAAGGGAATTTCATAACCTACCTTAGTCTTACTTTCATCCACCCAGGCATCTGGCAGATGAGGCAGCACTTCCCGCTTCATATACTCATTAATATCATCCTTAAGCGGTACATTTTCATAGTCACGTAAATCTGTATCCGCTTCAGCATTTCCATCTTTATCAGTGCAAATATCAGCCGTTTCATCTCTTTCACTTAAACCATTCAAAATGGCTTTTTTTACTGGAGCAGAAACTTTACCATTTACCCCTTTGAGCGCCTTAGTTACATCTTTTTCAAACTCATTGCGGTTTTTATATAATTTATCTCCCAAAGTCTGCAATGCTTGCTTAATCTCAGCCTGCAACTTTTCTCCAGCTTTAATCTCTTCCTTCGCCGCCGCCTCTCCCTTCTTTTTAGAACTGGCTAATTTAGCAAATCCAGTCTCACTTTCCACTTTAGCTATCCGTTCTTGAGTAACCTGAAAATTCAGTCTGAGGGGTCGCTCTACCGTAATTCGCCAGTAACCAAAATCTTTGTTATCAAAAATCTTACTGACAACCACATCCTTTTCTTTCCCATCAACTTCCAGTCTACGCCTTTCATTATCTTGAAAAGCACCATAAATCTTGGTAATTTCGGCAATTTGGTCAGGCTTATTATCTTGCCCATCCCCAATTTCATTTCTTTTATTACCCAGAGAGCGGCTCATTTTCTTGTAATAATTGATAGCGTTAATTAACTGAATCTTGCCTTTTCTCTCTGGTATCTTTTTATTAGTAACAACCCAGATATAAGTATAAATACCTGTGTTATAAAACAGCTGATCGGGTAAAGCTACAATTGCTTCCAGTAAATCATTTTCTATAATCCATCTGCGAATCTCACTTTCACCACTTCCCGCACTGCCAGAAAAGAGAGGAGAGCCATTAAAGACAATGGCAATACGCGAACCACCATTATCCCGCTTCATCTTGGAAATCATGTGCTGCAGAAAGAGGAAGGAGCCATCGGAGATTCTGGGTAAACCTGCTCCAAAGCGCCCGTCAAACCCTTTCTTCTCATACTCTGCCCTCACGTGAGTCTGCACCTTCTTCCACTCCACCCCAAAGGGAGGGTTGGAAAGTATGTAATCAAAAGTCTCGCCTACCAAACCGTCACTGGTAAAGGTGTTGCCAAACTTGATATTGCTCACATTCTGCCCCTTTATCAACATATCTGATTTACAGATAGCGTAGGATTCAGGGTTGATTTCCTGCCCAAAAACCACAGGTTTGGCATCAATATTCAGTTCTTTAATATACTCTTCTGAAACAGATAACATACCTCCTGTTCCACAAGCGGGATCGTAAATGGTTTTCACAATTCCTTCCTGGGTCAGAATATCTCTGTCATTAATAAAGAGCAGATTAACCATTAATCGGATAACTTCGCGGGGTGTAAAGTGTTCCCCGGCAGTTTCGTTGGATAATTCGGAAAATTTGCGGATTAGTTCTTCAAAAACATAACCCATTTCCATATTTGAAACTACATTTGGGTGCAAATCTACTTCTGCAAATTTCTTTATAACTAAAAATAGTAAATCGGCTTCATCTAAACGGGTAATATGGTCATTAAAATTGAAATAATCTATAATTTCGCGCCCAGAGGAAGAAAAATAATTAATAAAATTCTTGAGATTAGGTGCCACATTCTCAGCATCTTTGGTCAGTTCCTCAAAAGTAAAACGGCTAGTGTTGTGAAAGGGAACTCCGGCTTTCTGGTTAAGTAATGGTTCTGGATTTTTTATCTTCAGCGACTTCACTTTATTCTCAAAGAAATCCAGCACTTCTTTTTTAGTTGGTTCTAAAACACAATCCAAACGGCGCAGCACCGTAAAAGGTAGTATGACCTTACCATAATCAGCTTGCTTGTAATCTCCGCGCAGCAAGTCAGCCACACTCCAAATAAAATTGGCTAGTTGTCCTACCTTTTCCGTTCTTGCCATTAAAAATCCCAACTCTAATTTATCTTTTGCGGCATCTTTGAGTTTAGCCAACTACTTATTTAAGCAGATTTATTACTAATAAAACTAGAAACAATAGAAACTATACATCAAATATCAACCAAGGTGGCTATCGTCTTTTTGCTCTACGAGATACTGGTGTTATTGTTTCTCTTGCGGGTCTTGCTATAATTACAAACTTTTATTATGGTCGCCATGTGTGGGTTTACGATTTAGTTACAACCAGCAAAGTTCGCTCCAAAGGCTACGGTCGTCATTTGATGAAGTTTATTGAGGAGTTTGCTCGTCAAGAAAACTGCGAAGTTGTTGCACTATCATCAGGGTTCGAACGAAAAGATGCTCATCGCTTTTACGAAGAGCGCATGAATTATGAGAAATGCGCCTATGTGTTTAAAAAATCTGTGCAATAGGGTTTCAAAATTATTTTTTCCAATCTAATTTTTCCCTATCTAAATAATGGCAAGCGATAAAAAATTACCAAGGTAATACTTCGCCATTAGCATGCCAGAAGGTTCCGGTGTTGTCCATATTTAACTGATCAATACGAGCTAACAATCCTTTCACTGATGTCTCAGTAGTAATTCCAGAATCAGTAAAGTTCGTCATACGTGTCTTAACTAACCCTGGATGAAGAATCGCAACAGGGATACCTTTCGATTTCAAATCTTCAGATAATGATTTACCAGCCATTGACATAGCAACTTTCGACATTCGATAACCATACTGACCGCCAGAAGTATTATCATCAATGGAACCCATGCGGCTAGTCATCATGATGACTTTTGAACCCGACTTTAAGTTAGGAAGCAAAGCTTGAGTCAAACGTAATGGACCAATTGCATTAACTTCAAACTGTCGGCGAATGCTGTCAAAATCTAAGTTATCCAGACCCATTCGTTCTACAATACCAGCATTATTAATTAAAACATCAATAGTTTCACCATCAAGTCGTTTAACCAAACTAGCAACTGAGGATTCATCTGTAATATCGATATCTGTTTCTACTCGTATACCTAAATTCTTTAATTCATCTGATGCTGAACGACATACAGCAATTACATCATCACCTCGTTCTTTGAGTTGATGACAGTATTCTAAGCCTATACCTCGATTTGCTCCAGTTACTAGATAAGTTGCCATATTGATATTTTCCCTGACTTACAGCTTTAGAGTATCAAGTTTTGGGCATTTTATTTTTGATGTCGAAAATAACAAAAGTCCCCCAATAAATTGGACGTAGTGGTTAACGGGGGATTTAGGAAGATCCAAGATATCTTAGATAAATAATATGTATGACTTTTAAATATTTTCTAATCCATAGCAGGATTGTCCTGATCCGAAACGTCGTTTATATGGGTAAACTTCAAAATCAACTGGACATTCGGTTAATTCTACTTTCCCATTGGGCATTAAAGCAAAATTTCTGCTCCAATCGGTCTGATATACCTCAAAAACAACCAGATCGATGAAATCACAAGTTTTGATTATGGGTGTAGCAATAGTATTCAGTAATGCAGGAGAATTCATAACCGAGTTTACCGACGCTCCCCGAATATGGAATTCTTGTTTGTGCAGACGACCTTGGTGATGGTTAGGATAACTAATTGCAAATATTGGAGATTTAACTACTTGAATTTGAGGAATTTTTTCTAGTTTATTTTTAGCATTTTTAGCATCAGTAATAGCTGTAAGGCATTCTTGTGTTAAATTAAAATTTTTATCTTTTGCTTGAGAAGCAATTGTGATACCTTCGGCAAGGACTGGAACAGTACAAACAGTCAAGCTTAATAAACTTATAGCAGTACTTGTAAGTAGTTTTTTCACCATAATCTTTTAAATAGTCAATTTAGTTATGTTTTTAATGAAAAGTGAAGGATAATTTGCCACTTTTTCTAAGAGGCTGTTTAAAAAGTTATATTATTTACCTAACATATCTTGGATTCCCCTAAATCCCCTTGGAAAGGGGGACTTTGCCTAGACTTTGCCCCCTTTTTAAGAGGATTGGGGGATCTAAATAATGATTTTGGGTAATAAACAATACTTTATAAACAACCTCTAATGATTATGCTGAAAACTACAATCTACTCGTGCACTATTTCACAAAAACGATAAAGGATTGCTCATATTTTCTGCAAAACCAAGAATACCGCGATCGCGATGTTCGTAAAGTAAATTCCCTTCTGAATCAAACAGAAAAGTTCCTCCCCGTTGAGTCAAATAAGCTGAGTTAGGAACATAGGTATTCCAATTGCTTAAAACTTCGCTCATATTTCGCAAACGCAGAGTTGCAAGTTCAAAAGGACGTTGAAAACCTTTTCCTCCTGCAAACTTGAAAAAAGAACCTTTGATTGCTGGTAAAGGTGTACC
>JAAUYH010185937.1_pt1 | contig 13270 bp, 9 predicted proteins | sample 7278061 | NCBI WGS metagenome assembly JAAUYH01 (sample SAMN14350203, study PRJNA611818) | marine sediment metagenome | isolation source: surface marine sediment (0.6m) | place: French Polynesia: Moorea | collected 2018-08
ATCTTTCTACTCAGGCTAAACCAGCAATTTTAAATACTTTACCAGATATTCCCGTGCCTTCTGGGAGTTGTTCTCTTCATACCCAGCAGCAAATTGACCTGTTGCTTCTAGCTATTGAAGCTTTAGAGTTAGGAGCATCGGAGCATATGTTGGTAACAATAAAACAGTTGGAATTAGAAAATGTTATTAAAGGTAGAGTCGATCTTTGGCGTTTACGCTCTAGTAATCCTTGGCGACGCTCTTTTACCAGAGATTTTCTCTCTTTGGATCAAGCAAAAGCTCTAATTATCATAGCAGGCGATCGCGCTCAAAAATCAATGGTTTTAATTCGACAATTGCTTCTAGCTGAACAGCAAATGAGAGAGAAACAATTGCCCATAGAAAATCATTTTCGCCTTTCTGAATATTTGGAAAGATTTCGCGCTCATTTTCGCAGTCGTATGAATCCTCGTCGTACTAAAGTATCTGCTTATCTTGCTTCAGAATCAGAATTGAATGAGTTAGCCTTGTCTTTGCTCAATAAGCTTTTATTCTGCACAGGAACTAAGGGAATCGAGCGTGTTTGGTTTAGTTTGTTTGATGGGGAAATATAGATGACAATTAAAAAACAATACATTTTGCCTAACTGTACATTGACTTTAGAAGGATTAAGTGAAACTTCTGAAGAAACAAATGATGTTTTTGCTCAACAAGATCTATCAATTTTGGTGAATGCGGAATGTCATTTTGTAGGCTCTAATCAGAAATTGAGTGGCGGAAGTATTTTTTTTGAAAATTTAGTTAAATCAGTCAGTGCTTATGCTCAAGAGTTTTTGAGTGGTTTACCTCATTTACAAAATTCTCGGACGGAATCGTCCCAAATACATATTGAAAAAATTACCGCTCATAATTCACATCGTCTGACTTTTGAACCAGAATCAGATACACAACAGCAAAAATCCGAAATAGAACTGACTACAGTAGAGTTATTTGATTTAGTAGAAGCAGTAGACCAATTTTTTGCCGATAAATATACTCTTTCAAGTATTGGGATGGAATTACAATCTCTAGGTAAAAGATATCGTCAAAGAGATGAGCCATTAATACAAAGATTAACTCCTGTTGGGATCGGATTAGCTAGTTTAGCTTTTGCTACTACTACTTTCTTTGCTATTCCCATTCCAGAAATAAGAGAGCCACAACCTACCCCTCAATCTAGTCCAACAGAAGTTGAACCTACTCCATTAGAAGATAAAGAAACAGAAGTAGAGCCATAAGTAGGTGGGTATAGTTAATTATAAAATGGGGGAAGGCAGAGAAGCAGAGGAGGCAGGGGAGGCGGAGGAGACGGAGGAGAAAATACTGACTCCTGAACTCCTGAACTCCTGAACTCCCGAACTCCCGAACTCCCGAACTCCTGAACTCCTGAACTCCTGAACTCCCGAACTCCTGAACTCCTGAACTCCCGAACTCCTGACTTATACACTAGAAGCAATGCGTAAGCCAAAAGCATCAGATTTGCTATCGGGAGAAGAACGGAGTCGATGAGCAGAACGGCAGCAACCAGGAAGGTGAAGCCAAGAACCACCTCTCAGAATACGAGCATCTTTTCGTTTATTACTACTCCAGGCACCACCATCACTGGGTGCATCTTGATAATTATCATGCCAGGTATCAGCACACCATTCTGCTACATTGCCATGCATATCATGTAAACCAAAAGCATTAGCAGGAAAGCTACCTACTTTGGTGGTTTGATGACGATATGCTCCTACTTTGCCGTTGCCGTAATTGTATTCACCATTGTAATTAGCTAATTCAGTGTTAATTGTTTCTCCCACATAAAAAGGCGTTGTGGTTCTACTGCGACAAGCATATTCCCATTCTGCTTCTGTGGGTAAACGCAATTCTCGATCGACTATTGCTGATAATTGTTCACAAAATTCCCTACAGTTAAACCAAGATACTTTTTCTACTGGCTTATCGTCAGATTCCTCATCGTCTGCAAATCGGGAAGGATTATTGCCCATTACTGCTCGCCATTGAGCCTGAGTTACAGGATACTTACCCAAGAGAAAGGAGCGAATTTTGACTAAATGGTGAGGACTTTCTTCACTACCTCTTTCTAATTCTTCTGCAGGGGAACCCATTAAAAATTCACCGCCAGGAATACCAATTAAATCCATGGTTATTCCTTTACCTAAATCGAGGGTAATATATTTAGCTTTACCACGACGGCGATCGAGTTGTAGTCCTGAATTTCTACCTATCACTACTCGATCGTTTTGACCTAAAGTTACTACATCAAATTCAGCTATTTTGAGCTTTAATTTAGAATTAGTTCCCGAAGTTTTTCTGTTAGAGGTTTGATGTCTAGATTTCCGCGCAGAAGAACCCAGTCTTTGTCTTGATTGAGAATTATTTCTGGCAGAAGATCTTCCAGATGGACGAGGAGAAGATACTCTGTGACTTGTAGCTATACCAACACCAGAATCAAGAGCAGCTAAAACTTCTTTGACTGACTCAAAACGTCTTCTAGTTGCTCCTTCCACTAATTTATCTAAAACTCGACTTAACTCGTAACTAATGTCATTGTCTTCTAGATATTCTCTCCACATCCACTCTCCTTCTGTGACATCAAATAAGTCTGTGGGTTCAATATTGGTGAGTAAATGTAGACAAGTAGCACCCAAACTATATAGATCGCTGGCAAATGTGGTTTTACCAACTGCTTGCTCTGGAGCAACATAAGCAACTGAGCCAATGATTGTCCCTGTAACTTTTAAATCTACACCTTCTGTAGCTTTAGCAGCACCAAAATCTACCAAAACTAGTTTTCGATCGCTACTGCGTCTGATAATATTTTCTGGTTTAATATCTCGATGAATAACTTGATTAGCATGAACAAATTCTAGTACTGACAACATATCATTGAGTACTTCTTTAATCTGCTCTTCGTTGAATACGCCTTTTCTTTCTAGTTCTTGAGCTAAATTTTCACCATCTATAAATTCTTGAATTAGATATTGATGTTCTTCCTGACTAAAGAAAGCTAGTAACTCAGGAATTTGATCGTGTTGACCTAATTGATCTAAGCGTACAGCTTCTTGCGCGAACAGTTCTGCTGCTTTTTCTAAGCCTTTTTTGCCTTTAACGCAGGGTAAAAACTGTTTAATGACGCAGCGAGGTTTGGATGGTCTAAATTCATCCACCGCCAGAAAAGTCCTGCCAAATCCCCCTTGACCTAACATTTTGATAGCTCGATAGCGGTCTACTAATAACAGTTTTGTCCCACAATCTTGGCAGACTTGTGCTTCTGGGGAATTAACCGTCAGACAATCGGGATTCAGACATTGACTCATCTTGCTATTTATGATGATGCTAATATCCGACTTTTATAACAACTGATAACTATAAACGGCAAGAGAGTAACACAAGCTATCAATCCTTTAACTTGGCGTTTTGTATAGACAGAGAGAGATATTGATATTATTCCCTACTTTTTTTTATATGCTCATAGATTTCCTCAAAAAGTTGCAGGTATAGTCCTTACAGATGGGCTACATGAGATAGGAATGCTCAATATGCCTGTTAGATTAAAAGCCTTAAAACTTGGTTTATTTCAGGTTTTGTAATGTCTATTTTAGGCTCAATGCTGGGGATTATTAGACTACTAAGAGTTTCCCATTTGCTTGATATAGGTAGGTAAACAAAAAGCTGCTTGATGAATATCTGCATTGTAGTAACTTAGATTCTGTTCCTGGGCAAATTTGATAGCTCGATCGCGATTAAAATCCTTGATAGGATGCGCTCCTTGTTTGGAACAATAGGTCAAACTCCATATTCCACTAGGATACATAGGAATAAAAACCAAGTAAGGATATACTTGCTCTTTTCCAAAAACCCCCTTGAGACATTGGTTGATTTCTCCAAACACCTTACGATTAAAAGAAGGAGATTCACTCTGGATGGTAGCTAAACCACCAGGACGTAAACAGCGATAAACATCTTGATAAAATGATCTGGTAAACAATCCCTCCGCTGGACCAATAGGATCGGAAGAATCAATAATTACTAAGTCGTAGCTATTCTCGGCAGCCTCACGAACAAACTTAATCCCATCATCAATCAGCAAATTTAATTTAGGATGAGTCAATGCAGAGGAAATAGTCGGTAAAAATTCTTGAGAAGCTCTTACTACAACCTCATCTATCTCAACCATAGTAATTTGTCTAATCTCTTCATGGCGTACTAATTCCCGAATTGTTCCTCCATCTCCTGCACCAATAACTAATACATCTCTAATCTGGGAATTGGTTAACATCGGTACATGAACTAACATCTCATGGTAAGAGGTTTCATCTAATTCTGTACACATAACAATACGATCGATAGTCAGCATTCTACCGCGATCGTAAGTATCAAATACTTCTACTGTCTGATAAGGAGACTGTTCACAAAAAAGACGCTCTCTAAAGCGGATAGCTAAAGCACTATTCCCATCGCGATCGATTATCCATTCCTCAGGATTAAATTGTTCGGGAGTATTCATGAAAAATGAGTATCTGATTATAAACTAAACGCGGTTTAGTATACGACGTTAGGAGAATTAGCTCAATATACTTCTTGTCTTAATTTTGGGCATTTGGTGCGCGGCGTACAAGCTCTGGAGGTTTCCTCCAGAGACAGCCCCTTGAGAACCTGCTGTCTAACGGCGAGGCGATGAACTAAGAATCCCCTAGCTTTAAAGACCGACGTAAGGAGGGAGTGTAGCTATGGGGAGTGTCAATTAATTTTAGCCCCGATTAAATAAGCCTTGAGGACGAATAAGCAGCATTAACAACATAATCAATAAGGCTACACCCAATTTATATTGTGACCCAAGGAAAGGTACGCTTATTTCTTGGGCTATTCCAATAGTCAAAGCTCCAGCTACTGCACCATAGGGATTGCCAATTCCTCCTAAAATAACTGAGGCAAACATAGGCAGAATCAAAAACCAACCCATATTAGGGCGAACTGCCGTGATTAAACCGTACATACCGCCAGCAACAGCAGTCAAAACTCCTGTAATTATCCAAGTCCAGAGAACAACTCTCTCTACGTTAATACCTGATACTCTCGCTAAATCAATGTTATCGGCAACTGCTCGCATGGCTTTACCAATTTTGCTATTTTGCAAGAGAAAATGGAGGATGATGAGGGCAATAATTGCTAAGGCAATTACTACTAAACGATAGTAAGGAACTCTTATCCCAAATATTTCTGCAGCTTGTACTACAGGTAAATCGTAGGATTGATTGCTACCACCCCAAATTAGCAAAATACCACTACGAACGAATAAAGCTAAACCGATCGATATAATAATAAGAGTAGTAGAAGTTGCACGGCGATCGCGCATCGGTTTCCAGAGCAAAAGTTCTGCTATTAACATAGCAACTATTGTTCCCCCAGCCCCTAATAGCATTGCCAACCAAATATTTATACCATTGATATTTGCTAACCAGGTTAGGTAAGCCCCCAGAGTCATAAAATCTCCGTGGGCAAAATTTGATAATTTTAAAATACCGTAGGTAAAAGTAAGTCCAATAGCAGCTAACGCCAGTACACTACCGATAGCAACACCATTAAAGATTAATTGGGGGTCCATTTTGCTTTTAATAAATTTAAACGGATTATATTTTACAGGGAAATAAGTAGTGAGTATTGGTTTTTCATGACTAATGAGATGGCAACTTTTTGTATTGTTTTTTTGTTGCTTAGTATTACATTTAGAATATTAAGGAGATAAGAGAAATTTTACAGGTTAAGCTTTTTACATTTTGCTGGAGAAAAGTAACAACTTATAACTAACAATTAATAACTAACAACTAATCACTAACAACTAATAACTAATAACTAATTATGGTTCCTCTACATGATGACAATCCAACTAATATTACTCCAGTAGTGGTTTATGCCTTAATAACAATTAATATTCTTGTTTTTTTGCATCAAATGTCTTTAGGGGCAGGAATAAATGATTTTTTTCAGCTTTATGCTGTAATCCCTCGGGAATTATCAGCTAGTTTTGCCGGCTCATCCCTTAATCAACCAGTCCCAGAAACTTATACCTTGATTACCTCTCAGTTTTTGCACGGAGATTTTGTGCACATTGGTTTTAATATGCTGTTTTTGTGGACTTTTGGTAATAATATTGAAGATTCTCTAGGGCATGTTAAATTTTTGATTTTTTATCTTGGTTGCGGTATTTTAGCTGGGTTAACCCATTGGTTTTTTGATATGAGTTCTATTGTTCCTACGGTAGGTGCTAGTGGTGCGATCGCGGGAGTAATGGGGGCTTATATTTTAAAATATCCTAAAGCACAGATATTAACTTTACTTCCTATCGGTATCTTTATTACTACCATTAGAATTCCTGCTTTCTTTTTCCTTGGTTTTTGGTTTATCCAACAAGCTATTAGCAGTGTATTGTCTCTAGGTTTACCAGGAAATACCGGAGGCGTAGCCTATTGGGCTCATGCTGGAGGTTTTGTCTTTGGAGCAATTTTAGGGCCATTACTCGGATTATTTAGCGATCGTCGGTAAGGTCCCTTCTCCAGATTGACATAATCTTGATGTTAACCCCGCTAATCCTATTCAAATGGCGGGGCTAGAAATTTTAATTTACAATTAACCGGGAAACACCAATTATTTCGTTGCCATATAAACGCTTGAAATACTCATTGTCCACTAAACAAAACAAATTAACCTTCTTAACCTGAACTGACCTTAATTAGGACTCAACCCACTCTAGATTGGTTAGATGTAGACAAAACCTTTGTTTTCTGACACAGTACAATATAGTGCTGTTTGGGACGATAAATTAGACCTTTTTGCTCAAGTTTATTGATCATCCTAGTAACTGTTACTCTGTTAGTGCCGATGACATTTGCTATTTCTTTATGAGTTAATCGCAAATCAATTAACTGTCCTTGACTAACAGGTCTGCTGAATTTAGCTGCCAACCATCTCAATAATAACAATAGACGTTCACTAACTACTTTAGTTTGGATAATACACACCCAGATTGTTTGTTGTTGTGCGCGATTAATAATATCTGTGGAAAAATCAGACAAAATGTCTGAAGAAATACGAATCGCTTCCACATGAGTTACACAAGATATGTAATAAGAATTTAAATTAGACAAGGGTTTACCTACTAAATCTTGAGCTCCCCAATAGCCTAAAGTAACTATTTTTTTGTCTTCAGTTTTACTAAACGTTTTGACTACACCACGAACAATTAACCAACAGGATTCTGATGGTAGTATGTCATCAGCAGCAAACAAGTGTAAATCTTTCCTAATTATTAGTTGTTGTAATTTTTGCATGTGCTACAGAGACAATATATTCTCAAGTTATATAAAGATGGATTCTAGATAAGTCCTCATAGGAGAACTCAAGAATTAATTCTCAAAATTATGCTTTTTTTTACAAAAATTCACACAATAACTAATATTTTTTGCCCCATGGTTCAACTATCAACGCCAGTCATCCCAAGAATGATTAAAGATAGAAGTATCAGGAAATGCGGTAGGGTTGCCAGTTTCTGCTAATTTTTCTTTAAGGACTTTTAACTCTTCCTCTTTAAAGAAATATTCATCTACCAGTTGATAAGGTAGTATTCCTTCATTTAAAGAAAACGCTGCCGTTATACCAGCTGCTGCCCCTGACGACCACTCAAAAGAATGAACGCGATAAGCAGCAGCAGCAATATGACTAGTAGCAATACTCTTTCCTGCCACGATTAAATTATCAATTTTTTGGGGAATCATTGCTCTTAAGGGAATTTGAAAGGGATAAGCCTGACCTGCACCTCTTCTTTCTCCTTTTCTTTCAGTATTACCTGGTTTTTCTGCTGGACTTTCCGTCATACAAGGGTGAAAATCGATCGCATAGTGACCAATACCTACAGAATCAGGATAAATTGTCGATCGCGCACGAGTTCTTACTTGGGTTCTATCAACTTCTTTTTGACTTGCTGCCCCGACTCCATCAATAAAAGCTAACAATTGACGGTACATAGTTGGGGATAACGTATTACGGTAATACTCGCTATGGTAATCTCGACGGGAAATATCAACTTCACTAATACTAAAACCTTCTTGGTAACCGCCATAGGGTCTTCCAATAATTCGTCTTCCTTCGCGAATGTAAGGATATTTAGATAATCCATGAACTGTTCCCATCGGAGAATCTAATCCAGTTAAAAGACGATGATTGGGATGAGGTTTTTTTACTCCTTCTCCTAGTTGAGAATCTGTTGTTCCTTGCACTAACCAATAAAAATAACCCAGAGAGTGTTCTTCTCCCTTGCGTAGAGTTTCTGTTCTTAATCCACCTAGCCATCCACCTGGTTCTAGTTGTCCTGTTTCCTTTAGTTGCGATCGAGTATAAACTAAATTATCTTTTGCTGTCCCTGGACGATAATCGTTACCCCAAGTCCAGTTTTGCATGGAAATATCCCCAGGAGTAGGAACAGTAAAGGAAAGACCATTAAAATTTTTAGTTTCTCCTGTAGTTGGACTCCAAATTCGACGATACGTAAAGACTAAATCAAAATCCGCCAACCTTTTTAGTTCGTAACTGTAATATCCATTATGGTCAAGATAAAAAGGAGGCATTTCATGTTGTTGGGGCTCTTCTGTTGCCTCCATGGCAAAGGTATAGGTAAATCCTTGAGTACAATAGGGATCGGCAGTAGCACTAGAAGAAGAAGGTTCCAAGTGAGAAATAGGATCGATACCAAGACGATAGGGAACATCAGCTAAACCAACAATTTCTCCTGTTTCTGTAGCTTCAATCACATACCAGTCAGCAGGTTGACCAGTAGTATACTTTTGAGGCACAAAGCGAATAATCTCTTTACGAAAACGAGTTGAGTGGCGATAACTAAAAACGTCTTCAATAATTTGCGAAAGAGGTTCTGTATTGAGAGGAGGGGCATTTCTGAGGGGGCGGTGCTGAATAGCAATAGCACTGGTTATGTGCTGACCTGTGCCTCCACCAGTAGTTTCAATTTCTAATTCTTTAATTACAGTAGAAGGAAACCACTTTAATGTACCTTCCCCTTGCGTTGCAGCGTCTTCTAACTGTTGTTGAATAATCTCATGAGCATCGTTAGGTAAAAAACAAGATTCACTAACCCAGCAGTCCCCTGGATTGAGTTCACCATAATATTCTTCAATCCTGTCTCGCAATTCTATGTAGCCTTGGGGATAAAAAAGTTGTTCTCGTTGAGTTGTTCTTTCATCTAATGCTGATGTTCCCTGAGAAGATAACTGTCCCCCTACCCAATCGGTAATCTCGGTCAAACAAACTGTTTTGCCTTGGAGTAAAGCCTCATAGCTAGCTGCTACTCCTGCTAATCCTCCTCCCACTACTAACAATTCACATTCTACTGTCCGATCTGGTCTACGGGGTGGTGCAGCCATCAGCCTTGGTGAAGATGATTCCCAAAAACATAAGGTTATCACCAATGAGAACAAAGATTTAATCCAGTTGTTAGGTACTCGATCGCTCATTATTTCTTTAGAATTCAAGATTAATTATTGTGTAGTTGAATAATTATTAAGAACCTAGTCAAATATAGCATTGCCCAAGTTTTAGCTTTCTTTTTAAAAGTTTAGACCAATAAGAACTAGTGATCATTAGGCATGATGATTAATTTTGGTAAGCATTGCTAGATTGCGACCACGCAGTGCCAGCCTTCGGCAGATCGTCTAATTTGCCCAAAATTATTTGCTATTTAAGATAATCGCTGTGTTAATCAAAATTAAGTTGATTTATTGCTTATTTAAAGTTGTTTCCAGCAATCTACAACTTTTTCGATTGACTTTGCCACCCAAAAATCTCTTAAGCTTAAAAAAGCTTTACTTTACTCTCTTTATTTACTTAGGAAGAAGTTGGGATCATATATTTTAAATAAATTTGCACCGTAAGCTAGTTGCCAATTTATTAGGGTTAAACCTAAGCCAACTTTTTTTCTAACAATAATTTCCCTATTTTACTATAATGGTCTATGTGAAATTGTCATATTAATATTCAACAAAAAAACTGAAACTATCTAAATAATTAAATTCTTTCAAATTATAAGGAGAGAAAATTATGAAGGCTAAATACCTGACCACTCTAGCTGCTATTTCTATTCTCAGTTTAGGTATGGTAACGTCCTGTGCTAGTCCCTGTGCTGGTCAAACTGATGTTGATAGTGGAGAAGTAAACGAAGCTAATCCTTGTGCTGGGGTCGATCCTGGCGCTGGGGTCGATCCTGGTGCTGGTGCTGATCCTGGTGCTGGTGCTGATCCTGGTGCTGGTACTAACCCTTAAGACTAATAAGTAATTATTGGTTAATAAAAGTTTAATAAAGTCTGAGGCTTATATTTTGACCTTATGTAGTGAAATATTTGTCCAAAGACTTTTTAACTGGCAGTTTTTTCTTTAAGGATAATAGCTGTTTATATCTTCTTCTTTTCAAACCCTATTGCTTGGTAGCAGAAAAAGTAAAGATTAAAACAATGAATTATTTAAATAGTCTTTTGTCTATTTCTGAGAGCGCATAGTTGCGGAGTTTTTTCTTAAGTTGATAGCCATCGCTCTCGATTCTCTATTACCAACAAATAATGACGAATGACTTACATAAATTCACTGTACTAATTTACGCCTTGACTGCTGTAGCTGTATAGTTCTTAGTGCAGTAAAGCAATAATCAGTAATCGCCACAGATATACCGAAATGCTTCTAAATTACAGAGCATCATTCAAGCAAAATACCTAAACAAGATACCAAAACATAAATTTTGATTATCACTGTTGTAGGAGCAAATAACCTATCAATTTCGACACTGCCGACTAAAGTTGTATAGGGAGTGAGCAATCTAATCTGCTGTCTTTTGAATCAAGTTCACTAGATTGAAAGTCTCACCTCGTGGCTAATTTTCGTGCTTTTCTTTAGTCGTGAAACTATACACGGCAGTTGTTGATGAGAATGCACTGCTTAATCGACAAAAGTGTCTTTTCTTTTGCTCCTACAAGATTTAAACATAAGTCACCGTTACTCCGCCCTTCGGGTTCAACAGTTTGCTCAAGTCGGGAAACCCGCCCACCGCAACTGTTTCACCGTGAAACGACGGAGCCTGCGGTGACTGGCGTTCCCCAATCAAATTAAGAGCAGAATCATGACTTCTTTGCGGAATATTTTCGGTTACTATCGTAAATATAGAGCGATCGCGCTCTTTAGTATTGCTGCATCTAGTTTATTTGAAATAATCGATCTGGTAGTTCCCTATGTTATTGGGCAAATTCTCAATGTTTTATCAAATCAAGCCGTAGACAAACCCATTCAATTGATTACTACTCAGATAGCTAATTTTGCCAATCTAGAAGAAGGGAAATTTTTATCTTTAGGGGTATTACTGGGTCTAATTTTTCTAGTCACAGTAGTGAGATCTCCCATTCAGCCTTGGATTGGTGCTTGGTTTCATTGGGAAATTGCTTTAAGAGCCAGAAGAGATCATCTGCGGAAAGTGATCGCTAAAATTCTGACTCTTCCTTTAAGCTTTTACGACGAACATAACCCAGGTCGGATTGCAGGTAGAATTGCTAGAGGAATAGAAAACCATACTTGGACATATCCTGAAATTGCCGGACAGTTATTACCTAAGCTAGCCAGAATATTAGGGATATTTGTGATTATCTGGTTAATTGAGCGATGGATTGCTGTTGCTTTCTTGTTTTCTTTTATCTTTATCTTGGCGTTTAGTCTCAAAAATTTACAGACTCTAGTTAGGCAAGAAGAAGTTATCGATCGACATATAGAAAATACAGAAAGTCGTACTTCTGAGATCATTACTAATATCAAAACTGTCAAAGCTTTTTCTACCGAAGCTCAAGAATTAGCCAGACAAAGACAACGATTTGAAAGAGAATACAAAGTCATCACTTTTCGTATCCATAAAGGTTATGTCATGTTAGCCACTTGGGAGCGAACTATGATTCAGACTTGTGTTTTCTTAATTCTGTCGTTTACTCTCATTGCTGCGGTAAGAGGTGACATTTCTTTGGGACATTTTATTACTACCCTGACAATTTCTAGTATGGCTTATGCAGAACTAGAACCTATTGCCCAGTTAGCAGAAGTCTTTGCTCGTCGCTATGCTTCTATGCAGCGTTTTCATGAATTTATGGACATACCTAAAGGAAAAGATGCTGCGAGTTTAGCACCAGAACATTTGGCTAATAATCCTTATAAATTTACGGGGAAACTAGAATTTCAACAGCTTACTTTTGGTTATGATGCGAATCGTCCTATTTTGCAGGATATTAATTTGTTAGTCAAGCCCAATCAAACTGTAGCTTTAGTTGGACGTTCTGGTTCGGGTAAATCCACTCTGGTTAAATTACTATTCCGTTATTTTGAGCCAGATAGGGGCAAAATCCTCGTAGACGGAGAGGACATTAGCACCTTAGACACTACCAGATACCGCCGTCGATTAGCGATCGTGCATCAAGATGTAGATATCTTTAACGGTACGGTTTTAGATAATCTTACCTACGGTAATCCTCAAGTAAGTCTAGCTAAAGTGAAAGAAGCTTGTGATATTGCTAGGGTAGAAGAGTTTATCCACGAATTACCAGAACGTTATAAAACCATTGTTGGTGAAAGGGGAGTACGCCTCTCTGGAGGACAAAGACAGCGTTTAGGCATTGCTAGAGCTTTAATTGTCAATCCTGATATTTTGGTGTTTGATGAAGCAACTTCTAGTCTAGATTATGAATCAGAGCGATCGATCCAACTGGCTATGCGCTCGATTTTAGGGACACGGACTACTCTGATTATCGCCCATCGTCTGAGTACTATCCGCGAAGCCGATCAAATTGTCGTTTTAGATGGAGGAAGAATTGTCGAAGTGGGTAATCATCAAGAATTGTTAAATCATGGCGGTATCTATCATCGCCTTCATTCTCTCCAAGAAACAGGGGAATTATTTAGTTGATTGCTAATGGTGAGAATATAGTTAATCGCCAAATCACGTAAGACGCTAAAAGCTAACGGCTAAAAGCTAAAGGGATGCCCTCAAGAGCAGGGCTTTAAACCCATGATCACAAGGGTAAATTACAAAATACCTATTCCCTATTCCCCAATGGTGACAAGTTAAACAAAAGTGAGAGTTGTCAACTACTATATATAGTGTTTTGCTAAGTTAATAATACTATATATGGATGAGAGCAAATTATCAAGCGATCGCTTC
>JAAUYH010022682.1_pt1 | contig 13269 bp, 17 predicted proteins | sample 7278061 | NCBI WGS metagenome assembly JAAUYH01 (sample SAMN14350203, study PRJNA611818) | marine sediment metagenome | isolation source: surface marine sediment (0.6m) | place: French Polynesia: Moorea | collected 2018-08
AGATACGCAGGGCGTCCACCGAATAGGGTTTGAACTTGTCGCGCAAGGCGTTGTCCGGGATCGCGTTGAACAACAGGAAGAACGCGATTCCGATGTAGTTCGGCGTCTTCTCGGCCCTGGAATACGCGATCTACATCGGAATCGCGTTCTTCCTGTTGTTCAACGCGATCCCGGACAACGCCTTGCGCGACAAGTTCAAACCCTATTCGGTGGACGCCCTGCGTATCTGGACAGGCATATCGCTGGTCGCCCTCGCAATCGGTGAAAAACTGGCGCCCTCGGCCCTTGGGCAGGTCTTCGTCGCGCAATACCAATGGAATTTCATGCAGGCGCTTGGCGTCACCTTCTTCGATGATCGCCTGTTTGTTCTGTCAGCCGGAATGGTCGAGGCCGTGATCGGCATCGTGCTGATCCTTGGCACAACCGTCCGCCTCGCCGTGCTGGCCCTGTCGGCGATGATGGCGATTTCGAACATTGACTTCATCATCGAAGGCAACAACGAAGCCGCTTTGGTGGAGTTCATCGGTCACATGCCGATCATCGGCGTCGCTCTTGTCCTGCTGCTTCTCGGATACGGCCAGCGCCTCAAGGTCACACAGCTTGCCGGTTCGCGCGGCGCTCTGTCAGGAGCGGAACAAAACGCCTGAAGCGGTGCGGACCAATCGTAGCAAGGCATCGTTCGAGGAGAAGAAGATGGAACAATCGAAAAAACCCGAAAACACGCGACGGCACCGTGATCTGGATCGCCCCAGCCGTTCGGTGCCAAGCGTAGACCGCCCATGGGACGACCCGTCGGACCGCGAACACCGATTGAAAACCGTCAAGGGTGATCGTTCAGCGCATCGCGTGCATCACGCACTTTACGAGGACATGCTGAATTGACCCAGCCGATCCTCATCATGGGCGCGACCTCCGGCATCGGCGCGCTCGCCGTCGAAGAGGCCGTCAGCCGCGAATTGCCGGTGCGCGCCTTTGCGCGAAGTGCCGACAAACTGGAGGCGCGAGACCTCGTGGAGCCCTGCCCGGGTGATGCGCGGTCTGCCGAGGATGTCGCGGCCGCGCTGACGGGCACCAGAGCTGTTATCTATGCACTTGGGATCAAGGAACGTCTGGCGATGCTTTGGGAAGAAGAAACGCTCTTTTCCGAGAGCACGCGCATTCTCTTGGACGCCATGAACGAAAGCGGGACCAAACGGTTGGTCGCAGTGACGGGCTTCGGTGCCGGCCGCTCCAGAGCGGCGATGAGTTCACTCGAAAAGATCGGGCACAAGGCGATCCTCGGCAAACCCTATGCCGACAAGGACCGGCAGGAAGCGATGATCGTCGAAAGCGACCTGGACTGGACGATTGCGCGCCCGGTCATTCTGACGAAGGGCCCGAAAAGCGGTCGGATGCGGGTACTCCGCGATCCGTCGAAATGGCGGAACGGCCTCGTGTCGCGCCGGGACGTGGCGCAGTACCTGATCGACAGTGTCGTGAATGGAACTGACATTCGCGCCGATGTCGTGCTGTCCCGATGACCCACGGTGCGCCGCCGCCTGACCGGGAAAGGCTGATCGAGCGATACAAGCACCTGACCAAGGTCGTCATGCCGAAGTTGGCGAAGACGACCCGAACCGATTGGCCGCTCGTGTACGACCATTGCTTCCAGCGGATCATCCTCGACAATATCTGCGGCGGTGTCTGGTACGATCAGATCGAACGCCCGGCATTTCGCCACCTCACGGTCCACCAAGCTGTCGATGCGGTCTATCTCTGCGAACAGGTCATTGCGGGAGATGTCAGTTTGAGCGATCTGAACCGCCGCTCGCTGGCATGGCGGGGCAAAGCCCGGCCGCCGTCCGGAGCCGTGGCGTAGTGTGTGCGCGTTGCTGTCGCACCCAGTTGCTCACAACATCGCACAGCCGGGTTGTGCGGGCCGTCTTTGGGTCGTTTCATCACACAATGCGCTTTTTCAATGCGTTAGCCCTGTCTCCTCTGTCGGAACGGTGAGCAGGCCCGGCGCGTTGCCCGTCTTCCAAGACGCCAAGACCGTGCGCCACATGAATTGAGATTGGAGTTGGAGATGGCACTGAACGCCGACCTGTCACATCGAAGTCGTCACTCCGGTCGACGCTTCATTCATACTATCAAGCCGCGCGCAACGAAGGTCAGGTGCCGGGCTTTGCCTGGGCGGACCAAGACGGGCACTACCACACACAGGAACGGTTGATGACACGCATCGTCCATGCGTGCGCGATGTATGAGGACATCCAGTCGGTCGACATCAGGCTCCGAAAGACCCCTGTTCAGACGACCGGGCACCTTGGCGTCAGGCTCGCGGGGGATAAGGAGGATTTGGACAAGATGAGGGGCGCAAGCTGACACGAGTTTTGAGCACGTCGCGTGTGATGGGTTTTGTCTTGGAGTGATGCGAAAGGTTTCTCGGGACCGGTCGAGGGGAGGAACAGGTCTCCAGGTTCACGTGTGTAGGGGGAAGATTGGGTCTCCGGCACGGTCTGCACCTCCAGCGATCAGCAACGGAAACTGAAGGAAAACCGCGGGCTATCTGTTGGGTATGGTGCCGGAGGCGGAATCGAACCACCGACACGAGGATTTTCAACTCATACAATGGCCATTGATTTCATTGGATAATTTCTAGGGACCTGGGGGTAACGAGGATAGAACGTCCACTGGTCTACCCCCAAAAGTACCCCAAAATGAAATGCTTAGCTTTTCAATGAGTTATCCCCACCGAAGTGAGACAAAATGGAGACAACGCGGTGTATTGATACCGTATGAAATCAGCAAAGAAGACAATTCGCAAGCGAGCATATGCAATCACGCTAGACGATAGCCTCACTGACTTTGTCTACTCGTACCGGGGCGACCGGCATCTGGAAGTATTCCCGACCAAACAAGATGCTGAGAACTGGCTTGGCGAAACTAAGCACGGACCGTTCGGAGAGAAGTTTGCCATAAAGCGGGTCTACATCGAAATGCCGGTATGAGGATAGCGTCCATTACAATCAGGAAGACACCCTCAAAACTCTATCGCGAGGATCTGGAAGATTGGCTGAATGAAATGGCTGATGAGTTAAAGCACTTTGATGTTGTAGCCTACGCTGTGTATCCTAGATGTTCATTTTTTGACTATGGATCCGATGAATATCGAGACAAAAACGAGACAACGACCTATTTCGGCCATCTACATTGTCGCTAAGTACTTGATTTTATGGTGCCCGGGGGCGGAATCGAACCACCGACACGAGGATTTTCAATCCACTGCTCTACCCCTGAGCTACCCGGGCACGGGAAGCGCGCGTGTCGCGTCGCTTGGGTCGCTGTCTTCTAATGGGGTCGGTTCGGCCTGTCCAGTGGTTCGGAGAGGAAAATTCAGTGCTTCGGCGGCTCGGTTTCAGGGTCCGACGCCGCGTGGCTTTCGGCTTCGGGGGCGCTCTCGGCCGGGATTGCGTAGCTGCCGTTCAGCCATCGGCCGAGGTCGATATCGGCGCAGCGTTTCGAACAAAACGGCCGGAAGGTCCTCTCGGTGGGTTTCTCGCAGATGGGACAACTCATGCCAGGCTCTCCGACAAGGGCAGGCGCTCTCGTTTTCGGTTCATCTCAAGATGTCCAAGCGGTGTCCAGCCCACAATGCTGGTTTCGATCGGGTCCGTGCGCAAGGCGGCCTTGGCGATGCTTTCGACTTGCTTTCGGTCGCGCTTCCCGAGCGGAGCCGGGTCGATCACGATCTGACCGCCGAGGCCGCGCAGGCGCAAGGCGCGGGGCAGGGCGCGTAGCGCCTCGATATTGGCCTTCAGACCTGCCGCGGGCGATGTGTCGTTGCCTGTATTGACATCAACCGAGACAAGCGCGCGGGTGGGTTCGATGAACATGAACGCGCCGTTGGGAAGTCCGTGGCGCGGCGATCGGACCGCGTCGATCAATCCGTCGATCCCGTTTCGTGCGAAACTGCCTGGCTCGGCGTCGGTGGCATCCGGCGCAGGCCAGTCGCGCCAGGCAAGTTGGGCCGCGTCGGGCCCGTCGAGCAGTTTCTCGGGCGCCCCCTGCGGCGGCTCGGCCAGGATCGCCGAGGCGAGCGCAAGCGTCGTCTCAAGATCATCCGTGATGTCATGTTCGTCAGCCTGCGCGGCGGCGGTCCGTACCACAAGACCGATGCCTTCGGGCAGGCTCAGCCCCGTCAGCGCTTCGCGCAGTTCGACACGGCGATCCTCGTCGCGGATGGCTTTCGATATGTTCTGGCCTTCTGCACCCGGCGTTACGAGGCAAAAGCGACTTTTAAACAAAAGCTTAGATGTGCAGGGTGTCGCCTTTGCCGGCTCGGCGAAGGACGTGGTCTGGACCAGCAAACTGTCCCCTTGCGCGATGCCCTTGGCCTGTCGCAGGAAAAGCGCCCCGTCCGGCGTGTCGAGGAAAATGCCGCCTTGACCTTTCATCGGTCGTCCCGCCTTGGCGCGATAAATGGTGCCTGGCGGAATGCGGTCATCGGGCGGGTCCACGAGAAGATCGTCCAACCTGCCGTCCACCACGCGTGCCGCGGCACCGCGCCCGTCTAGGATGTCAAAGGCGGCCAGGGTTCCTTTCATACGCTGACGCTCACGCCGGCCGTGCGCAGCAGGTTTGCCGTTTCATACACCGGCAGACCCATGATCGCGGTGTAGGAGCCGGAGATCCAGGGGATGAAGGATCCAGCCTGTCCTTGAATGGCATAGGCCCCGGCCTTGCCGTGCCAATCGTCGGTATCCAGATATCGGTCGAGCATGGTCTCCGAGAGGCGCGCCATGCGGACCGTTGACACCACGTCGCGCAGACGCGTGCCTTCGTCCGACACAACGGCCACGGCAGTGATCACCTTGTGTCGTCGACCGCCGAGAAGCGTCAGAAATTCCGCCGCTTCCTTGCGATTGTCTGGTTTGCCGAGGATGCGGCGGCCTACGGCGACCGTCGTGTCGGCGGTCAGCACGACTTCTCCGGACGCGCGGGGGATGGCTTCGGCCTTTTCTCGCGTGACCCTGCGACAATAGTTCCGTGGACGCTCGCCAGGTCGTGGCGCCTCGTCGATATCGGCCGGGCGAATGTCGTCCGGCGTTGCACCAATCTGTTTCAGCAACTCAAGGCGTCGCGGGCTCGCCGAGCCCAATACGAGACGCGGGACGTCACTCACTTGAAGCGGTAGTTGATCCGACCCTTGGTCAGGTCGTATGGCGTCATCTCGACTTGAACCTTGTCGCCTGCAAGGACGCGGATCCGGTTCTTGCGCATTTTTCCTGCCGTGTGGGCGATGATCTCATGGCCGTTTTCAAGCTCGACCCTGAATGTCGCGTTCGGCAGGAGTTCCTTCACAACACCAGGAAATTCGAGCAGTTCTTCCTTGGCCATGGTCTCTCCTTCGCTAGTCACCCGGCATCTCCGGGTGCGGGGCGAATATTGTGGTTAAACCCCGGCGAATCAAGGGGCAATCTTTAGATTCTGCGGTCGTGTTCAGCGTGCGGCCGACCGTCGGGAGACATCGTTTCGCTGACAAAAATGGCAGAGAAAACACAAGTAGTTCAATGGTTTGTGGCGCCTCTTTCAAGTTCAGAGGCGCTGTACTGTGGTGTCAGTTCAAAACCAGCAGCCAAAGCCAGACGCTGAAAATCGACGCGGCCGTTCCGATCAGGACCGAGGCTGCAGCGACGCGCTGTGCGGCACCGTACATGTGCGCAAAGACGTAGGCGTTGACACCGGGTGCCATCGCGGCGGTCAGAACGGCCGACCGCAAGGCAGCCTGATCAAGCGCGAGCAGGCTCGCCAAGCCGATCACGAGCAGCGGCTGCAGGCCGAGCGAAACCGCACAAATCATCAGGATGGTCTTGCTGTCGCCTTCGGGACGATACTGAACGAGAACGCCGCCCAGACTGAAGAGGGCGGCTGGTAACGCGGCTTCCGACAGCAAGTCGACACCAGCGATCAGCGGGCGCGGAAGCGGCAGGGCCGTGACGTTTGCAATCAGTCCAAGCGCGATCCCGATGACCAACGGGTTGCGGAACATCGACCTGGCTACGCGGGCGGCCTTCTCGTTCCCGGCGAGCGATCCGCTGCGCACAAGTTCCATAGCCGTCACGCCCAGCATGTAGCAAAGCGGAGCATGGAAAGCGATGATCGCGAAGTTGCTTTCCAACGCCTCAGGCCCGTAGGCGCGTTCGGTGATCGGCAAGCCCAGAAGAATGGCGTTCGAGTACAGGCAGCAGAACCCGATGGCGACCGCGTCTTCCGGTCTGCGGCCAAAGACCCGCCGGGCACCCAAGTACCCAAGAGCGAAGCACGCGAACGCAGCGATGTAATAGCTGAAAACGAGAGGGGCGCTGAATGCGCCGATATCCATCTCGGAGATGGCGCGGAAAATTAGGCAGGGAATGGCGAAATTCTGGGTGAACTTCACCAGCCCGTCGATGGCGCTTTCGCTGAATATGCCTTTCCAGGTGGCCGCGTACCCGAAGCCGATAATCACGAAAACGGGGAGAATGTACTCAAATAGCGCCTGCATCCTGCCACTTCATCCGGTTTCGCAGATTTAGGCCGTGGTAAGCGAGGGCCGGGGTAAGGTCCAGTGAAAGAGGGTCTTCAGACCGCGCCGTATCCCGTCACGGCATCGGCACGTCGGTGGTGTATTTCGGAACCTGGTAGCCACGCTGCACCGCGGGCCGCTCGGCGATGCGGACGTACCAGTCCCGCACATTCGGAAAATCGTTGAGGTCGATCTCCTGCCACTCAAAGCGTGAGATCCAGGGCCAGGTCGCCATGTCGGTGATCGAATACTCGCCGCGACCGGCGCCGACCATGAAATCACGCCCTTCGAGCCGCCGATCCAGAACGCCGTAGAGACGGCGCGCTTCTTTCGAATAGCGCTCTTCGGCGTAGGCGGACTTGCCCTTGTTGTATTTCACGAAGTGATGCACCTGACCCAACATCGGACCGACCCCGCCCATTTGCCACATAAGCCACTCGATGGCGGCCCAGCGGTCAATTTCGTTCGTTGGCAGGAAGCGTCCGTACTTCTCGGCGAGGTAAAGCATGATCGCTCCGGTCTCCATCATCTGGATGCCTGTTTCCTGATCGACGATTGCCGGGATACGGTTGTTTGGTGCGATCTTGAGAAAATCCGGAGCGAATTGTTCGTCCTTCGTGATGTCGATCGCGTGCGCGGTGTACTCGACGCCAAGCTCTTCAAGAAGGATAGACGCCTTGCGTCCGTTCGGGGTGGTCCAGGTATAAAGATCGATCACGTGTCCGATTGTCCTTCTGATTGGCCGCGGCTGCCGCGTTCGACTCGGCGGGCGATTTCGGGAAGTGAACCCTGTCGGGAAACCCGAGGCAAGGTCAACGATCTGTCGCGCACCGACTTCAATTCCGATGCATTACCTCGTACACGGAAACTCCGACGGCTTAGCGGAACCGAAGAGGCGGGAAATGACCGGAAAAGCAGTACGAGGCATCTACGCGGCAGCGATTTCGCCTTTCCGCGAGGACGGCGCACTCGATGCCCAGAAGCTGGTCAACTATTGTCAGTACCTTGTCACCGAGGGCGGATGCGACGGTGTCGCACCGACCGGCACGACCGGCGAGGGAAACTCAATTTCGTTTCGCCAGAAACTGAACCTGCCTGGCGCCTTTGCTGAAGCGGGCTTCGATCCGGCGCGCGCGATTTTCGGCACGGGATCCTGTGCAACGCAGGACGCAATCGATTTGACGAAGGCCGCCCTCGATGCCGGATATCCAAATGTTCTGGTTTTGCCGCCGTTCTACTACAAGACGCCCAGCGACGAGGGGCTCTTCCGCTACTTTGCCCAGATGGTCGAAGGTGTCGGCGATGATCGGCTGCGCGTTTATCTTTATCATTTCCCGCAGATGTCGATGACCCCAATCCCAGTCGATGTCGTGGTGCGATTGAAGGAGGAATTTGGTCCGATGATCGCAGGCCTGAAGGATTCTAGCGGCGAGATGTCCCAGTCTCTTGCGTTCGCCAAGGCAACGGGCGGGGTTGACGAGGATTTCGACGTATACCCCTCAAGCGAGGCGCTTGTGTTCGAAGCGCTTTCCGAAGGGTGCGCAGGGATAATCTCAGGCTCGACCAATGCCTTCGCCCGCTATGTTCAAGTGGCCCTTGCATCCGAGGGCGAAGCGCGGGCAGAGGCATTTCGCGCCGTGAAGGCCGCGCGTTTGATGGCAGCGAAGTACCCGTTGATGGCCGCTATGAAGCAGATCGAAGCCTGGCGCAGCGGTGATGATAGCTGGCTGCGTATGGCGCCGCCGCTCGTGCCACTAACTGAAGAACAGAAAACAGCCTTGAAAGCGGATCTTGCCGCGTTGGCCTGAACCTACAATAGATCGGCAATGTGAACGGTTCGACGGTCTTCGGCGGATCGTGTGATCGCCTCGAGAACCTCGATGTTGTGCACTATTTCGTCATGGCTGAACGGGTAGGGCGCCGACCCGGCGATCGCATCCGCGAAGGCTTCCAGGTTGCGCACAACCGCGTCTTCCCAGGCCAACTCTTGGTGCTGGATGTCACGGCCTGTTTCCGCGACCAGATAGTTCACTTTGCCATCAGGCGTGTCCGGATGGCTTTCGTTCACAACCTCGACCCACCGATCGGTTCCGAAGACATGCATGCGGATGAAATGCGGCGTATGCAGAACGGCCGACAACGTCGCGGTCATGCCCGCTTCGAACCCAAGCTGCGCCGTCACGACATCGCCGGTTTCCCAGCCGAGCGACCGTGAGGCCGTCATGGCTTGCACAGTCTTGACCCGGCCAAAGAAGGAGATCAGCAGGTCGGTCAGGTGAATGCCCATGGCGGTCATTCCTGCCGCTGGCGAGACGGCCTTCGACGCCCGCCAGTCGTCCTTTGGCACCCCGACAAGCTTGTCATGCGAAAAGGCTGCCTCTGCATGCATGATCGTTCCAAGCTCGCCCGCTTCGATCGCGGATTTCAATGCCACCATGGCCGGTTCGAACCGACGTTCGTGTCCGATACCCAATTGGACGCCTGCTTTGACAACCGCAGCAACGGATCGGCGTGCGCTTTCGGCCGTCAGACCCAAGGGCTTCTCGCAGAACACATGCTTGCCCGCGTTGGCGGAGGCGATCACCTGTTCTTCGTGCACCGGGTTGGGCGTGGTCAGTACCACGGCATCCACATCCGGACGGTCCAGCGCAGTGTCGAGGTCTTCAAACACCTTCAAGCCTGCAAAAACGATATCGGAATGCGCTTCTCGCGATGGCTCCACCACGCCGGCTATCTTAATGTGGGCATGTCCCTGCAATCGCGTCGCGATGTGTCGGCCCCACCAGCCAAAACCCACGATTGCGATGCGTAGCTGGCGCTCCTCACCGGTCAAATCGCGGTGTCCAGCGAGGTGAACTGACCCCGGAAGAAGACCAGCGGCTTGCCGTCCCGGCACGTTATGCCGCGCACTGAGCCGACGATGATGTGGTGGTCTCCGCACGGGATCATCTGCTTGGTGTCGCACTCCAGCGTCGCAATGGCAGCATCCAGAACCGGGACGTCGCGCCATCCTTTGGTCCAGCCGATGCCGGCAAACTTGTCCGGGGCAGGTCGTGCGAATTGCAGGCTCTCTTCCTTGGCCTCCGCGGCCATGACGTTCACGGCGAAGGCGCCGTGCGCCTCGAAGCAGGGGCGCGAGAGGGCGTCGGATCGAATGCTCCACAGGATTTCAGCCGGCTCCAGCGAAACCGATGCGAAGGAATTCACGGTCAACCCTACCGGTGCGCCATCGGAGTCGCAGGTCGTCACCACCGTCACCCCGGTCGCAAAACGTCCAAGGACGTCGCGAAGCTCGCTCGTGTCGAACTCTGACGGTCTGTGCATTTTCATCGTCGTCTCCCTGCTTGCGACGTAACACTAGTGCGCGCTAGGTCCAGAAAAACTAATAAATAATGATACTCTCGATCTGTTTTTCTGATAGCCTGTGCGGGGAGGCGCTTTGAAACTTCAGCACCTGAAATATTTCGTGGCCGTGTTCGAAGAGGGCTCTTTTTCGGCCGCAGCACAACGTGTCAACGCCACACAGTCTGGGCTATCGACGCATGTTCGCCAGCTTGAGGATCGCTACAACGTTCAACTGCTCAACCGCAGTTCGACGGGCGTCACACCAACCGAGGTCGGCAAGCGGTTTTACCGCGATGCAGTGCGTGTGATCCATGCCGCGTCCGAGGCCGAAGCGAACCTCAGCGCACTGTCGGGGGCTGTGACCGGTCGCGTCGTGGTCGGTCTGATGCCGACGTTCACGCGCGCCATCCTCGGACCAGCTCTGATGCGATTTACGGAAGAGTTTCCCAATGTGCGCGTTTCGGTGCGAGAGGCCTATTCCGGCGAGTTGTCGCGCCAGGTCGCGTCAGGCGAGCTGGATTTCGCGATCGTGCCGGCCTTCGATGCCGATACGCGTCTCAAGGCGAGCCTCATGGGGACGGACCATGAGTACCTCGTCGTCGCATCCGACAGTCCTGTTGCAAGTGACAGACCGGTCCGCCTGGCCGATCTGCCACCGTTGGACCTTGTCCTGCCCAGCCCCGAGAATGTCCGGCGCCTGAAGATAGATCAGTACCTCTCGACTAACGGAATCGACACCGGCCGCATTCTTGAGCTGGATTCGATGTTTACCACGTTGGATCTTGTCGAGCGCTCGAACTGGGCCACCATCCTGCCCGGCGTATTGTGTCTGCCCGACCTTGCTGGCAAACAGCGGCGGATTATTCCCTTCAACGACCCGGGCATGACCGTCGACTACCTGCGCATCGAACCAATGTCAGTGCCCCTCAGTGATGCGGGCCAGGCGTTCTACAGCTTTCTCATGGACGAGCTTTTGAGCGCGCTGGATCGATTGGCTTGAGGAGCATCCGCCTTGGCATTCAGACCGCAGTGAAACCGCCATCGATCGGAAGTGTTACCCCCGAGATCATGGCGGCGCCGTCCGAGAGCAGAAACACGATCGGGGCAGCGCAGTCCTCTTCGGTGGCCCATTTATGCATCGGCATCGTCTCGAGAAATGGCCCGCCGATTTCGTCGCGGCCCCAGTACCAGGCGGACATGGGGGTCATCACCACGGTCGGGTTCACCGCGTTCACCCGAATGCCGTGCTTGCCAAGCTCAAGCGCCGAAACCCGGGTCATCGCATCGACCGCCCCCTTGGAGGACGCGTACGAGATATGGCCCGCTAACCCGACCAGCGAGGCCTGAGACGACACGTTTACGATTGCGCCACCCTGACCAAGCCGGATCATCGATTGCGAGGCATATTTTGTGACCAGCAGCGTGCCCCGCGCATTGATGTCGATCACCTTGTCGAAAACCGCCACGTCAGTGTCCATCGGCGTTGCGATTTCGCCGCCCCAGCCGCCACAGTTCACGACTCCCCAAAGATCGAGGCCGTCCAAAGCCGCGCTGACGCTCTCTTCCGAAGTCAGATCGAACGCCAGGGTGCGACAACCGGTTTCGTCGGCGAGCTTGCTCAAAGCTTCTTCATTCCGACCCGAAGCGACAATATCGGCGCCTTCGTCGGCCAGCAGGCGCACCGTGGCGCCGCCAATGCCGCCCGATGCACCGGTGACGAGTATGGGGCGGTCTTTCAATCCGGTCTGCATGTCGCTGGTCCTCTCTCTGCGACCGCTGGGTGTCACGCAGTCGGATCCCTCTCGAAGTGTCTGCTGGCGTCGCGCCGCGGGCAATGTTCTTGTACGAACGTCTCCGTGCGAGCGCCAGACCCTCGCGACAAGTTCGGCGACCGGGACTTACTGTCCGCGCGCCTCAACCCGAACCTTCCAATCCAAAGGTGATTTTGCAGCGCTGTTCGGCGGCGCTGAATCTACCTTGCGCCGGGCTGCAAAAGTAATGACGCGAACGCCGTCGTTCAGAAGACACGACTGATGATTCTGTATCTGAAGCTGACATTCAATTACTGGAAGGCGGGAAAATTCTTGACGAGCAATCCTAAGGCGAGTGTGATAACTCAAAGTCTATATCTATTCTGGAATTGTTTATGTTGGGCCCACTCAAAATAGGCGTGGTAAGTATCCGTACTCTGACAACGATTACTTTTTCTACCTTGGCACTTTCCCTTAGCTTCGGCATGGCGGACGAAGACAGTCTCGCAACGTATTCGCCCTGGCCGTATGATTTGGATAATCCTTCGGCGGTACAAGTTGCCAAGCAATTGCGTACATGCATGAACGATGCCGCCGACCCAACGAATTGCATTGATTCCACGTATGCTGAATGCGGAAAGACCCGTACGCAAGAGCAGTGTAAGTATCGAGAAGCAAACGGTTGGGAGATCATTGGCGCAGAGGCTTTGGAAAATTTGATCTCTGAGCTTGATGTACCCAGTCATATTCTAGAAAATCAAAGACATTGGAGAGATTACGTGGAATCTTTCTGCAAACTCATTCCAGATATTTATGATGATCGGCAGTTGTTCAGATTGGAATTCGCCACCTGCCAACAAATTCAGTTGGCTGAACGTGCTATTTTCTTGCGTGGTGTGAAAGTTGACGTATTCGAATAGTCATTTTTCAAGAGAGAGACAATTATGGCTTGCTGTATTGATGCCAGCGATCTGACTAATATTCTTCGAGGTGCCGAGCTCGGGGGCGATTTAAACTTAGCGTACGAGAAGACTTCGCAGTCGTGAACAAGGATTTAGGCAAAACTGGCTCCGGCAATAACAGTGGATTCACTTTTGGCGTCGTCGAGTTAAGTATCGGCGTACAGGGTCTCGAAGCGCTCATTTTCTTGGGCCGCCGGAGAGGATCGTCTGCGACGGCCTAAATGAAGGCGAACTCGTCGGACGAAAGATCAATGGACTGCGTTCCCATATCCAGCGCGAAGCGGTCCTCGAAGACATCCAGCGTCACCGCATCGATGTCGCCCTGAACTCGGAAAAGCGGCCCGATGGCGGAATTGAACAGATCGAAGGTGATCTGGGGGTCGTCGCCAAGGAGGCTGGCGGCGCTCCCGAAGACGTCTTCCAGATCGATCGAAATGCCCGCCGCGAAACTGGTCTTGATGAAGTCCAGCACGTAGGAGAAGCCTAGGCCAAGCTCAGTGTCGTTCGAGAATGCGGCGTTCGGTGACAGCGACAGGTTGTAGTCGATGCGACCATCTCCGTTGGCGTCATATTGGCTGGCCTCGGTCAGCGTCAGGGCCGGATCGGCAGCGCTTCGGGTGAAGACCTCGCCGTTTTCCATCGTGAAATTGAAGTCAAAGTCATC
>JAAUYH010036514.1_pt1 | contig 13268 bp, 11 predicted proteins | sample 7278061 | NCBI WGS metagenome assembly JAAUYH01 (sample SAMN14350203, study PRJNA611818) | marine sediment metagenome | isolation source: surface marine sediment (0.6m) | place: French Polynesia: Moorea | collected 2018-08
ACGCCTCGATAAAATGAAAGCTTATAATCAAGTCAATTTACTCAACGGCTACGGTATTTTAACTATTGTTTCGCCCAAGGAGGTAATTCTCGATGAATCCAACAAAGACTGAAAAAGCATTTGATTGTTTAGAGTTTAAACAACAGGTACAGGAAAAAATTTATGAAGATATCAAAAGTCTGAGCCCTGCTGAGCAAATCGCCTATTTTCAGGACAGAATAGAAAACAGCAATTTAAGGAATTGGTGGCAATCTATCAATCTCCCTAAGAAAGACTCAATTTGAGGTATGGCGATCGCTGCTGGCATCGCGGAAGTTCCCGTTACCATTCGCGAATTATCCGATGAAGAAGCGCTTTCGATTGCTTTGGTGGAGAATTTACAGCGCGAAGACCTCAACCCCGTTGAAGAGACAGAAGGTATTGTGACCCTGCTGGGAATTCAGTTACAAGAATCTCCAGAAGCTATAATCTCCCTGCTTCACAGGATGGAAAACGAACAAAAAAAAAGTTACCAATAACGTTATTGGTAACGCAGAAAAGCAGAAAAATGAAACATAGAATATGCCAAGGCTAAAGTGAAATCGGGAGTTAAAGATGCAGCAGCGTGAAAAGAATTACTGGAAAACGCGATCGCTTTTTATCAGGTTAAACGTCAGCGTCATACCATCGCGAGCATAGATCATCAAACCCGCAGAGATTAAACTTCTATGTAAATTTTTACTGCAACAGCAGAACAATTTATGTCTGCTTAGATATTGTAGAGATAGACGAATCCATACTCGAATGCTCTACATAACCATAATATTCACTGCATTCTAGTCGAGACCAAAAAATATTGCTCATTTTTTTGAGCAATGTAATCTGGATGAAAGGGGGTCTATGGCGCAGCTATTGAGAAAAAAAGTTTAACCTGAATTCATCCTTCTCGAAGGAATAGACATGCAGTTTAAAGAATCCTACTACTATAAGAGTAGATTTCATAACTCTCCAGCAGAAGCATTATATGAGCATAGATCGTTGGTTATATATGCAAGGAAACATTTTTGTTTCTTTAAAGGAGATTTAAAAATGATCAACAAACTTGATTCGAATATTGAGATACAACAAGGTGAACCAGAAGAGATAACTAACGGACTCGATCCACGCTTACAGGAGGTTATTCTAAAATCACGAGATGGAATTCCTCTCGATGCCTCATTCAGCCATCAGGAAGTGGGGAAAGAGATTCTGGTTGATGTTCTTGCAAGATTGAAATTTCCTGATAGATCTGTCGCCGGACTAAAAGTTATTCGTAAAATTGGCACAATTGTCACAGGGCAAGTGTTGGTCTCCGACATTGAGATGGTACGTGCCAACCAGAATGTAGAAAGCCTAAAACTAGCGGAGAAACTACGACCAGAGCTTGAGTTCTCTGTTAATGAAATAAATGCTACCCCGGAACAAATGGGGACAGAACTTCCCACTGGCACACCAACCTTTGATGGTAATGGTGTCATCATTGGTATCGTAGATTACGGTTGTGATTTCCGACATAATAACTTCCGTAATGCTGATGGTTCGACTCGTCTTTTATTTCTTTGGGATCAGGAAGGAGATCGCTCCTCGCTTTCCCCACAACCATACAACTATGGACGAGAGTTTAATTCATCTGCAATCAATTCGGCTTTGAGGACAACAAATCCATATGCAGCTTTGGCTTATGACCCTGATATGGGAGCCCACGGAACCCATGTCATGGATATTGCGGCTGGGAATGGTGCAGCAACAGGATTTGCTGGAGTGGCTCCACAAGCCGATCTAATTTTCGTTCACCTACATCATGGCGATATAGACCTCATTGAGCCACCGGAAGAAAGAGAGCGACCTGATGGAAGACAGACTAGTTCCTTTGGTAATTCTAAAATGTTGCTTGAGGCGGTTGACTACATTTTCGAGAAGGCTCGGGAGCTGGGTCGTCCAGCTGTAGTTAACATGAGCGTCGGGTCTCACGGTGGTCCCCATGACGGTTCAACTCTCGCTGAAATTGGATTTGACGAACTTCTAAACGAACCCAATAGAGCGATCGTAATTTCGGCAGGCAACTCACATGATGACCGTTCACATGCTCAGGGTAATGTTACCGATAGCTCTCCTAGAGTCTTGACTTGGCAAATCCATCCAGAAGATGACACCGGTAATGAACTAGAAATCTGGTATGACGGAGACCAAGAATTAGAAGTTGCATTAGAAACACCATCTGGTCAAAGATTAAATCCCGTTAGACTAGGTACAACAGTGACATTGCAGAGTATGGGGACAGTTGTCGGTCGGATAATCCACCGAGCAAGCGATCCAGGTAATGGTGATAATCATATTGATATTATTCTTGCTGCCTCTTTACCAGGTGGTGATTGGAAAGTTCATGTTTCTGGGACTTCTACAGAAAATGTACACTTTCACGCTTGGATTGAACGAGACTTTCCAAACCCGTTTGCCCCAAATAGACAATCTAGGTTTGCGGAAGTCGATAACGATTCATCGTTTACCATTGGTTCGATTTCATGTGGAGAACGGACTATTGCAGTTGGTTCATACCTATCAGGAGTCCCCGATCATGAAATATCCCCATTCTCGGCAGCTGGACCAACTAGGAATGGTAGAGAGAAACCTGAAGTGAGTGCGCCGGGGCAGTTTCTACATCCGTTCTGGGAGCAAGGAATTCTCGCTGCTCGTTCTAGAACGCAAGGATCTATACGTATACCAGGGACAAGTATGGCGTCGCCTCATGTTGCTGGTGTAATTGCACTTTTAATGCAGGCTGCAAATCGAGATCTGACAATTGATGAAATTCGGCAGGCTATCTTGACAACTGCCAGAAAAAGCAATCCAACTCTAGGAATTGGCTGGCATCCTCGATACGGTTTCGGTCGAGTTGATGCGATTGCTTCCATTCTGAAAGTGCTTCCTGCAACAATTGTCCCAACTTTGATAGCTCCTCATGCCGTGGCAACCACAGGATTGTCGTCGAATGGTAGTGTTTTGGAGGAGATGGTGTTAACTGCTGCTAAGGCAGCGCAAAGTTCAAGATCAAAGATCAAGATTCAAATTGAGGTCGAGCCTACATAACTAGATTCAACAATGCGATCGCTCTATTGTTCGCGAGCGATCGCTCTATGACTCGGAGAATGACCAATATCCTAAATAAAACTGAAGTTTATCAGTAACCCTTGCGAATGATAGTAGATTATGAGTTATCTAAAGGCATCATGATTCAAGTGTTTTTTCAAGAAAAATATAACGGTAAACAATGTGGACAGCCTGAAAACACTGAAATATCCAGTGCAAATTAGGAAAAGGTAATTTATCTTTAATTTAAAGAAAATGATCCCAAAATTTTTTATTAGCAAAATTGAAGAAGCAGAAAAACAACAATCAGAAGAGTTAGATTTAAGTAGTAATATATCGGCTGATGATGCAACGAAGTTAACTGATTTTCCTCAAGCCATTTTTAATCTTAAATATTTGAAAAGTTTAAAAATGGCAAATAATAACATTAAAAAATTACCTGAATCTATTGGCAATTTATCAAATTTAGTGACGCTTGATCTAAGTCGTAATCAATTAAAAGAATTACCTGAATCCATTGGCAATTTATCAAAGTTAGTAACACTTGATTTAAAGGGTAATCAATTAAAAGAATTACCTGAATCTATTGGCAATTTATTAAATTTAGAAACATTAATATTAACTGGTAATCGATTAAAAAAATTACCCGAACCTATTGGCAATTTATTAAAATTAACTCAGCTATATTTAAGTAGTAATAAACTAGAAAAATTACCTGAATTTATTGGTAAGCTATTAAATTTAACAATCCTGAATTTAGATTATAATAAATTAGAAATTATCCCTGAATCTATTGGCAATTGCACTAGTATAAATGAATTAATTATTATTGGCAATCAACTGAAAAACTTGCCTGAATCTATCGGCAATTTATCAAATTTAGAAACATTAATATTAACTGGTAATCAACTAGAAAATTTACCTGAATCAATAGCTAATTTATTGAATTTGAATGAATTAGATTTAAAAAGTAATAAATTAAAGAATCTAGATGAATCTATTATTAATATTAACAATTTACTTAGATTAGAATTAGGAACAAATCCTTTAGAACAACCACCTATAGAAATAGCTAATCGAGGTTTTGAGGCGATTAAGGAATATTTCCGACAACTAGAAGAAGAAGGAAAAGACTATATTTATGAAGCTAAATTATTAATCGTCGGGGATACTGGCGCAGGAAAGACTACTCTAGCAAAAAAAATAAATGATCCTAATTATGACCTAAAGAAAGATGGAGCACTAACAGAAGGGATCGATATAACAAAATGGAAATTCACTCTAGATAATGATCAAGAATTTACTGTTAATATTTGGGACTTTGGCAGTCAAGAAATTTATCATGCTACTCACCAATTCTTTTTAACTAGACGTTCTTTATATACTTTAGTAGCCGATACTAAAAGAGAAGATACAAACTTTTACTCTTGGTTAAATGTCGTAGAAATTTTAAGCGAAAGTAGTCCTCTATTAATCATTAAAAATGAAAAACAAGACCGTAAAAGAGAAATTAATGAAAGAGCTTTGCGGAGACAGTTTGATAATTTAAAAGAAACTATAGCTACTAATTTAGCTACTAATCGAGGCTTAGAAGATATTCTGAAAAATATCAAACATTATATTACTAATTTACCTCATATTGGTTCACTATTACCGAAAAATTGGGTGAAAGTTCGTCAAGCTTTAGAAAAAGATAAGCGTAGTTCTATTAGTATAGAAGAATATTTTCAAATTTGCGATAATAATGGTTTTAAATCAGAAAAAGATAAATTACAGTTAAGTAGTTACCTTCACGATTTAGGTGTGTGTTTGCACTTTCAAGATGATGAAAATTCTTTGTTGTATAGAACAGTAATTCTTAATCCAGAATGGGGTACGAATGCTGTCTATAAAGTATTAGATGACAAAAAAATTATAAATGAACAAGGCTTTTTTACTGGCGATGATTTAAAGCATATTTGGAGTGAAGCCAAGTATGCTTCTAAACGGGCAGAATTATTGGAGTTGATGAAAAAGTTTCAACTTTGTTATGAGATTTCTAGCCAGAAAAATAGTTTTATTGCCCCACAATTACTGAGTGAAAATCAACCAGAATATGATTGGGATGATAGTAATAATTTGATTTTGCGTTACAGATATCCTGACTTCATGATTAAGGGAATTATTACTCGTTTTATTGTGGTAATGCACCAGTATATTTATTGTCGTCAGCAAAGCAACTCTCAGTTAGCGCAATGTGTTTGGAAAAGTGGGGTTGTTTTAGCTAAAAATAATGCGAAAGCTGAGGTAATTGAAAATTACGGTAAACGGGAAATAACTATTAGAGTTAGTGGGGATAAACAACGAGATTTAATGATCCTTGTTACTTATGAATTAGATAAAATCAACGCTTCCTACAGACGACTCAAGTATAAGAAGCTGATTCCTTGCAACTGTGCTGTCTGCAAAAACAATCAATCACCATACTTTTATAGCTTTGAAACTTTAATTAAACTTTTTAAGAACCAAATATTTAATATTCAATGCCTAGAAAGTTTTGAATGGTTAAATGTAATAGATTTATTAGATGATGTACTAGAAATTAGAGAATTATCTTTACTAGGGTCTAACAGGCTTTCCACTTCTATAATCAATCAAAATACTTTTGAAGTTCAAAATTATGTTGAGCAAATAAAGATTCAAGGTTCAGCTCCCTTACATGAAGCAAAAATTCTGATAGTTGGAGAACCAGGGGCTGGAAAAACAACATTGATGAAAAAGTTGATTGATCCTAAATACAAAGTGCCGACCCAAGAAAAATCTACTTTGGGTATTACTGTTTATTCCAATTGGCAATTTCCTTACACTAAAGATCCAGAAATATCTTTCAAAGCTAATATTTGGGATTTTGGCGGACAGGAAATTCAATATACATTACATCACTTTTTCCTTACTTCTCAATCACTATATATTTTAGTTGTAGATGACCGTAGACAACACACAGATTTTGATTACTGGTTCAATATTATTAGGATACTTGGAGGTAATAGTCCAGTTTTAGTTGTTCTAAATGAGAAGAACTATCAGTCAATTACAAATTTTGATTTAAAATCCTATAGCGAACGCTACTCAGAACAAAAATTAGAATGTCGTGATGTAGACTTCTCAGAGAATAATGGTCTATTTCAAAGCTTAGTGCAAAAAATTCAGGAAATGCTATCGAATCTAGAACATATAGGGGAGAAGCTTCCGGCAAAATGGGTATTTGTGCGTGCAGAGTTAGAGCAACTAAAGAGTAGAAATTATATATCTGTTGAGGAGTATTTTGATATATGTGATCAACATGAAATAAAAGAAGAAGAAGATAAGTTACTTTTGAGTAAATGCTTGCATAACCTTGGCATCGTATTGCATTTTAAAGATGATAGTAGTTTGTCTAATACAATTTTTCTAAATCCACAGTGGGTAGTAGATGGGGTATATACTGTTCTGTCAAATAGAAAGCTAAAGGAAGATGGTGGAAAATTTAGTAAAGATTGGCTATTTCAAATTTTGGCGAATAAAAAATATTCTTTTAAAGAAAGAAATATATTGTTGAATTTAATGAAAAGAGATAATTTTGATCTCTGCTATCAAATGAACTTTCCTCACAGGAATGAATATATTTTTCCTCAGCTCTTGCCTTCTGAAAAACTTAACTACGAATGGAATTGTCAAAACAATCTAAAGTTTCGTTTTGAATACACTTTCATGCCAAAGGGAATAATCTCTCAGTTGATTGTTCGATTGTCAAGTTTTATTGATAAAGACGATTCTTATAGAGATTTAGCTTGGAAAAAAGGAGTTGTCTTTATTAAAAATGATGATTTCAGGAAAGGTAAGTATAGGGTTTTAGAAAAAGATATGACGAGAGCTGAAGTCATAGAAGAAATTGAGCAAAAAGTAATTAAGATAAAAGTTTCAGGATTGCCTCAAGAAAAGAAAGAGTTACTTTCCATTATTCGCAAGGAAATACTGGATATACATAATAGATTTGAAGGTCTTGTATTCAAGGAGAAAATTCCTTGTAACTGCGAGGAATGCGTCAGTAGTAATGAGCCTTTTTTCTATGATTACAATTATGATATTTTGAGGCGCCTTCAAAAAAAAATTCATTTAATTGAATGCGGTGAAAGCTTCCAAAAGATTGAGATTTTGAGTTTAATTGATAATGTTATAGATTCAAATAACTTACTTACTAGCGATGATAAATTAGCAACTAATATAAATATTACTCCAAAAATTACCGTAAAGCTAGATCAGTCACAAGACAAATCACAAAATATCACTCAACAAACTCACTCTGGTAGTGGAGATAATGTAGGTGGTGATAAGAAAATGGGTGATAAAAATGATACTCAAAGTAGTCAAAGTTTTTGACAGAAATTGAACTCTTGATTTATTACTGAAGAATCGCTTTTTCTATTTATATAATTTAACATATTTAAGTCATTCAAATGCTTATAACAATTGATTTTTTCTGGAATCCAACAAACAATCAATTTTCCTCTGAACTTAATAATCTGTCAGATTTAGTATCTACTATCGAGGCTATAGAAGAAACTCAACCTTTAAGACAATTAGCGTCTGATTTAACTGAGCTTCTAAAAACAGACAAACATAAGTTAAATAATGCATTTTTTCCTTTTATAAGAATAGCCTCTAATGTCCTCAAAACATTTGTACCACAGCAAAATAAGGTTGAGGCTGCTGTCATAATATTGAGTCAAATAGCATATTTACAAAGCTGGCAATTCTTGCTGTCAAAAAATCTAACTTTGAATCAAATAGTAACAGAGTGGTTTGAAAATCAAACAACAATTCCATTAGGTAAAGAGGAGCAAAACAGTCAAAATAAGTCAATTGAATTTGACGATCTAGTTGCTTACAAAACAATCATGAGTTTTTTACAATCTCCTCTTTGTCCATTATTTAATGATTTTTTAGAATTTACACTATTAAAGATGGGTATTGCTAACGAAGACTGTCAAGAAATTATTAATAATGTAAACAGAATGACTTCTCAATATATGAAAAGAGAAGTTTTAAAAGCTCGACATCAACAATTAAAAGAAGTATTAATAAAACGATATAAAGGTAAATTATCTGACCTATTAGATACCTATAGAAGTATAGATTCATACCTAAAATACGTTATTGCTAGTCAACCAAAAGAAAAAGTTTATAATCAGGATTTTACTTTTCAAGACATTTACGTAAATTTAGAGGTAAAATCCGTTCAAGATGATGGAATGATTAAAAAAAATGCCGAAGCTAAAGATATTGAAGGATGGGCAATTGATACTTTAACAGATCCCACAAAACAAGATCGGGTTTTATTTATCCAAGGAGGACCCGGCAGAGGAAAAAGTTTATTTTGCCGAATGTTTGCTGATAAGATTCGACGAGAATTATATCCTTTATGGACACCTATATTAATTCCCCTACGAGATATTAGAACCCTTGAATATATTTTTGATAAAACTCTGCAATCTGCTGTTGGATATCGCTTTGCTACAAATCAAGATTGGCTAACAAATCCTAATAATCGTTTTCTCTTTCTTCTAGATGGTTTTGACGAATTAGTTATGGAGCGTGGTACAGGCAAAGCTCTGAGAGATTTATTTGACCAAGTGAGCTTATTTCAGCGAAATGCTCAAAATTCAGAACGCGGGCATCGAGTACTAATAACTGGAAGACCTTTAGCTCTATATGGTGTTGAACGTCTAATGCCGAGAAATTTTGAGCGGGTAGAAATCATTCCCATGGAGCCCAATATTCAACAAAATTGGTTCAACAATTGGGAAAACATTTATGGAAAACATGAAAGAAAAGCCTTTGGGGAATTTATAAAAAACTGCCCCGAGCCAGTTCAAATTATGGCGAAAGAGCCTCTTTTGCTCTATCTCTTAGCTGTAATGAATCGAGATCCCTCTAGCAACATAAGAAACTTTAACTTAGAGGGGAACAACGATGTAGATGTAAAAATATCTATTCATCGTAGAGTGTTGGAATGGGTATTAAATAAACAGCGTGAAGATAAATATATCAGAAATTTAGGTGCTAGATTAGCAGGTTTTGAACCAGATGATATACGTATTATTCTCGAAGAAGCAGGGTTGTGTAGAGTTCAATTAGATCGAGAGGTTATAAAATTAGATTTTTTAGCGAAAAGACTTATAAAAGTAGGTGGAAGAAATATTAAGTATACTCTCGATGAAGCTCCTGAATCTGAGGTAAATGATATTTTGAAAAATGCCTTGGTCAGTTTCTATTTTAAAGGGGGAGAGGATTCGGTAGAATTTATTCATAAAAGTTTTGGAGAATTTTTATTTGCTGAACGATTAGCAAAAAGATTAAAAGCTTGGACAAGGTCGGATGATTCTAATATTTTTTATATTGAAGATTCTCAAATGCAAATAGAGTTCTATGATCTGTTCGGTTATGGGGGTTTAAATCCTGAGATAGTAGAATACCTAATGGCTCTGTTAACTACTAACACAGAATCTCAAGATAATAATAATTCACAACAATTACAATCTAATCTTTTAGTAAATTTATTTAGGAGACTGGAAGAATTCTATAATAAATGGTCTAAAGGGGAATATATTAATTCTCGACAGCCTTTCCCCTTATTCAAATCGCAGGAGATGAGAGATTATGATAACTTTTTAGGGCAACGTGAAATAGATATTTATGCAGGTTTAAATGTAATAATACTATTACAAGAGTTACAACATTATGCTAAATCTCAAACTCAAGATTCAGAACTAAGAGACAATATCAATTTTTATCTCTGTGGAAATCCCGAGCAGCTAGATAGTAATAAACTAGATCAAAAGAAAGAAGACCCCACCACTCGATTATTTCGCCATCTTGGCTATAGTTTTTGTATTAATGAATTCTTATTTAGTGATACAGTTGGACCTTATCTTCAAGGTGCAAACCTGCAAAAAGCCAAACTAGATCGAGCGTACTTAGTTAATGCCAATCTGAGGAACGCAGATTTTCAAAAAGCTAGATTAAACAGTGCATATCTTTTAGGTTCAAATTTAAGTGGTGCAAATCTTAGTGAAGCAGATCTTAGAGGAGTAAATCTGGATCAAGCCAACTTAGAATCAGCAAACCTTGGAGAAGCTCAATTGAATATCAGTTACCTTAGAAAAGCAAACTTTGCTAATAGTCTACTTATCAAAGCTCAATTATGTGATTCCGACCTGAGAAAAGCTAATTTGAGTGGTGCAGATCTGACAGAAGCAAATCTTAGTGGTGCGGATTTAAGTGGTGCAGATTTGAGTGGTGCAAACCTAACGAATACAGTTTTTAGCGATCTAAATTTTGGTGATATTCGTTGGAGTAAACAGACCAAGTGGGGGAATGTAGAACAACTATTGAAAAATCCAACCATACCTGAGCGTTTGAGAGATGAATTGAGTAACAGCTAAAGATAAATAAATGTCTAATATAAATATAGGAATAATTGGTACAGGTAAATTTGCTAAAGAATATTACTTTCCTGCATTTGCTAGCTATGACAATATTAATCTTTATGCGATTGCCAATAGAACTTCTTATAAAGCATGGCAAACAGCCAAAAAATATGGCATAGAAAAAGTTTTAACTGGTGAATATGGTTGGAAAAAGTTAGTTAAAAATAATAATATAGATGCGATCGCTAACTCCTTATCATTAAGTCAAATTCGCGAATTGATTAAAGAGTTAAAGTCTGTTCAAAAACAATCAGAACTAAAGACTCGTTTTGATACTACTTATAAACAGGTGAAGCAATCAAAAGAACCATGGCAAGATCAGAAAAAGAAGAAGAAACTAGAATAACTGTTGTCACAGTTGGAGAAGTTGATTAAAAGTTGAAGAAGCTGGCAGAGAATTGAGGGATCGGGGAATGTGAAAAAATTTTGATTACTGAATTAGTATTCTAGTAGACCTATTATTGTGGAGAATAGAGCTGTGGCTCAGAGAAATATCCATCAAAAGCACTCGGGAAGTGGTGATAACGTAGCCGGAGACAAAACCAATATTCATCAACAAGGTAATTTTGGAGTTGGCGTTAACCAAGGAGAAATCAGTGGGAATGCCAAAATAGGGGGAGTGATTAACGAAGCTCAACAGCAAAACTTATCTGAAGCTATTTCAGAAGTCCAAAATATCCTGGCTCAACTTAGCCAAACTTATCCCAAGAACATGCCTTTACAAGCTGTAGAGACTATCAGAGAAATAGAAAACCGTCCATCTCTTAAACAAAAGCTGATTAGTGCTGGTCAACAAGCTGGAATAAAAGCTTTAGAAAAGGCACTTGATAACCCAGCAGGAGCAATAATTACTGGAGCGATTGAAGGTTGGATTAATGCATGAGCAAAAGCACTCGGGAAGTGGACATAACGTAGCAGGAGACAAAACCAAAAAATCGTTGTCTAGATGAGTTTGAAAGCGAATAGCTATGGCTCTTGCTTCTTATTGAGATATTTCTCTCATTCTCACTCTTCGAGACAATGCCGAAAATAGTTCGACTTCAACCAGTTGACTCAAGGCTGGCTCGGTTTCCGTCCTCAGTAATTCTTCAACTGTATCGCTGAGAGCTTCTGCCCAATAGAAAGGAGCAATGACGCTGGTATCGAGATAGATCAATACCGCTCCTCTTGACGTGTCTTAATTACTGTTTGACTCAAAGGCTCACCAGTAACAGATAGAGATTCGCGAAATTGTTTCATATCAGCTAATAAATCCTCTTTAGTTGATGGCGGGACTAAACGAGCTACTGGTTTGTCTTGCTCAACTAGAATTACTTCTTCTCCTGCTGCTACCTGCTCTAAAAGAGCTTTAAGATTACGAGCAGCTTCTTCAACGCTGACTTTTGACATTCGCCCTTCTTCTAAACTCCATATTTACGCAGCTTTATCTTCATCAGGAAATTGAGCACCAAATCTAACTCTAACCTGACCATCTTCAAGATCATCTCGGTTAAATACAGCTACTTCTACACCTTCGCGAAATAATTCTACTTGTTTGTCGAGAACCCAGCGATATACGGGTTCAGGCTCGCCTTCAGCAGCAAAGGTGTTATAGATAGTTTTAGTATTCATCTCAACATATAGACCTGGTTCGTTTACCAGTGTCTGGTTGATGTAAGGATATTTACCATCTAGTTCGTATAGGATTCTGGGTAAGTCGTCCATAGTAAAAAGAAGTTGGTTGAAGAAAATAATATCGTATATCTAAAATCTTAGACAAAATCAACCAAGTAACTTAACTCTAGTGCCGCTGTGCGGAAGTCAAAAGTCAAAGGTCAAAAGTCAAACTCGCGCTTTCCTTAGCTGCTTACGAAGCAGCAGGGTCACTCGTCAAAAGTGAATTAATTTCCCCGAACAAGAAGGTTAGAAATTAATCATAGTTTGAATGGGTATTGTCTTTATGCCCACCTCCACTAGTTCACCTTCCCCCATTCTACAACGGACGTAACTCAGATAAGCGATGCCAGAGAACTTGACCACCCTGCATTCCTTTGCGTTCATCCCAACTTATTTCAGCACCATCTTTACTAAAACCAACGATTGTTCCGTGCCAATTATAGGACTTTTTCTCTGGGTCATTATTGGCAACGCGAGAACCTATTTCTAGGATGGATGTTATTGGTTCACTAACTTTTTCTGTGGTGGTGGAAATTAATGTTTGAGTTTGTTGGTCACTGTGTCCGTTGTGGCTGTAATCCTTGGTATTAGGAACTTCTACAGTCTGGACACTAGCTGATTCACTATTCTGAACTAAATTACCGTTGGTCTTACTGTCCATCGTGTCTAATCCAGATGTCGTAGTGGTTTCAGCAACGGTGGACATTTGAGGGAAATAATAGACCTTATATCTAACTGCGTTGCCTTTTTCCAGGGGTTTTACTCTCGATTCGCATTCGAGTAAACCTGATTTATGCAGTCTGGCTAGGGCTTTGCGGATAGCATCACGACTTTTACCAAATTCTTCTGCTAATTCACTGGGTTCAAAGATGACCCCTGGACGCCCTTTTGACTACTCACCCGCATAAATGACGGGTGATTCTAATAAGGAAGTTTCGTGACGGGTTGAAACGCCGTCACTACACATTTTATTCTTATTAGCTGACCAGAGCTTTAATC